>Ga0265299_10000222_pt1 | contig 75681 bp, 30 predicted proteins | sample AusTroGonzalo_MG_4_FD_193485 | JGI IMG/M metagenome (GOLD analysis project Ga0265299, IMG submission 193485) | Bovine rumen microbial communities from tropical cattle in Woodstock, Queensland, Australia - Gonzalo_02 | ecosystem: Host-associated > Mammals > Digestive system > Stomach > Rumen ... | reverse complement strand
TGGTGTCGCTGTGCGCATCGAATATCTCCGTGGCCCGCCTGCAGTTTGTGGTGAACGGGACACAGCTGGGACCTGTCTTCAATGCTTCCGACACGCTGTATCAATGGAAGAAATTCCACGACTACTGGAACAGCGGGGAGGCCAACTCAGCCACGATTACCATCTTGAACCAGAACACCAACAACAATGGCAATGACTTCGGCTTAGACCACATCGTGTTCCTGCCGCTGGTGAGCTGCTGGACGGAGGATTCGGTGCTGGTGAACACCCTCTTGCATGGCGACACCACCGCTGTGGCCTGCGACTCGGCCGTATGGCATGGAAGGGTATTCTATGAAAGCACCGATACCGCTACCTATCACACCACCAATGCGGCCGGCTGTGACAGCATTGTGACCCTCCACCTCACCATCAACTACAGCACCCACTACCAAATCTATGATACGAGCTGCAACAGCTATATCTGGAACAATACCGCCTATAACCAATCGGGTGATTATACGCAGAATTTTGAAACCCCCACAGGCTGCGACTCGATTGTCACCCTGCATCTGACCATCTATCATGACACCACCTACGAGTGGAGTCATACCGCCTGTGACGCCTATACCTGGAACAGCCATACCTACAACGCCAGCGGTAATTATGTACAACATCTGGAAACCAGCCACGGCTGCGACTCGGTGGTGGTGCTGCACCTCACCGTCCATCACAGCAGTGCCACAGAATTTAGCGCAGTGGAATGTGAGCACTACAGCTGGAACGGCATCACCTACATAGGCTCGGGCGACTATACGCAAAGCTTTACCAATGTGGACGGCTGCGACAGTATCGTGACCCTCCACCTCACCATCAACCACAGCACCAGTTCGACGGAAACCATCACCGCCTGCGACTCTGCGGTTTGGCATGGAAGAGTATTCTATGAGAGCACCGACACTGCTACCTTCCACACGACCAACGCCAATGGCTGCGATAGCATTGTGACCCTCCATCTCACCATCAACCACCCCGTCTATACCTCGACTACCGAATATGTATGTCATCCTTATCTATGGTACGGCCAGTACTACAACACTCCTGGAGACTATACCCATGTTCAAGATGGAGACGGTTGCGGACAGGTGGATACGCTGCACCTGATTTTTGTGGACACCACCACTACCCTATTCTCGCCCACCTACGACTTCTGCGATGAAGAGCAGGCCATCTTGGAGGTATCAACCAACCTGAGTAACATCTTATGGAGCACCGGCGAGACCAGTCAGGCCATCACCGTTTATGAGTCGGGACTCTATTCGGTTACCGTTTCTCAGGGAGAATGTGAAATCAGTAGGGAATATTATATCCAGCCTTGTGAGCACAAGATACTGATGCCTAGCGCCTTTACCCCCAATGGCGACGGTCTCAACGACTATTTCTGTATTCCTGAGGGCTATTTGGAGGAAATTGAAGACGCCAACTTCGAGGTGCTGATCTACAGTCGCTGGGGTGAACTGGTATATGCCTCCAACAACAAGCAGTTCCATTGGAATGGCGAGATCAAAGGCCGGGTGCTGCACAATAACACCTACACCTACCTCATCAAGTACACCTCAGTGGCTTCTGGCGTTCCCGACATTATGATTAAGGGTAGTGTCACCGTATTATAGCGCCAACTATTCACACACTATTCCTACACTAGCCCTACACCTGCCGTACACCTGCCCTATACCTTGAACCAAGTGTCTTACGCTTCACGCTTCAATGAGCGTAGACCTCCGTGAGATGTCCGTGAAATGTCCGTGAGATCTCCCTTACATCTGGCTTACCTCTTAACCTTAGGTAAAAGAAAAAGGGCGACTAAAAAGTCGCCCTTTTATAATGGGTTTGATAAGTATCAAGGATTAGGCACCCAGTTGCAGACGGCAGAAGCCAGTGCAAACGAGATTGCTGTCCACCTGTTTCATGAAGTCGGCTACGGTCATTTTGCTGTCCATGATGTATTCCTGACCCATGAGGGTGTTTTCTTTGATAAACTTGTTGAGACGGCCCTGAGCAATGTTGTTGACCATGTTTTCCTGAATAGTTTTGGCTTTTTCTTCAGCAGCGCGAACTTTGATTTCGCGAGCTTTGCTAGCCTCTTCCTCGGTCAACCAACCCTTGGTGATGTTGGAAGCGATATGATCGTCGGAATCCACCAAGTTGGGGTTGATGTTGGCTTTCTTCAGTTCCACTTCAACAGCTTTCTGAATCAGTTCGGCCACAGTCTTTTCCTTAGCGATAGCCAGCTCGTGGTCTTTCACTTCCTGAGCGATGCTGTTGCCATCGACTGCCATGGGGTTCATAGCAGCGATCTGCATAGCGATATGGTGACCAGCTTCAGCTACCTTTTCGCCAGCGATATTGAAACCAGCGATAGTTGCCAAGCGGTTGCCATTGTGGTTGTAGTAAGCCACGCAGGGAGCCTCGATGGTATTGTAAGCAGGCAGTTCGATCTTTTCACCGGTTTTGCCAGTCATATCGAGCAGCATTTCGGAAACCTTGCGACCTTCGATGGACAGTTCCATAAGTTCGTCTCTGGTTTTCACCTTAGCAGCCATAGCAGCGTCGATAATCTTTTCAGCGAAAGCAACGAAGTCGGAGTTCTTGCCTACGAAGTCGGTTTCGCAGCTCACCACGATGACAGCACCGAAAGTATTGTCGGCATTCACCTTAGCGATGGCGCGTCCTTCGTTAGAAGCACGGTCGGCACGTTTAGCAGCCACTTTCTGGCCTTTCTTTCTCAAAATATCGATAGCTTGTTCGAAATCACCGTTGGCCTCTACAAGAGCATTCTTGCAGTCCATCATGCCGGCACCTGTTTCTTGTCTGAGTTTATTTACTTCAGCAGCAGTAATAGCCATAATATCAATAATTAAATGTTTATACTAAATTATTTTGTGGTTTTAGCCGCAGTGGTTTTCTTCACTGTGGTTCTTTTTCTTTTGGGCTTGTCGTCGTCAGAACCTTCTTCCTCTTCAACGCCTTTTACTTTCTTCACCACGGGTTTGTCTTCTGCTTGAGCGTTTTCTTCTTCATCATCGTCATTAGCGGCGGTTCTCTTCACATCCTCTTCTTCTTCTTCAACATCGACATTGTCCTTGTCCATTTTTCTCTCGTTCAGTCCTTCAGCGATAGCGTCGCAGATGGTCTTTACGATGATGGCGATAGACTTGGAAGCGTCGTCGTTAGCGGGGATGGGGAAGTCGATGAGATTGGGGTTGGAGTTGGTATCAACGATAGCGAAGGTGTTGATGTTCAAACGTCTAGCCTCGGCCACAGCGATGTGTTCCTTGAGCACGTCAACGATGAATACAGCTGCGGGAAGTCTGGACAGGTCGGCGATAGAACCCAAGTTCTTTTCCAGTTTAGCTCTTTCACGCTGGATTTGCAGTTTCTCGCGTTTGGAGATGTTAGCGAACTGAGGACTAGCCATCAGACGGTCGATGTCACCCATTTTTTTCACGGCCTTGCGAATGGTGAAGAAGTTGGTAAGCATACCACCAGGCCAACGTTCAGTGACGTAAGGCATGTTAACGCCTTTTACGATTTCGGCAACGGTGTCCTTAGCTTGTTTTTTGGTAGCTACGAATAAAATTTTGCGGCCGGATTTGGCAATTTGCTTTGCAGCGGCGCAAGCCTCCTGCAGTTTGTCCATAGTCTTATAGAGGTCGATAATGTGGATACCGTTTTTCTCCATAAAGATGTACTGGGCCATTGCCGGGTTCCATTTTCTTCTGAGGTGTCCGAAGTGACAACCTGCTTCTAATAAATCTTCAAATTTTGGGTTTGTCATTGTTTTTTTTGTTTAATTTGTTTACTTTCGTTTGATTAATAAGCAATTGCGGAGTAGTTCGTTGGTTGAAGAAGTCTTCGCAATTTCGATACTAAACAGGCGCAATATAATATAATGTATATATTAACGTTTGCTGAACTGGAATCTTCTACGAGCCTTCGGCTGACCGGGTTTCTTACGTTCCACCATACGCGGGTCTCTCTTGAGGAGGCCTTTGGATTTGAGGGCGGGACGATATTCGGGGTTGATTTCGCAGAGGGCGCGTGAGATGGCCAAACGCAGAGCTTCTGCCTGACCAGTCATACCACCACCGTCGAGGTTGACCTTGATGTCATATTCGCCTTCTACCTGAGCGATTGCCAGAGGCTGGGTGACCACATACTGCAGGGTGGCCAAGTTGAAATATTCTTTATAGTCACGGTTGTTGATCGTGATGTTGCCACTACCTTTTTTCATATAGATACGGGCAACGGCGGTTTTTCTTCTACCGATTTTATTGATTACTTCCATCTCTCTTATTTGATTTCGTTAATGTTGATGACTTTTGGATTTTGACCTTCGTGCGGGTGGGTCGGGCCGGCATAGACATGCAGGTTGCGGAAGAGCTGGTCTCCGAGTCTGTTTTTGGGAAGCATGCCTCTGATAGCGTGCTCAACAACCTTGATGGGGTTCTTGGCGAGCACTTCTCTCGGGGTAGCGAAACGCTGTCCGCCGGGGTAAGTGGTGTGGCGCACATAAACCTTGTCGGTCATTTTCTTGCCGGTAAATCTGATTTTGTCTGCATTGACAATGATGACATTGTCACCACAATCGAAATGAGGAGTGTAGTAAGGTTTTGTTTTACCTCTGAGGATGCGTGCAACGGCGGTAGCCAGTCTACCCACAATCATCTCCTGGGCGTCAACAACAACCCATTCTTTCTTCACGATCTTTTCGTTTGCCGAAATTGTTCTGTAACTTACTTGATCCATTTTTTTTCTTTTTGTGAGGCCATGTCTTCACCCACATTGCCTCGAATTTTACTTAATTTTCCTTTTCTAACTAAAGGATAATAATCGGTATTTTTTTGAGGGTGCAAAAATACAACTTTTTTATATATAAAAAGCGTTCAAAAAAAAATTTTTTGAAATGATATTTGTGAACGTAAAATTATTATATTTGCCGACCAAATGTATAGTATGAATGAGGAGAAGCGAGTGATGGAAAATTTTGGTTGTAACTCATTGAAATAATGTTTGTTACAAAACGAGTGTGGAGATTTGTGGGGGTTAATAACAGTGGTGAATTGTGCGAAAAAGTGAGAAAAAAATTCCGAAATTGGAGGGTGCGGAGAAAAAATGAGGGACGGAAATTGGAAAAAATCCACTGAAAAAATGAAAAAAGCGAATCAAAAATAGAAAAAAATTATTCGAAAATGAAAATAGTAAATTACCTGAAAGAATGTTATGACGAGTTGGTACACAAAGTGTCCTGGCCGTCACGCCAAGATCTTCAAAGTAGCGTTTTGGTGGTGTCTATTGCTTCCCTAATAATAGCACTTATTGTGTTTTTGATGGACGCACTGTTTAACGCAGGGATGGGCTTGCTCTTCCCGACTATTTAATTTCCGGTAGTTTAATTAGGTGTTTAACCGAAAACGAATTTTGAAATGGCAGAGATCGAACACAAGTGGTATGTGATCAAGACGGTCACGGGCACCGAGAAGAAGGTGAAGCAGAATATTGAAAGTGAAGTTGAAGCTTCCCACCTCAAGGACTTTGTGTCGCGTGTCCTGATTCCGACCGAGAAGTATTACCAGATCCGCAACGGTAAGAAGATCAGTAAGGAGCGCAACTATTTCCCCGGTTACATCTTTGTTGAGGCAATGATGTTGGGTGAAGTACACCACGTTCTGCTGAACATCCCCGGTGTGTTGGGCTTCGTAGGTTGCAAGAAGAAAGCAGACCCGCCTGTGGCTCTCCGTCCTGCCGAGGTAACCCGCATGTTAGGCAAGGCTGACGAATTGCTTGAGCAAGACGAATCCTTCTCTCTCCCCTTCATCGTGGGCGAAGAAATCAAAGTCATTGACGGTCCTTTCAGCACCTTCAACGGAATTATCGAAGAGATCAATCCCGAGAAGAAGAAACTGAAGGTTATGGTGAAAATCTTCGGACGTAAGACTCCGCTTGAGCTGAGTTTTATGCAAGTTGAAAAGGTCTAAACGCCGAAATTTAGTTACAAACAACAAAATTAACAAAAAATGGCAAAAGAAGTAGCTGGACTTATTAAGTTACAAATCAAAGGTGGTGCCGCCAATCCATCTCCCCCAGTAGGACCTGCTTTGGGTGCCAAGGGTGTGAACATCATGGAATTTTGTAAGCAGTTCAATGCTCGTACGCAAGATTTGGCTGGCAAGTTAGTGCCTGTCATCATCACTGTTTACAAGGATAAATCTTTTGATTTTGTCACCAAAACGCCACCGGTTGCTGTACAGTTATTGGAAGCAGCCAAAATTCAAAAAGGATCCAAGGAACCTAACCGTAACAAAGTTGCCACCATTACTTGGGACCAGGTGAAAGCCATCGCTGAAATCAAGATGCCCGACTTGAACTGTTTCGAGTTGCCATCTGCCATGAGCATGGTTGCCGGTACCGCTAGAAGTATGGGTATCACTGTGAAGGGCGGAACCAATCCTTTTGAACAAAATTAATAACTAGTAAACCAAATCAACATGGCTAAAATATCAAAAAAACGCAAAGAAGCTTTTGCTAAATTTGATAAGAGCAAAGTATATCCCGTTACCGAAGCTGTTCAGATTGTGAAGGATATCACCTACACCAAATTTGACGCCTCCTTCGATATCGATGTCCGCTTGGGCGTTGATCCCCGTAAGGCCAATCAGATGGTGAGAGGTATCGTTACCCTTCCTCACGGAACTGGTAAGGTGGTGAGAGTGCTTGTTCTTTGTACTCCCGACAAGGAGGATGAGGCAAAAGCAGCTGGCGCCGACTATGTGGGCCTGGACGAATACGTCGACAAAATCAAGAAAGGTTGGACCGACGTGGACGTGATTATCACTATGCCGAGCGTTATGCCTAAAATCGGTGCCCTTGGTAAAATCCTGGGTCCCCGTGGCTTGATGCCTAACCCCAAAGCCGGAACCGTTACCATGGAAATCGGTAAAGCTGTTGCTGATGTGAAAGCCGGTAAGATTGACTTCAAAGTTGACAAATTCGGTATCATCCACTCAGGTATCGGCAAAATCAGTTTCGATGCCAACAAGTTGGTGGAAAACACCCGCGAAATGATGTCAACCATTATCAAGTTGAAACCTACCGCCGCAAAAGGAACTTACATCAAGAGCATTTACCTCTCCAGTACCATGAGCCCCGGTGTACAAGTTGATGTGAAATCAGTTACATTATAATCAAAAAAAAAGCTAAAGTATGAAACAAGAACAGAAAAGTGTTATCATTGATGCCATCGCGAAGGATTTAGCTGAGTATTCCCATGTATATGTAACCGATATCTCAGGCTTCACGGTAGAGACCGTCAACCAACTGAGAAAACTGTGTTTCCGTCGCAACATTAAGCTGAAAGTGGTGAAAAACACCCTGCTGAAACGTGCTATGGACCAGTCGGAGGTTGATTACTCGGAAATCTATCCCGCATTAGCCGGCACAACTTCAATCATGCTGTCCAACACAGGTAATGCACCTGCAAAGTTGATCAAGGAATTCCGCGCTAAAAACAAAAAGCCCATCCTGAAAGCAGCATTCATCGAAGAGGCAACATATTTCGGTGACGATCAATTGGATACTCTCTGCCACATCAAGTCAAGAGAAGAACTGATTGGTGACATCGTAGGTTTGTTACAATCACCTGCACGCAACGTCATCTCTGCTTTGCAGTCTGGCGGCGGCAAACTCGCAGGCATCGTAAAGACCTTGTCAGAAAGAAATTAAAACAACAATTCAATTAAGTAAAAAAACCATTAAAATAATACAATTATGGCAGATTTGAAAGCATTTGCAGAACAATTAGTAAATTTGACCGTTAAGGAAGTTAACGAATTAGCTCAAATTTTGAAAGAAGAATACGGTATTGAACCCGCAGCCGCAGCAGTAGCAGTGGCAGCTCCCGCAGCTGGTGGCGCTGGTGCAGCAGCAGCTGAAGAGAAAACCGAATTCGACGTTATCTTGAAAGCAGCTGGTCCCAACAAGTTGGCCGTTGTTAAATTGGTGAAAGAACTGACCAGCCTCGGTCTGAAGGAAGCTAAGGAATTAGTTGACGGTGCTCCTAAGGCTGTTAAAGAAGGCGTTTCCAAAGATGAAGCTGAAGGCTTGAAGAAATCATTGGAAGAAGCCGGTGCTGAAGTAGAAGTTAAATAATTTCACTCCGTTAATGCGACAATAGTACAACGCTTTCACTCCGGTGAAAGCCTTGTACTTATTGTTGTATTTATGTGTTTGTAAGAACAAATTTCGTAACTTGTTTCAAATCAAACACTTTTAAGGCGCCTGGCCATTCTGCCCTTACTGCCCCTGTCTCCAAAGCAACTCCCCCACCCTCATCGCATGTTTCAGCTTAGAAAGTTCTTATTTTCGTCATTAAAACATTACTGCCTTGGCAACAAAAAATAACACAAGATTCAGCTTTGCATCCACCACGCCAGTGGAATTCCCTGATTTCCTTGATATTCAGTTGAAGTCTTTCAAAGACTTTTTCCAAATCGACACCGATGCGGAACATCGTCGCGATGAAGGACTGTACAAGGTTTTCACGGAAAACTTCCCCATCACGGATGCAAGAAACAGTTTTGTCCTCGAATTTTTGGACTACTACATTGACGGTCCCCGCTATTCGATGGAGGAATGTCTTGAAAGGGGCTTGACCTACAGTGTCCCTTTGAAAGCCAAAATGAAACTCTCATGCAATGATGTCGAGCATGAGGATTTCGAAACCCGTATTCAGGATGTGTTTTTAGGACTGATACCTTACATGACCCCGCGCGGCACTTTCATCATCAATGGTGCTGAGCGTGTGGTGGTATCACAGTTGCACCGTTCCCCCGGTGTATTCTTCGGTTCGTCATTCCATACCAACGGTACGCAGTTGTATTCTGCCCGTATTATCCCGTTCAAGGGTTCATGGATGGAATTCACCACCGGTCCTCACGATGTGATGTATGCCTACATCGACCGTAAGAAACAGTTACCGGTCACCACATTGCTTCGTGCCATCGGTTATGAAACCGACAAGGACATCCTTGATATTTTCGACATCGCCCAAGAAGTGAAAGCAACCAAGGCCAACTTGAAGAGATTTGTGGGTCAGAAGTTTGCTGCAGCTGTTGTGAGAACCTGGAACGAGGACTTCCCCGATGAAGAAACCGGTGAAGTTTCAAGTATCGAACGTACCGAGGTGATCATCGACAGAGAGACTGAATTGGAAGAGAAACATATCAACAAGATTGTTGATGCCGGTGTGAAGACCGTGATGTTCCATAAGGACGACGGCAAGCAGACCGACTATTCCATCATTTTCAACACCCTGCAGAAAGACCCGACCAACTCGGAGAAACAGGCTCTTGAATTTATATATCAGCAATTACGTAATACGATTCCACCCGATGAGGAAACCGCCCGTACCGCTTTCGAGAAGCTGTTCTTCTCTGACAAACGTTACGACTTGGGCGCTGTGGGTCGTTACAAAATCAATAAGAAACTGAATCTGGATATCCCCATGGACACCCAAGTGTTGACCAAAGAGGATATCATCTCCATTATCCGCTACTTGGTTGAGCTGATCAACTCAAAAATGGAAGTTGACGATATCGACCACTTGAGCAACAGACGTATCAGAACTGTGGGCGAACAGCTGTACAACCAGTTTGGTGTTGGCTTGGCCCGTATGGCACGTACCATCCGCGACAAGATGAATGTACGCGACAATGAGGTGTTTGCCCCGATGGACCTGATTAACGCAAAGACCCTGTCTTCCGTGATCAACTCCTTCTTCGGCACCAACCAGCTGTCACAGTTCATGGACCAAACCAACCCGCTGTCTGAGCTGACCCACAAACGTAGAATCTCAGCTTTGGGACCTGGCGGTTTGTCGCGTGACCGTGCCGGATTTGAGGTGCGTGACGTTCACTACACCCACTACGGTCGTCTGTGTACCATTGAGACCCCTGAAGGACCGAACATCGGTCTGATTTCCTCTCTCTGCGTGTTCGCTAAGATCAATCATCTGGGCTTTATCGAAACTCCTTATCGCCGTGTGGTGGATGGTAAGGTGATTTTTGACGAAGAACCGATTTATCTGAGCGCCGAAGAGGAAGAAAACAAATACATCGCTCAGGCCACCACCCCGATGAATGAAGACCATGTGTTGGAAGACAACGTGAAGGTGCGTTACCTGGCCGATTATCCTATTGTACCGAAAGAACAGGTGAACCTGATAGATGTGGCTGCCAACCAGATTGCCTCTATCGCTGCTTCTCTGATTCCATTCCTTGAAAACGACGATGCTAACCGTGCCTTGATGGGTTCGAACATGATGCGTCAGGCAGTTCCGTTGCTGAATCCGGAAGTGCCTATCGTGGGTACCGGTTTGGAACGCCGTGTGGCTTTGGATTCACGTACCATGTTGCGTGCTGAAGGCAATGGTGTGGTGGAATACGCCGATGCACTGAAGATTGTCATCCGCTATGACCGCACCGATGCAGAGAGACTGGTGTCTTTCGATACAGACGTGAAGACCTACATGCTCGAGAAGTTCAGAAGAACCAACCAAAACTCATGTATCAACCAAAAGCCCATTGTGAGAAAAGGACAGAAGGTGGTGAAGGGCGATGTGCTGACCGAAGGTTACGCTACCAGCCAAGGCGAGCTGGCTTTGGGTCGCAACATGTTGGTGGCTTTCATGCCTTGGAAGGGTTACAACTACGAGGATGCTATCGTGATTTCTGACAGAGTGGTGAAAGAAGATATCTTCACCTCTATCCATATTGAAGAATTCACACTGGAGGTGCGCGACACCAAACGCGGACAGGAAGTGCTGACCAACGATATCCCCAATGTGTCACAGGAAGCTACAAAAGACCTGAACGAAGACGGTTTGATTCGTATCGGTGCTGAAGTGAACGAAGGCGATATCCTGATTGGTAAGATTACACCTAAGGGCGAGTCGTACCCCACTCCGGAAGAGAAGTTGCTCCGCGCCATCTTTGGAGACAAGGCCGGCGATGTGAAAGACGCCTCTCTGAAAGCACCCCCATCAATGAAGGGTGTGGTTATCGGTGCCAAGTCGCTGTCACGCCTTATTAAAGACAGAAAAGCCAAGTCAAAGGATAAAGACATCGTGGCTGAAATCGAAAAGACCTACAACAAGCAGTTACAGGAACTGAAGGATAAGATTGTGACGAAGCTGTATCGCGTGCTGGAAGGCAAGATTTCACACAATGTATATGACAACACCAAGAATATCATTATCCCGAAGGGTACCAAGTTCTCGCAGAAGATGCTGCAGACCGTAAACTTTGCTAATGTGGCCGTTTCCAAGTGGACCAACGATGCCAAGATTAACGGTTTGGTGGCTGAGATTATCCGCAACTACCTGGTGAAAGAGCGTGAGCTGCTGGCCAAGATGACCCGCGAGAAATTTGATGCCACTGTGGGTAGCGAGCTGCCTAATGGTATCGTTCAGATGGCCAAGGTTTATGTTGCCAACAAGCGTAAGCTGCGTATCGGTGACAAGATGGCAGGTCGTCACGGTAACAAGGGTATTGTGGCTAAGATTGTCCGTCCCGAAGACATGCCGTTCATGGAAGACGGTCGTCCAGTGGACATCGTACTGAACCCGCTTGGTGTGCCTTCCCGTATGAACCTGGGACAGATTTACGAGACTATCCTCGGTTGGGCAGGCAAGACACTGGGAATGAAATATGCTACTCCTATCTTCGATGGCGCCACCCTCGACCAAATCAATGGATTGATGGAGAAAGCCGGTCTGCCGCAGAATGGTAGCACCTATCTGTACAACGGTGAGACTGGTGAGAGATTCCATCAGAAGATTACAGTGGGATACATTTATATGATTAAGTTGCACCACATGGTTGACGACAAGATGCATGCCCGTTCCATTGGACCTTACTCATTGATTACGCAGCAGCCTCTGGGTGGTAAAGCTCAGTTCGGTGGTCAGCGTTTCGGTGAAATGGAAGTCTGGGCTATCGAAGCCTTCGGTGCAGCTAATGTACTTCAGGAAATACTTACGGTTAAATCTGATGACGTCATCGGTAGAGCCAAAGCATACGAAGCTATTGTGAAAGGCGACAATATGCCGGCTCCCGGCCTGCCGGAATCGTTCAACGTATTGGTGAACGAACTCCGCGGACTTGCATTGGATGTTCAATTCGATTAATCTTAATTTTATTGAAATTATGACTTCATTTAGAAAAGATAATAATACAAGAAAAGAGTTTTCAAGAATAACCGTAAGTCTTGCTTCTCCTGAGAAAATATTAGACCAGTCTCATGGTGAGGTGTTGAAACCTGAGACTATCAACTACCGTACCTATAAGCCCGAACGCGACGGTCTGTTCTGCGAAAAGATTTTCGGACCTGTTAAGGACTGGGAGTGTAACTGCGGTAAATACAAGAGAATCAGATATAAAGGTACTGTCTGCGACCGTTGCGGTGTAGAAGTTACCGAACGCAAGGTACGTAGAGAGCGTATGGGTCATATCCAGTTGGTGGTGCCCGTTGCCCATATCTGGTTCTTCAAGTCCTCTCCCAACAAGATTGGTGCGCTGCTCGGCCTGTCAGCCAAGAACTTGGAATCCATCATCTATTATGAAAACTTCCTGGTTATCCAGCCGGGTGCAGCTGAAGGTTTCCAATTCAGAGAGAAAAAAGACAAAGAGAAGAAAGACGATGTGCTGGTGAAGGAGAGAACGCTGCTGAGCGAAGAGGAATACTACAATGTCATCGACAACCTCCCGCCAGAAAACAGACTGCTGGACGATAACGACCCCAACAAGTTCATCGCCAAGATGGGTGCAGAAGCACTGTACGACTTGCTGGTGAAACTGGATCTCGACAAGGAGTCTTTCGAATTGAGAGACAGAGCCAACCACGAGACTTCAGAGCAGAGAAAACAGGAAATCCTGAAACGTCTGCATGTTTTTGAAGCTTTCAGAGACAGTAGAAGACGTGCCGTCAACAAGCCGGAATGGATGATTGTGAAGATTGTTCCTGTGATTCCGCCCGATTTGCGTCCTTTGGTGCCATTGGATGGCGGTCGTTTTGCCACTTCCGACTTGAACGAGCTCTATCGTAGAGTGATTATCCGTAACAACCGTCTGAAACGACTGATTGAAATCAAAGCTCCCGATGTGATTATGCGTAATGAGAAACGTATGTTGCAGGAGGCTGTGGATTCACTATTCGACAACTCCAGAAAGTCCAATTCTGTGAAGACAGAGTCCAACAGAGCACTGAAATCACTGTCAGACAGCTTGAAAGGTAAACAAGGTCGTTTCCGTCAGAACCTGCTGGGTAAGCGTGTTGACTATTCAGGTCGTTCGGTTATCGTGGTAGGTCCCGAACTGCACATGAACGAATGCGGTCTGCCGAAAGATATGGCTGCCGAGTTGTTCAAGCCGTTCATCATCAGACGAATCCTTGAACGCGGTATCGCCAAGACGGTGAAATCTGCTAAGAAGGTGGTGGAAAGAAAGGAACCCATCATTTGGGAAATCCTCGAAAACATATTGAAGGGTCATCCAGTATTGTTGAACCGTGCTCCTACGTTGCACCGTCTGGGTATCCAGGCTTTCCAACCCAAGTTGGTGGAAGGTAAGGCCATTCGTCTGCACCCCTTGTGCTGTACGGCTTTCAACGCTGACTTCGACGGTGACCAGATGGCTGTTCACGTTCCCCTTGGAAACGCCGCCGTTTTGGAAGCCCAGATGCTGATGTTGGCTTCTCACAACATTTTGAACCCCGCTAATGGTGCGCCTATTACCGTGCCTTCACAGGATATGGTATTGGGTCTGTATTATATTACCAAAGAATTACATTCCACTCCGGAAGAACCCGTGATGGGTGAAGGTAGAAAGTTCTACGCTCCCGAGGAAGTGCTGATTGCTTTCAACGAAAAGAAAGTCCATCTGAACGCATGCATCAAATGCCGTGTTGACCTTAAGGGTGACGGCAATATGGTGCTGACTGACACTACCGTGGGTCGTATCATCTTCAACCAGGTGGTTCCCAAGGGCTTTGGCTTCATCAACAAGCTGATGACGAAGAAGTACCTGAGAGAAATCATCGGTGATGTGTTGGCTAAATTTGGCAACGCCACTACTGCCAAGTTCCTCGACGACATCATGGGCATGGGATTCCGCATGGCCTTCGAAGGCGGTTTGTCCTTCAACTTGGGTGATGTGATTATCCCGGCAGAAAAGAAGACCTTGATTCAGGAAGCTAACGCTGGTGTTGACGAAATCAACATGAACCTGAATATGGGTTTCATCACTGCCAACGAGCGTTACAACCAGGTGATCGACCTGTGGTCACAAACCAATGCCAAGCTGACCAACATTCTGATGGAACAGATTGCCAAAGACCGTCAGGGTTTCAACAGCGTATTCATGATGTGCGACTCTGGTGCTCGTGGTTCTCGTGAGCAGATTCGTCAGCTGTCTGGTATGCGTGGTTTGATGGCTAAACCTACCAAATCAGGTGCCTCCGGTGGTGAAATTATCGAAAACCCCATCTTGTCCAACTTCAAGGAAGGTCTGTCCGTGTTGGAGTACTTCATCTCTACTCACGGTGCTCGTAAGGGTTTGGCAGATACCGCTTTGAAGACTGCAGACGCTGGTTACCTGACCCGTCGTTTGGTGGACGTTTCTCACGATGTGATTATCAGAGAGGAAGACTGCGGTACTTTGCGTGGTATGACGGTTTCGGCAGTGAAGAAAAACGAGACTGTAGTCGAATCCTTATACGACAGACTGTTAGGCCGTGTAAGCCTCCACGATATCTATCATCCTATTACTGGTGAATTGATCATCAAGGCTGGCGAAGAGCTGACCGAGAAATATTGCAAGATTATTGAAGAATCTCCCATCGAGGAAGTGGAAATCCGTTCGGTGCCCACTTGCGAATCCAAACACGGTATCTGCCAGAAGTGCTACGGTCGTAACCTGGCTACCGGCAAGATGGTACAGATGGGTGAAGCCGTAGGTATTATTGCCGCACAAGCTATCGGTGAACCTGGTACTCAGCTGACCCTGCGTACATTCCACGTCGGTGGTGTGGCTGGTGGAGCTGCTGCTGATAAGCAGATTGATGCTCAACATGCCGGCCAGTTGGTAATCGACGAGTTGCGTGCTATCGACAAGGGCGATTACTATGAAGTGATTGGCCGTGCCGCTGAAATGAAGATTGTGGACCTGAAGACGGGTGTAGTGCTCTATTCCGCCAACATCCCCTACGGTTCAAAACTGTATTTCAAGAATGGCGATATGGTCAACAAGGGCGACAAGATTGCCGAATGGGATCCTTACAATGCTGTGATTCTGTCTGACGTGGCTGGTAAGATCCAGCTCAACGACTTCGTGGAAGGTGTTACTTTCCGTGTTGAAATCGACGACCAGTCAGGTGTTCAGGATGCCGTTGTGATCGAAAGCCGTGTGAAGACCAAGAACCCGAGAATCTCTATCCTGGACGAGAACGACGACGTGCTCAGAACCTTCGACATCCCTGTTGGTGCCCGTTTGTCAGTAAGTAGTGGTCAGGAAATCGAAGCTGGTGAAGTGCTGGTTAAGATTCCACGTTCCTTCGGTAAGGCAAGCGATATTACCGGCGGTCTGCCGCGTGTACAGGAATTGTTCGAGGCTCGTGATACTTCCGATCCCGCTATCGTTTCCGAAATCGAAGGTTTCGTTACCTTTGACAAGAAACTGAAACGTGGTAACAAGCGTGCCGTGAAGGTGACTTCACGTACGGGTGAGGAAAAGGAATACTTGATTCCTACTTCCAAACAGATTTTGGTGCAGGAGAACGACTTCGTTCATGCAGGTACTCCCCTTTCAGATGGTGCGCTTACTCCGTCAAGCATCTTGAACATCAAGGGTGCCATGAAGGTGCAGGAATACATCATCAACGAAATCCAGGATGTGTACCGTATGCAGCAGGTTAAGATCAACGACAAACACTTTGAAGTGATTGTTCGTCAGATGATGCGTAAGGTTGAAATCGAAGACCCGGGCGATACCAAGTTCTTGCAGGGCGAGCTGATCAACAAGATCGACTTCCAGGAAGAGAACGATATCATCTGGGAGAAGAAGGTGGTTGTGGATCCAGGCGATTCAACCGTCTTCCAGAAAGGACAGATTGTCAATCCCAAGGCTTTGCGCGATGAGAACTCTCTGCTGAAACGTAAGGATATGAAGACCGTGGAAGTACGTAATGCAAAACCTGCTACTGGTAAGCCCATTCTTCAGGGTATCACCAGAGCCGCTCTGCAGACTCGTAGCTTTATTTCCGCAGCCTCATTCCAGGAAACTCCCAAAGTGCTCACAGAGGCCGCAATTAACGCTAAAACCGACGTACTGGAAGGTATGAAGGAGAACGTGATTGTGGGTAACCTGATTCCTGCCGGTACCGGTCTGAAATCTTACCAGAATATTCAGGTCGGCTCGATGGAGGAATACGAGTCACTGATGGCATCCAAAGAGTAATAACCCTAAAAATTTGAAAGATTATGGCAGAACAGAAAATAGATATCAATTTAAGCGAGGAAGTGGCCCAGGGTGTGTATTCCAATTTGGCTATCATTACCCATTCCAACAATGAGTTCATTGTGGATTTCGCAGCCATGCTTCCGGGACTTCCCAAGGGAACCGTGAAATCACGCATTATCATGACCCCTCAGAATGCCAAACGTCTGCTTCATGCGCTGTCTGACAACGTGGCAAAATTTGAAGAAAAGAACGGCATTATCAAGGAAGGAACCATCGATACCATCCCCATGATGGGGGGCGGTATGGCTTAAGCTGTCTCTGTTAGTTTATTCTATCCTAAAAATCCCCGGCGTCTCCGCTGGGGATTTTTTTTCGTTCGTATCGTTTTTTTTATTATTATTGCATATTCATTATTGTGCCATAAAATTTATACGTCATGATAAAAAAATACACCTTCGTTTTAGCATCCATCTTATTGTCATTCATAAGCTTAGCTTTTGGCCAGATGGAGAACCCCTACCTCGATTTCAACCCCGAAAAGTTGAAATCAAAGGCAGAATATACCAGAAATTTCAACCCCGGCAATTACAAAAGCGATGTGCTGTACAATTGTATGCTCGATATGATTAACCTGGCGCGTGCCGAATATTTCTTCCTCGAGCCGCTCAAAACCGACAAGGATATGAACGACTGCGCCCAGATGCAAGCCGACTACCAGGCGTTGAAGGATGAAAAAGGAGTGCTGAACGAACCACCCTACCGTACCACCTTCTTCCGTCTGAAGAAATACGGCCTCACCTACCATGCTATCGAGCTGGTTTCCAAAGCTAAGGCTACCATGGGCACACAAGAATACAGCTATTACGACCTCTGCTTCGAAATACTGAAACCCATCCTCAAAAATATCAAGACCGCGAAGCAACTCCTTGACAAACAATATACATACATCGGCATGGGCTTCGAGACCGACGAGTACATGAAAAGCATGTACACTTCGTTTATTCTGGGCAACGACCTGTCGTTCAACCTCGACAAACCCGACCCCACCGAAAAGGATGTGCCTTTCACGAAAGGCAAGTCGGGCATGACCTACTCCGATGAGAAAATCTGCGCCAAGTGCAGCGCCGATAAAAACCTGGAGGTGCTCTCAGAATATATCCAAGTGAAAGACAATGAAGTATATATCAACTGTGGCGACCACAAAAACCTGAAGAGGCTCATCGGCAAGGAAGGCGATGCCATTGTGCTTGACTTTGTGCAGCACAGCCAGTATGACTGCGACGGCAACGTGATTGACAACGACCGCATCAACAAGGGTTTCACCTCCAAACCCATTACCTTCGAGACCATGCTGTCTAACAATACCATCAGCGATAAGAAATCGTCAAAACTCAATGCCAAAATAGCCACCGTGCCCGAAACCATTGATAACGATGCCGAGTTTGATGTCAATATCATCGTGCTGAAAGAGGGTAAATATGCTTGCCGCACCATTATCAAAAAGGCCGTCGAATGCAAGAAAGCCGCTTACCAGGCACGTATCGACTACAAGCCCGACTATGCCAGCATGAAGAGCACAGGCGAATGGGTGGCAGCTCCGGAAGAGGATACCCACGAACTGAAGTTCCCCTTTACCCTCACCAAACTGGCCTATACCCAAAGCGATATCGATTCAACCATAGAAGCCATCGATGCTCCCGCATATATCATCAACAGCATCGACATTGTTGCACAGAACTCACTGAACTACAGCACTGACCAAACCCAAATCAACAACCAGAAAAAACGTGCTGCCAGCATGCAGAAAGTGCTGGCCCAGATGTATCCGGGTGTGCCCACTACCATCACTTACGATGATGGCTGGGAGGATTTCAAACGCGATGTGAACAACAATCCCGAACACTACGATCTCACCCTGTATTCCAAAGCCGAGGCCATCAAGAACTTGAAAGCCAACAATAACGCTATCGCTAAAGAACTGGAAGAAGAATACTTATCTAAGCACAGATATATCAAGTTGGTGTTCCATGTGACCTATAAGGCTGGCACCGATGCCGAAGCTGAGAACCTGGCTGCTTGGAAGTTCAATCAGGCCATAAAGAGCAAAAACTACGCGCTGGCCACCGCCATCGAGAACTTTATGGTCAAAAAGGTGGAGGCAGGAGAATACACCCTCAGCAGTGTCAAACAACTGGAGATTCCCGCCGACAAGAAATTCCAACAACTGCATAACAACAAGTTGTACATGCAGTGCCTCCTCTCCAGCCAGCTCAACGACCAAATGGTGAGCGCCATGAACAAAACACTGGCCTACGAACCCACCAATCCCATTGTGCTGTACAACGTGGCCGTAGGCAAAGTTTTCCATACCCCCATCAACAGTCTGGCCGAAATCACCAAAACACAGGCTGAAATCGACAAGCTCTACTCCTTGCCTACCCTGCCTAAGGAAGACATCAACAATCTCAACCTCGAATACCAGTTCAAGATTATCGAATACATCAACTCCAATCCTCCCACTTCCGAAGGAACCGTATTGTACAACGCCACTTTCGACAAGATCAAGACTATCACCAACAAGAAACTGGAAAGCTGGCAGAATGCCTATAAACTGGCTTCTTACTTCATCAAGAACTACGACTACATGTATGCCATGAGCATCATGGAGCCCTTCCTCAACGATGCCACCATCTCCAACGATTTCCTCTTCTCTTACGTAAGTCTGGCCGCCCATCGCGAAGAGACCTACCTAAGTGCTTTCTTCACCAAGGCCGTCAAGATGGCTGCCGAGCGCGACGCTGCACGCCTGTGCGGACTGTTTGACAAACTGCCCATCTGCGTTTACGACAATGCAGAGGTGAAAAAGACGGTATGTAAGTTGTGCGGAAAGTAGGATTTAAGGAATAGTATTCAGGATTTTAGAAAATCATGATGGAGAACGGGGAACTGCAAGAGATTGAAAACGTTAACGGAAACGTGAGCGAGAACGACAAAGAGGAACTGTACGAGCATTTCCGTTTTGTGGTGGATAAGGGTACCGAGATGCTGCGCATCGACAAGTACCTGATGAATCTCATCCCCAACACCTCGCGCAACAAGATACAGCAGGCCGCCAAGGCCAACTGCATCGTGGTCAACGGCAAGCCCGAGAAGCAGAACTACCGCGTGCATCCCTTTGATGTCATCTCTATCCTGATGCCCCAGCCGCTGCGCGACATTGAGATTATTCCTGAAGCTATCCCGCTGAATGTACCCTACGAAGACGACGACCTGATTATCATCAACAAACAGCCCGGCTTGGTGGTTCATCCCGCATACGGCAATTACACCGGCACCCTTGTCAATGCCCTTACCTATAGATTCTTAGGAAAGAAAGACAAAGACGGCAACGAACTGCGACCGCTCTTGGTTCATCGTATCGACAAGAACACTTCCGGCATCATGATAGTAGCCAAAAACGAGTTGGCCCAGATGACGCTGGCCAAGCGCTTCTTCAACCACGACCTTGAGCGAAAATATTGGGCACTGGTATGGGGCGATTTCAAGGAAGACGAAGGCACCATTGTAGGCAATGTGGGGCGCAATCCCAAAGACCGCCTGGTGATGACGGTCTTCCCCGAAGGCAGCGACCAGGGCAAACATGCGGTTACCCACTGGCGGGTAGTTGAGCGCTTTGGTTACGTCACCTTGGTGGAGTGCCAGCTGGAAACCGGCCGCACCCATCAAATCAGGGTTCACATGAAATACATCGGCCATCCCCTGTTTAACGATGAAACCTACGGAGGCGACCAGATTTTGAAAGGCACTACCTTCAGCAAATACAAGCAATTCATTGACAACTGTTTCCGCCTGATGCCCCGACAGGCTCTGCATGCCAAATCCCTAGGCATCGTTCACCCCTCTTCCGGCCAATACATGCTGTTTGACTCAGAGCTGCCGGAAGATTTTGCCGCTGTCCTTGAGAAGTGGCGCAATTATGCCAAACACAAAGAATTAGAAGAAGAATAATATCACCATGATCAGACACCTTCGCCTTTTAGTATCCCTCTGCTTCGGCATGATGGTTTTATCACTGTCGGCACAAAACGAACTGACAGTGGCCAACGGAACCGACAACAACGAATATATCCCCATCTACGGCCTCTTCGCCGACGAGTTGATTCAGAACCAGATGATTTATCCTGCCAGCGCACTTACTTCAATGGAAGGATACTCCATCACCTCCATCACTTTCTATTTAAGTTCCTTGCCTAGTAGCAGTTGGAGCTGCAACTTCCAATGCAAGTTGGGAATCACCAATACAGCGTCTTTCCCCGCCAGTCCCAATCAGTTTATCTCCACCTCGTTTACCACCGTTTTCTCGGGTCCCATCACCCTCAACGGAAGCACCTCCACGCTCACCCTCACATTTTCCACTCCTTTTACTTATTCAGGGGGCAATCTGCTGGTAAGCCTACTCAATATCGAGAGTTGCAACGAGTACCTTGAGGCCTCATTTTATGGCATCACAACCAGCAATTTAGCCAGTGCATACGGCTTTGATGACTTCGGCAACTGGGATATCACCGCCGAAGCCTTCCTGCCCAAAACCACTTTCACCTACTCCCAGGCAAGTGCCTGCCTCACTCCTCAGAATCTGCTCATCAGCAATATCACTACGAACTCAGCCACCCTCGACATCACGCCCGCCGAAAGCACCGACTCTGAATGGGAAATCCGTTGTGAGGACGCAGATAATAACGTCGTGATAATCAACACCACTAGCCCCAGCAACATACTGCTTCAAAACCTGCAGCCCGCTTCCTATTACACGGTATCTGCACGTACGGTTTGCGGGCAGGAAGACAGCAGCGCATGGACCTCTGCCCAAGGTTTTTACACCAGTTGCCTTGAGACACTGACCATTCCACAATTCTGGGGTTTTGAGGATGAATGGGTGCCATCTGACGCCTTCGGCCAGAACAACTACGCTCCCCTGTGTTGGACCGTTTTCAATGGCGGGGCTTTCAGCACCTCCTACCAGTGGAACTGGATGCACAGCACCGGCAGCACAGTGGCCCACTCGGGCACAGGAGCCGCCTCTTGTTATACAGATATGGCTACCGAAACCCACAACGACTGGCTGATATCACCCCAGCTGGCTTTGACGGGTACCCAACAACTGTCATTTTTTGCGCGAAGAGCCTATAGCTACACCTCCGATCCTGAAGAAATTTCCGTATGGATTTCTGATGAAAACATCAGCTTGATGGCACCCGACAGCGCCAATGGCATTCTTCCGGGCTTCACCCAGCTGTTTCAGACTGAAATTCCCCAAGGTGACTATCGACAATTTAACGTTTCACTAGCTGGTTACAGCGGCAACCGCCATCTGGCTTTTGTCAGGAGAAATGCTCCTTTCAATGGCAATTACCTCCGTCTCGACGATATTACCGTAGACGAGGCCTCCAATTTCCCTCCAATAGTGCCCTATCATTGTGATTTTGAAAATCCAGAAGAGAACTCCGCTTGGGGATTGGTCAACGATACCCAAACCAACCAATGGGTAATCGATACCGCCGTCAATCATACCGCTGGAGGTCATTCTGCTCTATATGTATCCCAAAACAATGGTCTTACCAATACATACAGTTTCAATAGCACCTCTAACGTATGGACCTATCGCGACCTGCAATTCCCCGAAGCCAGCGAATTCCACCTGTCGTTCGATTGGAGAGGCAATGGCGAAGCCTGCTGCGACTATCTTAAAGTATACATCGGAGCACCTGCTACGGTAACCGCAGGCGTATATGCCACTCCCAGTGGGGCTACCGTTTTGTTTAACAAGCTAAACGAGCAAAGCGACTGGAACCATGCCAGCATCACCCTCGGTCACGAATACGCCAACACCACTCAGCGACTCTATTTCCTGTGGCGCAACGACAACTATACGGGCAGCAATCCTCCCGCCGCTATCGACAACCTCAGTATCGACACCATCTCATGCGCCCAACCGGCACAACTGGCTTTCTCTGACATCACCGCCACCAGCGCCACGATCCACATCTCCCCCGCCAGCGAGACCGACGCAACATGGCAGCTGCTGATTGACTCCCTGCTGCTGACCACCATCAATACGGTCACTCCGCTGACCAATCTCACGCCAGCACACCTCTATACCGTCATGGCCCGCACCATTTGCACAGGAGGCGATACCAGCGTATGGACAACTCCCCAAACTTTCAGCACCGAATGTGTCACACTTTCCTCTATTCCCCAAACCTGGGACTTTGAATCTGACAACCACGGAGGCACTGCAGCCTATCCACTGCCCACCTGCTGGAGCCGACTGGGAAGTAGTATCTATCCCTATACCTACAGCTATGCTTCTTACGCCCACAGTGGTAATAATCTCTTATACAGTGGCGGCGACCCCTCCAATTATATGGTTATATTGCCTGAAATAGACACTGCCCTCATCCACATCAGCCTGCTGCAACTGTCGCTCTATGCCAAATCTTACAGCGCCTCATCGGTCACCAGCGCCAAAGTAGAAATCGGCGTAATGAGCAACCCCTCAGACGCTTCCTCCTTCCTGCCTCTTGACTCCATTATTGCAATTGGCGACCTATATACTGATTATGCTATTCCGCTCTTGAATGCACCCGCCGGCTACTCCTACATCGCCTTGCGCCTCAATGCTAGCGGCGATACCAACCTCAGCGGCCAATACAATTACGCTTATCTCTATCTTGATGATATCACCCTGGAGGAACGTCCACTATGTCAGAAGCCTTCACAACTTGCCGTTTCCGACATCACTACCTCTTCTGCCACGCTCTCGTGGCTCAATGGAGGTGACGAAAGCGCATGGGACCTTGCCTATGGCACCCCCGGTTTCAACCCCGACACCACTGTAAATATAGTGACGGTTAACACTAATCCCTATACCCTCACAGGTTTAGACAGCCGAACTACCTACGAGGTGTATGTGCGTGCCAACTGTGGTAACAACGAGACCAGCGCCTGGATTTCTGCGCCTGTCAGCTTCACCACGGCCGCCTGTGAGCTGGCCGACCAGTGCGACTATGTATTCCTCTGCGGCGACGGCTATGGCGACGGCTGGAACAACGCCTACCTCACCATCCTGCAAGACGGCTTTACTGTGGCCACCGTCAGCGCCCTCGACCATCACCAGGCTGGCACCCCCACCGTTGACACCCTGCGTGTACCTTTGTGCCACCTCACCAACACCGAGTTGGTGTGGAATGCCGGCAGCCACGACTCTGAAATCAGCCTCAACATCATCGATGCCAATGGGGTTCTCATTTTCAGCAACGACAATATGGCCACCTGCACCTCTCCCACCCTGGCCAACTTCCTCAGCAACTGCAGCGACAGCATCTTATGCCCAGGTCCCGACAGCATCATCACCCACAACATCTCGCAAAACCACACCGAAGTGAGTTGGACCCCCGTTGGCAATGAAACCCTTTGGGAACTGCAATACAAGATGGCCACCTCCAGCAATTGGGGCAACAGCATCTTTTTGGATACCACCTATTATGTTCTAGGGCTGGTTTCCCACCGGAATTACAACCTGCGACTCAGGTCAATATGCGACGATATCAACAAGAGCGACTACCTTCTGGTGGACTTCACCTCCGGACTCGACGGCATCAGCACCACCGACCTGTCACAACATATCAGCCTCACCCCCAATCCCGCCGACAGCTATATTGAGCTGAATGTCAGCGATAATATCGAGCTGAAAGAAGCTGCAGTCTTTAACGCCTTCGGCCAGCTGATTCAAACCGTTCAGCTCACCGACAACCATGCCCGCCTCGACCTTTCTAACATGGCCGCTGGCCTGTATTTCGTCCGCCTCAGCAACGACCATGCCACCGCCACGAAGAAGTTCATCCGCAAATAGAGAAACTCCAATGCAATTCCGACCCAACACCGTTGATGGGATGGTATAGGCTCCAATAAGGCTCAGAGTCAGTCAATAAAAATTTTCTTTCCAAACCCGTTGTTTTTAAAATAAAAAGTGTATATTTGCAGTATAATTATCAACAATAACAAGTTAAAAACAATAGAATCCTTAAAACACACACAACAGACTAATAAACAAATTTTTATAACATCAAACAATTCATTTTTAGTATTAACCAAATTAAAAAAATCATGCAAAAGTTTCTACGATTTTTAATGCTTGCGGCACTATTTCTGCCGTTCGCATTGCGTGCGCAAGTATCCTTGCCACTCAGCATGGACTTTGAAGATGCTTCTTCATTGAGTCAGTGGACTCTGACCAACTGCGTATCTACTACCGGAAGGACAACTTCTCAAGCCCATGAAAGTACAGCTTGTTTTGGCTTCCATTGGACTACCAGTCCCAGCCAATTCCTGATTTCACCCGAGTTCGATGCCGCTAGTGGCACAGAGGCGATTTCTTTCTGGTATAAAACTACCAGCGATTATTATACTGAGAGTTTCGAAGTGGGCTTCTCCAGCACCACTAACGACACCACCGCCTTCACTTGGAGTACAGCTGTGAATATTTCCACAACTATCCCATGGACAGAATACACCCTCCCAGTTCCTGCTGGAACCAAGTATGTTGCCATCAAAAGTTCTGCATACGATGCTTACTGGCTTTACATTGATGACATTTACATTGGCGATGCACCCACATGCTTAAAGGTTTCCAATCTGGCTATCAACGCAACTCAAACCACATCTAGTAGTTTGACACTGACTTGGATTGATACCCTCAACACTGGTGCAACTTACAACATTTATGATATGAGTGACACATCACTCATCATGAGTGGTGTTTCTGACCTAACCTATACGATCACTGAACTTACAGCCAATACATCTTATACTTTTGGTATCCAAACCGACTGTGGTGGTGGAGACATGTCCAACGGTTTCGCCACCGTCAGCGGCCGTACTGCATGCGATACCGAGACCTTCCCCTGGAGCGAAAATTTCGACAACTGGACCACCAAATCGGATTGCTGGTCTTTCTTAAGTGGTGCATACAATAACGGCAATGGTACTCCCACTACTAACTCTTCAGCATGGACGCTCAATTCCAGCTATGGCAGTTATATCACCATTGATGGCAAAGCACTGACGATGAATGTGTACAGCACCAACCGCTACTGGGCTGTCACTCCCCCCATCGACATCACTAACGACGACGCCGTCATCAGCATTGATATAGCTGTAGCTGGATGGAGTTCCGCTACACCTTCTTATGATGCTAATGACACTATGGCTGTTGCCATCAGCACCGATGGAGGTACCACTTTCACTACTTTGTTAGTACTTGACAATACACAACTCAATGCTCTCAGCAACACATATACCACCATCTTCGTTCCTGTCACCAACTACAGCGGTCAGTCCGCACGTTTCGCTATATTCGCAGGCAGTAGTGCCAGCGGTGGCGACAACCGCATCGCTATCGACAATGTCTATGTGGGAGAGGCACCCACTTGTATGCCAGTCACCAACTTGTCTGTAAGCAACATTGGCTCTACAGGTGCTACCCTTACCTGGGAAGGCGATGCCGATGGCTACACCATCTATAATATGGCCGACACCTCTGTTGCTCAGATCACTTCCGACCCAACTGCCATTCTTACCGATCTCTTGCCCAACACACAGTACACTTTTGGTGTAACCGCCGACTGTGGTGGTAATGAAAGCGACTTCCGCACTGTAAGCTTCACCACTTTGGTTTCGTGTCCTGTTCCCACCAATCTGACTGCCATACTTACTCCTGGCGACGGATCTATAGCCACCTTAACTTGGCATGAAATTGGAACCGCCACCAATTGGCAAATCTGCCTCAACGGTGATACTAACAACCTCATTGATGTGACCGACACTACTTATGATTTCACCAACCTCACTCCCGACACTACTTACACCGCTAAAGTACGCGCCTACTGCGATCTTGACGATCAAAGTGAATGGAGCAACACCATCACCTTCACCCCAACAGACTCTTACACAGTCACCGTAAACGAGGGCACCTCCACCAACGGTTACGTGCCGGTTTATGGTTTTTATGTTGATCAATTTACCCACAGTCAGTTCATCATCCCCGCTTCAAACCTTGCTGCTATGCAATTTGGCATAATCAACAAACTCACCTTCTATGCCAGCCAAGCCAACGTAAACTGGGGTGTTGCCACTTTCGATGTCTATGTGACTGAAACAAGCGAAACGACTCTGTCAGAGCTTGCCGATTATTCCACTATGACTCAAGTGTACGCAGGTAGCCTTTCCATTAGCAACAACAAAATGGAGGTCAACTTCACCAATCCCTACCAATATTTGGGTGGCAACCTTATGATTGGTTTCGACCAGACTCTTCAAGGCACCTATGTTACCAGCTCCTGGTATGGTGTTTCTGCCACTGGTGCCTCTATGGGTGGCTACAACACTTATGTCAGCCAACGCGACTTCCTGCCAAAGATGACAATTGAATTCACTCCTGGTGAAGAACCCACATGCTTGCCTATCAACAATCTGACAGTTAGCGAAATCACCGCCCACGAAGCTACATTAAGTTGGCAGGGTGAAGCTGGCAGCTACACCATCTACAATCTGTCCGACTCTATGATGGTAGCCACCGTGAACGATACCACCTATACGCTCACCAGCCTCGCTTCCGACTCTCTACACAGTTTCGGCGTTGTTGCTAACTGCGGCGGTGAAGAAAGTATCATGAGATCCATCACCTTCACCACTTTGATTTCCTGCCCGGTTCCCACAGGTCTTACAGTGACATACAATCCTAACGATCCCACCGAGGTTACCCTTAACTGGAATGAAAACGGTACCGCTGAAGCATGGCAGATTTGCCTCAACGGCGACGTAACCGACCTTATCGATGCTACTGACACTACCCATATCCTCACTGGACTCATTCCCGATTCTATCTATACCGCCAAAGTGCGTGCCGTCTGCGACGTTGACGACCACAGTGCATGGAGCAGCTCTATAAGTTTCGAGCCTACCACCAAAACCGTTATTGGTTCTGGCGACGCCACCAGCAGCTACCTGCCCACCTACTGTTTATACAACTATTCCTTGACTCAGCAGATTTACACGGTTGCCGAACTGGGCGATGCAGGTCTCATTGAGAGCATCGACTTCTACAACGATGGCACTGCTGAACGTATCCGTGACCTGTCTGTCTATATTGTCAGCACCCCGAAAGACACGTTCGAAAGCGCTACCGACTGGATTAGCGTCAGCGCAGCCGACCTCCAATTCAGCGGCAATGTCACCTTTGCTCCTCAAGCATGGACTACCATTCCTCTCGACGGCTTCGCTTACGATGGACTGAATAACATCGCCATCATCGTCGATGACAACACCGGTTCATGGGAGTCCTCCGTATCCTTCCGTGTATTTGATGCCCCGAAACAGGCTTTGCGTGTTTACAGTGACGGCACCAACTATGACGTGAACGCTCCTTCCTATAGTGGTACTGTAATGAATGTCAAGAACCAGATTCGTCTGGTCAAGGGCGACCTCTCCGGCTGTCTGAAGCCCTCTGGCGTTACGGTCAACTACTTGGGTGGCGACGAAGCTATTGTGACTTGGAGTTCCGATGCAACTTCCTTCAACATTGATGTGAACGGTGTTGTGACCAACAACGTCACCAGCCCCTACACCCTGAGCGGTCTCTCTTTAGCCACCATCTATACGGTGAGCTTGCAAGCTGTTTGCGACGCCACTTCAGTCAGTGAATGGACCAACCCCATCAACTTCACCACGGATGCTTGTTTGCCTACTGACCAGTGCACCATTAGCATCTATGCTCAAGACAGCTATGGTGATGGTTGGAACGGCAACACGATCCACATCATTCAAAATGGTGTAACGGTGGCTTCCTACAGCATGGCTACCCAGAATCTAACAAATACACCTATCTATGACACCCTCCAAGTGAACGTCTGCAGTGGTATTCCTGTGGACTTTGCATGGGAGAGCGGTTCATTCGCCTATGAGACCAGCTTCCAGATTCTCAACGGCAGCGACTCTGTCGTTTACTCCGTGGCTGACGGCAGCACTTTGTCTGACACCGTGTTCCTCACGTTGAGCGATGCTTGCGCTGGTACCACTCCTACTGAATCACTGACCATTTATCTCTCCATCAACGATCCTACCCTCGGTACCATCAATCCTGTTCCGGGCACTTACGTTGTAGCCCTGAACGACTCTTTGGTACTCTCTGCCACACCTGCTGCAGGTGCCACCTTCGATGGTTGGAAAATAAGCGTCGGCACTCAGACCATGGGTACTATCCCGATCAACCCCTTCACTATCCCTGTCAACTCGAATAACATCGCTTTCGGTGAGTTGAACGTCGTAGCCATGTTCAGCGATAGCACCAGTGTTCCTGACAGTATTACCGTCATCGTCAATACTGCCGATGCTACCATGGGTACTACTAACCCGGCTCCTGGCACCTATCACTATGCAGTGGGTTCCCAATCCTTCCTTGCCGCTATTCCCAATCCTGGTTACCACAACCTCTACTGGATTGAAGAATTTGCAATTGCCGGTATGGTAGAGTATGACACGCTTTATGCCGATACTGTTAACCTGACTGTTCTCCCGATAATGGCCGGTGTGACAACAACCATTACGGCTTACTTCGAGGCTAACGGGCCTGGTGATTTCTACAACGTTTCTGTAACCAGCGCTAACACCAGCATGGGTACCGTTACCAGCACCGCCAGCGGCTCTGTAGCTGAAGGCACTCAAGTAACTGCCACCGCTACCGCTCTCGAAGGCTATCGCTTCGTCAACTGGACCGATGCCGCAGGTGTTGTAGTAAGCACTGCTAACCCCTACACCTTCACCGTTACCGCTGACGTAACCCTCATCGCTAACTTCGAGCTTGTTGACGCTATCGAAGATATCACATTGGCTCAAAGCATCAACCTGATGCCGAACCCCGCCGACAACTACATCGAACTGCGTATCAACAGCTCTGTAAACGTGAAAGAAGCCGTGATCTACAACGCCTTCGGTCAAATGATCCAAACCGTTGTACTGACCGACAATCATGCACGCATCGACCTCAGCAACATGGCCAGCGGCATGTACTTCGTTCGCATCAACGGCAACAACGTCACCGCTACGAAGAAGTTCATCAAAAAATAAAAATATGGAGGCATCTGCGTCCTCGCAGATGCAATAATGTAGAGACGGTGCATGCACCGTCTCTTTTTTTTATTTGTATGCACCGTCTCTACTCTGAAACCTGAAACTTGAAACCTGAAACCTGAAAAAAAACGGGCGCTCAAGCGTCCGTTTTTTTTTGTATATTTGCACCATCAAAAATATATAATATGAAAAAACTTTTATGCTTTCTAATGCTGGCCGCAACACTTCTCGTTGCACAGGTCAACGCACAAGTCCCTGTTTTCAGCGAGGGATTTGAATCAGGTAGTCTCCCCAATGGATGGACCATCATCGATGCCGACAACGATGGATCAACATGGACCATACTTGGACAAGGCCATCTCAACAATTATGATGGCTATTCCATGTTTTCTACCTCCCAAGGCAGAACCCCCGACAACTGGCTGGTTACCCCTGCCATCACGCTGGGCACGGCCAGTTCCCTGTCGTTCTGGAGAATGAGAGGTTGGAATGGCAACAACGAACATTATGGAGTATTTATTTCCACCACCTCAGCAAGCGACCCTTCTGCATTTACCTTATTGTATGAAGAAACTCCTGAAAGAAATTGGGGAGAAGTCACAGTACCTTTGAACAACTACGATAATCAAACGGTCTATATTGCCTTCCGCCACTTTAACTGCACTAACCAATATGGCATTATGATCGACGATATCGTTGTAACTTCCACTGTGTCTGCCGGCATCATCAACGTGGAACCCGCCAGCCTGTATTTCAACGATGTGCTGCTTAACACCTCTTCTGCTGGACAACTGGTAACAGTGAACGCCTTCAATCTTACGGATGTAATTACCGTTTCGGCCTCCAGCCCGTTTGAGGTTTCTACCGACGACACCAATTATACCTATAGCGTCACGATATCGGATACCGACCACGTGTTGTATGTGCGCTATGTGCCCAACGCTGTAGGAACAGACAGTAGTGCTCTTATGCTTGCCAGCGGTACAACCAGTGCCAATGTAATGCTTTATGGCAACTGCATTGCCTGCGCCATTCCCACCAACCTTTCGGTGGTGGCGGTATTGGGAACCTCAACTGTGGTCAACTGGACCGGTAGCTCCGACAATTACAACCTGTATTACAAAGCCTCTACCGACACCAGCTGGACTGTAATAGAATACGTGTCGGCCGACTCTACTGGATACCTTCTTACCAGCCTTACCCCTTCTACCGCTTACACCTGGTATGTAGCTGCCCTATGCGACGATGGTTCCTCCATGAACAGTGACGTAACAGGTTCTTTCACCACCGGCTGCGCGGCATATACCGTTCCCTTCTCACAAGATTTCCAAGCTTCCAACAGCACACCGCAATGTTGGAATCAATATACTGGCTGGGCCAACAATGTGTTCGCCGGCGGAGGCCTCACTTCCACCGGTAGCGCCTGGAATTTTTGGAACTCCCATGCGTTCGGTTACACCCATGCTCGGGTGAACATCTGCAATAGCAATTGCAACAAATGGCTGGTGACCCCGCCTATCGACCTGACAGGGCTCTCCATTCCCACACTCACTTTCGACCTAGCTCTCACTTTGTATAACAGCGATGCCTCTATCGTCATCGAAAACCAGCCAGACGACAAATTTATGGTGATCATCTCCACCGATGGTGGACTCACCTGGAGTGCCAGCGACGCCACCATTTGGAGCAACGATGGCAACGGCGACTATGTCTTCGACCAGATTTCCACCGCTGGACAGGAAATCAGCATTCCCCTCACCAACTACGTCGACCAGACAGTAAGAATTGCCTTCTACGGTGAATCCACCATTGCCAACGGCGACAACGACCTGCATATCGACAATGTGACAATCGTTAACAACACCTCCTGCGTCAATCCCTCCGACCTGAGTGCAACAGCTGTCACCAGCAGTTCTGTTACCTTGTCTTGGACCGAAAACGGCAACGCCACCCTCTGGAATATCGAGTATGGTCCCATTGGCTATCAGCAGGGTTCAAGCACAGCTACTCAAATACAGGCCACCAGCAACCCCTTCACCATCAACAACCTGACCATAGGTGCCTGCGACTTCTACGTGCAAGCCGACTGCGGAGACGCGCAGAGTCTCTGGCTCGGTCCCGCTTCCTGCATCACCTGTACTCCTCCCGACAGCCTCACTGTCTCCAACATCAGCCAAACCTCAGCCACCCTCAGCTGGGTAGGTTCGTCATCCTCCTATCTGGTGGAATACAAAACCGCACAAGACACCACTTGGCTTACCACAACCACCCCCAACACCTCATTGGTGCTCAACGGACTGAATGACAATACCACTTACACCGTAAACGTTTACGGCAACTGCACCGGCGTATTGTCTACCGCCATTTCCACAACCTTCACCACCATGATGCTACCTACCTCCATCCCGTTCAGCACCGACTTCAGCACACCGACGGAATGGGTGTTCCACAACGGCCACTGCGCCAACTACTGGACCATAGGAGAACTGAGCGACACCGCCAGTGCCCTGTTTATCACCCACAACGGACTCAATCCCGGCTATAGCCTCTCGGGCGGCAGTTTTTCGGTGGTCTCCGTCGAGAAACTGTTCACAGTAGGGGATGCGGCAGAACTGGAAATCACTTTCGATGTGCAAGTGGGCGGTGAGTCTCAATTCGACTACCTGAAAGTTTTCTTTGCCCCTGCCAGCGAGGAATATCCTGCTGCCACTACTAATGTCGATTATGCTAACACGGGCTACTTCACCTATGCGATAGATTTCACCGACTATCTGCAATATTCCGAATACGGCTCATTGCCATACAAGTTTAACCTCACTGAAGGCAATACGGTTCATGTGACAGTGGTAATGCCCAATCCCAACAGCAGCCCCAATACCGACACTACCGCAAAACTGGTATTCTTGTGGAGAAATGATAACGGTGGCGGCAGTCAACCAGGTGCCATTATCCGCAATATCACCATCGAGGCCCTTACCTGTCCTGCTCCCACCAACCTAACCGTATCGAATCTCACCACCAACAGCGCCGATGTTTCATGGAATGCCGGCAGCACTGAAGGCGACTGGCTGTTGCAATACAAGGAGAGCAGTGACTCCTCTTGGACTTCTATTCCTGTTACTGGCACTCCCTCTTACAGCTTCACCGACCTAACTATAGCAACCACTTATCAGATCCAGGTGCAGGCCATTTGCAGCAACGATGAGCAATCCTTATGGGTATCGACAGATTTCACCACCTTCTGCGAAACGGTCAGCAGCTTCCCCTTTACTGAAGATTTCGAACACAGCGGCCTTATACCCGATTGCTGGACTCAAGAGTTTGCTTACGGCCATCATGAATGGGGTTTCCAAGCTGGCGGTCACAGCCAAGGGTTTATCCACGAAGCTCATAGCGGCAGCTACAATGCCTACCTTTTTGCAGAAGGCAACACTGAAGCCGCCATCACCCGCTTGGTCACTCCGCTTCTCGACCTCAATGACATGACTGAGGCATACGTCACCTATTGGCACGCTCAACAACCATGGGTTAACTATCAAGACCAGTTGTCGGTTTATTACCGCAGCAATCCTAACGATCAATGGCAACTGCTAACTCAACACATAGATGCCATCAACTTGTGGACAAAAGACTCTATCGCCCTGCCTAACCTGTCGGCCACCTACCAGCTTGCCTTTGTGGGTAGAACCAGCAACGGCTACGGCATTGTGCTGGATGACATCACCATAAACGGTTCTAACACCCCTATCATAGTCACCGACCCGACTGTAACTACCACTGCTGCTACCAATATCTCACAAACTACTGCCACACTGAATGCCACCATCACCAATCCCGACGAGGTGACCATCACCGCAAAAGGTTTCGAATGGAAACTGAGCGATGGCGGCTCCTATACCCCAATAGTCGGTAGCGGCAGCGGCGACATCTTCTCCGCCTCACTTACAAGCCTCTCCGAAAACACGGCCTACACTTTCAAGGCATTCATCAGCTATAGCGACACCACGGTTTACGGCGACGAAATAGGCTTCATTACACTGCCTGTGGGTATCGACAACCTCAACCTAGCCAGCAACATCAGCTTGATGCCGAACCCCGCCGACCACTACATCGAACTCACCATCAACAGCAATGTAGAGGTGAAGGAAGCGGTAGTCTTCAACGCCTTCGGCCAGATGATCCAGACTGTTGAACTGAACAACAACCATGCCCGCATCGACCTGAGCAACATGGCCAGCGGCATGTACTTCGTACGCGTCAGCGGCGACAATGCCACCGCCACGAAGAAATTCATCAAAAAATAGGTTATAGGTTATAGGTTATAGGTTATAGAAAACACCTGAAACTTGAAACTTGAAACTTGAAACTTGAAACCTGAAACCTGAAACTAAAAAACGGGCGCCTAGGCGCCCGTTTTTTTATAAACAACCACTTGTGGAAAAATCTTGTTTTTTTTCATTCCAACCCTTTGTTTTTAAAATAAAACAAGTATATTTGCAATTTGATTATCAACTATAATAAGTTAAAAACACAAACAACACAAAGAAACTCACAACAATCTGACAAACAAAAATTTACAATAAAAAATAAACAAACTTTATTATTAATCAAAACTAACAACAATGAAAAAATTCTTACTTTTTCTGCTGACAATGATGCTAGGGTTCTCCACCCTGCAAATGTCGGCGCAGCAAGTTGTGGATGTTATAGGTGATGGTGGTACCACTACCAACAGCTACCTACCCATCTACACTTTATACAACAACACACTCTCCGAGCAGATTTATACTGCAGACGAGATCGGCATGGGAGGTACTATCACTAGTATTGCCTTCTACAACGGAGGGTCCGAAAAGACTCCCAATGTCAAAATATACATGATTAATACTGACCAGACTTCGTTTACCAGTACCACTGATTGGCTTACAGTCACCGCAAGTGATTTGGTGTTTGACGGTGTTGTAACCTTTACAGCAGACGCCTGGACAACTATTACATTGGACAATCCTTTTGACTATGACGGCGCAAGCAACTTCGGTCTCATTGTGGATGGCAACCTGTCATGGAGCAGTGGTCTTGCATGCCGAGTATTTAACGGTACGACGAACTGCGCTATGTATGTTTATAGCGACCCCACCGACTACGATGCAGTGGGCGCCACCTATACTGCCAGCAGCCGCCTTGCAGTAAAGAATCAGCTCAGATTGGAAATCATGCCTTCCGGAAGCAACTGCTATGGTCCTACTTCTCCCGCCATTTCTAATGTTACCGCATACGAAGCTACCCTTTCATGGACTCCTCGTGACGGCCAAACCGCATGGGAAGTTTACTGCGGTACCGGCGACGTTGACTTGGATCAAGTCACCTGGACTCCTGTTACCGACACTTTCTACACTTTTATGAGTTTGATTCCTGCCACTAACTATACGGCCTACGTGCGTACCGATTGTGGCGCTGAGGTCAGCAACCCCCGCCAAGTGGCTTTCACTACTGAAGCTACCTGCGCCAGCGTTCCCAGCAATGTCACAGTAAGCAATATCACCGAAACCACTGTGGATGTAAGCTGGACTGCCGGAACCGACGACAGCGCCTGGGAAGTAGTGGTGGTTCCTGCCAACGCTACTCCTGAAAGCGGAACTCCCGAACAAACTACCGCTCAACCTTACACCTTTACCGGTTTGCAAGACAATACTCAATACAAAGCGTATGTGCGCACCGACTGCGGTGGCGGCGACCATAGCTACTGGTCCTCACCTAAATCTTTCACTACCATCCCGTATTGCTCCTCTCCTCTGAATGTCACCATCAGTCAGATTACCGCCAATTCAGCATTGGTAAGCTGGAGACCTGCCACCTATGGCGCTACCAGCTATACCGTTGAATACTCTTTCGCTAGCGAAGAGAACTGGACTATGGCAACCGTCGATGGCACCCAGCTCATGTTGTCCGGTCTCGAACCCGACTCCACCTACAATGTAATGGTTTACAGCAACTGCGACCTCGGTACTGCTGACACCGTACATAAGGACTTCACTACCCGTCACTGTTTAGTGGGAGGCGATATTGCCATCGGCGAAGGAACCAGCACCAGCACCTATGTGCCTTCCTACAGTTTCTACAACTATGGCTATTCCCAACAGCTTTTCACAGCAGCTGAGATTGGAACTGCCGGAACCCTTCATTCCTTATCTTTGAATATGGCCAACCTCTCGCAACAGAGAACCTATGCCATCTATTTGGCCCATACCACCGCATCTTCACTCTCATCGTCTTGGATCACACCCGTCAACCCCGTGCAAGTGTTCTCCGGCAACCAGACCCTGACCACAGGATGGAACACGTTTACTTTCACCACCCCGTTCGAATACAACGGCACCGACAATCTGTTGCTGATTATACTCGACAACACAGGAAGCTATGTCAGCGGCAACAGCTGGTACTCACACAGCATCAGCGGCATGGCCCGTTATATCTATCAAGACGGTAGCGCCTACAGCGCCACTTCTGTTCCATCCTCATCAGGCAGTTCATCATCCTTGCGCAACAACGTCGTTTTCGGTGGCGAATGTGACAACGATGCCACTTGTGTAAGACCTAACGTGTATGTGACCGAGACCAGCGAAAACAGCATTACCTTGGACTGGGCACCCGGCGATACCGAAAGCGCATGGGATGTCGAATATTCTACAGACAACACCACCTGGACAAGTGACGCCACCGTTAATACTCATCCTTACGAAGTAACTGGCCTTAACTCCGACACCAAATACTATTTCCGTGTACGTTCCAACTGCGGTTCTGAAGAAAGTGATTGGTCATCAGCCAATGCCAGAACAGCTTGTGGTCCTATCACCCAGCTGCCTTATTTCAACAACTTCGACGAGGTCATCTCCGTCGATGGAACCAACTTCATCACCTGCTGGACCCGCTACACCACCAACCCCGATCGTGTAGTACGTTGCTACGGCAGCGCCACCCATAGCGGTTCATACGCCCTCGATTTCAACTACTCACCTTCCTGCACCACAGCTGTGGCTACCCCAATGATCGATGCCAGCATCCCATTGAACACGGTAATGCTCGACTTCTGGGCATACAGCAGCCTCGGTCAAGGCTGGATGGAAGTGGGTACCATGAGCGACCCCAACGATTTCTCCACCTACGAGTTCTATGATACCGTCCGCCTGAGTGCCGCCAGCACCTGGGAGAACCTGATCATCGACTTCTCGAACTATACTGGTAACAACCAATACATTGCTTTCCTTGAAATCAACGGTACATCCACCTCTTACATCTTCGACGACTTTACCATCGCCTACTCCACCAACTGTTTGCATCCTACCAGCTTGGCTGTGGATGATCTCACCAACACTACTGTTACACTCTCTTGGACAGAAGCTGGTAGTGCCACCTCATGGGGAATCGAATACGGTCCGGTCGGCTTCACCCCCGGCACCGGCACTACGGTCTCTGCTGGCACCAACTCCTTCACTGTTGATAACCTGACCCCTGCTACCACCTACGACTTTTATGTATATGCCGACTGCGGTAGTGAACAATCTACTCCTTTCGGCCCAGTTTCAGCCACTCCCGGCCAGTACATCATGGGTCAAACAGGCAGCGACACCTTGACCACCTGCGGTTTGATTATTTACGATAACGGTGGTCCTGACGGCAATTACACCAACAACTACGATTTCACCCTTGTGCTCTATCCCGAAAATCCGAACGCAATGATGGCACTCAACGGAACGAGTAACACAGAGGGCAACAATTATGACTACATCCGGATTTATGATGGAGTAGGTACCAGCGGCACACAATTGGCTTATCATACTGGTCAAAATCAAACCGTGAATGCCATCTCACAATCCGGTCCTCTGACCCTGGTATTCCATTCTGACGGATCGAATGTATATTCCGGTATTGCCCTCATCGCTTCCTGCGTAACCTGCTACCCGCCAACTAACGTCTCCGCCTCCAACCCAACACTGGATGGTGCCACTGTTACCTGGAGTGGCATGGGCGACAGCTACGTCCTCTTCCTCAATGGCGACATGACTACTGGCTATGAAGCCAACGATACTACCTACACCTTCTCAGGTCTGAATCCCAGCACCGTTTACAGTGTACAGGTAGCCTCTATCTGCAACGGCGACACTTCCATGCTCTCCGAAGCTGCTGTTTTCGCCACTGCTTGCAACGCCATCCCCATTACTTCTGACGAACCCTGGACAGAAAACTTCGAAAACTACCAAGGTAGCGGTGCACAGACACTGGTTTGCTGGTCTACACCGGTAACCACCACGTTTGACAACGGCACATTCCCAACTGCTTATTGCAATTATGCAGCATCTTGCCACTCAGGCAGCAATTCTATTGAGTTTAAGGGCAACAATGGTGCCGTGAATATCGCCGTTCTTCCCGAATTCACCAATAGCCTCCACGAATTGCGTCTCTCCTTCTGGGCAACTGCCACCAGCACCAGCAATGGTATCATGGAAGTAGGTGTGATGACCGACCCCACCGACACCTCCACATTTGAGTTGGTAGATGTATGTGGCACACCTGGTTCACGCGGTTCCAGCTCTGCCACTGTCGGTAGCTTTGGTAACTTTATGGGCACCTTCGATTTCAACAACACGTTGGCCACTACCGGTCGTATCGCCCTCCGCTTCACCAGCACTTCTTCTTCCTTATCTTGGAATCTTGACGATTTCACTGTAGAACTCATTCCTAACTGCCCGTCACCTGTGAAGACTAGCGTACGTGCCATCAACATCGGCGGCCACGTTGCCACCATCTATTGGGAAGATGAAGATGATACCCACAGCTCATGGACCGTATATTACAGAGCATCCAATGCTGGAAATGACGATCCTTGGTTGTATACTGCTGCAACCGATACTTTCGTACAGCTTACCGGCCTGGATCCCGAAACTTCATACGATGTATATGTAATCACCAACTGTGCTACACCCGATGCCAATCCTGATGCCACCTTTACAATCAACTTCACTACTACCGTTGCTTGTCCCGCACCCACAGGTCTGACCCTCGCCAACGTTTCTACCGACGGGGCTACCATTACTTGGAACGGTACTGCCAGCAGCTACAACGTAGAATATGGTATAACCGGCTTCACTCCTGGCACCGGCACTGAAGACATTGCCTATACAGAATCGTACACCCTGTCGAATCTTACTCCGAGCACCAGCTATACTATTTATGTAAATAGCGACTGTACTGATGCCAACGACAGCCTTTCTACCACCGTATCATTCACTTTCACCACTACCCAAATTCCCGCAGATCTGCCTTACACTGCTGATTTCACTGCAGCTAACGAGTGGATTTTGAACAATGGTTCCTGCACCAACTACTGGGCTACTGGCACAGTAAACGCTACACCATCTCTGTTTGTGACCAATAATGGCACCACTCCGGGCTATAGCACTGGAAATGCTTCTGTGGTCAGCGCTGAGAAGTTGCTTGCCGTGGGCGACAACGCCTCAATTAACATCAACTTCGACGTATATGTTGGCGGTGAAAGTTCATGGGACTACCTAAAAGTATTCTTTGCCCCTGCAGAAACCGACTATCCTGCTACCTCTACCACTGTCCCGGCATACGCTTCCTATACCTACGATGTAAACGCCGTCAACTTCCAGAACTACCTCTCACAAACCGGTTATACTTCCTATCCTTATAAACTCAACCTGACTAATGACACGCTGCACATAGCCGTTGAGATAGCCAACCCATACGAAAACCCCACAACCTCCTCTGCTGCGAAGTTGGTATTCTTATGGCGTAATGATGGTTCTAGTGGAACAACGCCCGGCGCTATCATCAGTAATGTAGTCGTTTCTGTAAACACCTGCCCAATGCCTTCGGATCTGGCAGTTGACAACATCACCAGCAACTCTGCCGATGTCACCTGGACAGCTGGCGACAACGAAACCGAATGGGAACTCGAGTATGGCCCCCACGGCTTTGCCCATGGCGCAGGTACTGTTGAGCCCGTCTCCGGCACTCCCGAATATTCGTTGAGCAACCTCACTTCCGGAACCACCTACGATATTTATGTACGTGCCATCTGTAGCGCAGACGACTCCAGTTCATGGGTAGGTCCTGTGATCGTAAGTCCTGGCACTTACAACCTGCCAACCTCTGGCACCCACAGCATCACTACCTGTGAGTTGACCATCTATGACGATGGCGGTCCTACCGACAACTACAGCAACAACTGCGAAGTCACCCTGACTATCAATCCAGGAACCCCTGGCAACCTTGTTTCCATCTCAGGTACAGTGAATTTGGAAGGTAACAATTATGACTACCTGTATGTTTACGATGGTGCCACTACAGCTGGTACACAGCTGGGCTACTACACTGGTCAAAACCATACGCTCACCAACCTTACCTCCACCACTGGTCCACTTACCCTGCGTTTCCACTCAGACGGTTCATCTACTTACAGCGGTATCGCCTTGACAGTGACCTGCGTAAGCAACACCTGTCCTACTCCTACCGACCTCACCGTTGCCAATATCACCACCAATTCAGCAGACATTAGCTGGACTGCCGGTGGCAGCGAATCAGCATGGGTATTTGAATACAAGGAAGCATCTGCTTCTACATGGACAGAAGTTCCTGTCACCAATCCTTCCTACCAGCTCACCGGTCTGACAGCTCTCACTGCCTACGATGTACGCGTGAAAGCCGACTGCGGCAGCGGTGACGAATCTGCTTACAGAAGCACTTCCTTCAATACAACCTCCTGCGCAATTTCCGACCAATGTGCATACACATTTGTCGCAGGTGATGGATATGGCGATGGCTGGAATGACGGTTATCTTACTGTTGAACAAAACGGTGTCGTTGTAGCTACCGTAGAAGCTATTAATCACAGTCTCTCTGACACTCAGACCTACGACAGCATCGTTGTCAATCTCTGCGATGGCATCTCCACCAACCTTGTATGGCACATTGGTAATTTTGATGACGAAATCAGTATCACACTGATTGGACCTGACGGATCTCAGTTGTACACAGTTAGCGACCTGGAGGAAAACTACTCCAATCCGTTGTACACCTTCACCACCGATTGTGCAGGTTCCGGTCCTGTCATCACCGATCCTACCGTGGCTACCAACGCAGCTACCGCCGTCAACCAGACTTCCGCTACGCTGAACGCTACCATCAACAATCCCAGCAGCGTAACCATTTCAGCTAAGGGCTTCGAATGGAAGGCTACCAACGGCGGCACCTACACCCAGATTGCAGGCACTGGTACGGGCAACACTTTCACGGCTAACCTCACGGGCCTCACCGCCAACACCAGTTACACCTTCAAGGCATTCATCACCTTCAACGGTACCACCGTGTATGGCAGCGAAATGACCTTCGTCACTCCCGAAACTCCCGTTGATCCTTGCGACGCTCCTACCAACCTGCAGATAACCAACATCACCCAGACCTCTGCCGTGATGACTTGGACTGCCGGTGGCGACGAAACCTCTTGGAAGGTGGGCTACAAACTCAGCAGCGCTACCCAATGGCAGGAAGCTACCGTAGCTACTACTACCTACACTATCGAAGGTCTGACCGCTGCAAGCACCTACGATGTGCGTGTGAAAGCCGTATGCGCTAACAGCGAAAGCGACTTCATCACCAGCAGCTTCACCACCGAAGGTGTGGGTATCGACAATATCACCCTGGCCAGCAGCATCAACTTGATGCCGAACCCCGCTGACAACTATATCGAACTCACCATCAACAGCAATGTAGAAGTGAAAGAAGCTGTAGTCTTCAACGCCTTCGGCCAGATGATTCAGACTGTTGAACTGAACAACAACCATGCTCGCATCGACCTCAGCAACATGGCCAGCGGCATGTACTTCGTACGCGTCAGCGGCGACAACGCTACCGCCACGAAGAAGTTCATCCGTAAATAGGTTATAGGTTAAAGGTTAAAGAACTTGAAACTTGAACTTCTTGAACCTTGAACCTGAAACTTGAAACCTGAAACCTGGCACCTGAAACCTGAAAACGGGCGAAATTCATTTTTCGCCCGTTTTTTTTGCTTCAATCTGCACATATTCAAAATATTTTTTATAACTTTGCATGACAAAAAAAATTTCGACCTAATATAGGACATAACAACGTAATTATCAACTAAATAAAAACCACTATGAAAAAACTTCTATTTGTTTTGGTAATGCTGGCGGCCATGATGCCGCTGGTAGTGAATGCGCAGTTCACTGCGACATTCGGAACAGGTACCAGTTCCACCACTACTGGTGGTAGTGCTGGTGCTCCTATGAGTTATGGCGGAGCCTACTCTTGGTGTCAACAGATTTATCGGGCTTCCGAGCTTACGGCTGCCAACGTACCCGCTGGCGCTGTCATTATTTCCATCGAATTTTACAATGCTACGGGTGCCACGGTCATGTCTGACATCCGCACCTACATGGGACATTGTACCAACGACTATTTTTCCGGTACGTCCGACTGGGCTCCGTACAACACCTTGGTATTAGTGGACTCTGGCGACTGGACTGCGCCAGCAGGCTGGTTTGCCATCGACCTTGACAACCCATTTGTATGGGACGGTACCAGCAACATCGTATTAGGTGTATCCTTCCGTGGAGCTCACTCCGACTATACAACCAACAACCCGAACTGCGGTTATCAATATACCTCACAAGGTTCAGGAAACAACGCCCATATCCGCCGTTTTTCCACTACTTTAGGATCGGAAGATCCGACCAGCACCGCAACGGCCAACTCTGTCAGCCCCAACCGTCCGAACTTGAAAATCACCTACATTGTTTCCGGCTGTGCAAGCCTTACCCCGTCTGTAGCCAATATCGGTCCTTACAGTGCTGACCTCAACTGGATGAACTTCCAACAGTCCGTGTCAAGCTGGGACTTAATATACGGTGAAGCCGGCACTTTTGACACCCTCAGCGGTGGTATCTCGGTCACTAACCTTACCGACACTTTCTATACTCTGACTGGACTTAGCTCCGCTACCATTTATTCAGTTTATATGAAACCTTACTGCTCTTCTGAGGAAGGTTCCTGGTCAGCACCACGTACATTCACCACGTTGGCAGCCTGTCCCACCCCCAACAACCTTACCCTTATGAGTCACACCGCCGAAGAGGCTACCATCTCCTGGCAGCCCGGTGCTTCCGAAACCGGTTGGGAAGTAGCCTGCGTGCCCCACGGAGCTCCTGTTTATTCAGTTACCCCCGAATATGTCTCCAACTCTCCCTATACGATTACCGACCTTACGGATGACACCCAATATGACGTTTATGTAAGAGCCGACTGTGGCAACGGCGAGAACAGCTACTGGACCTCAGCCATCACTTTCACCACCGACCCCTACTGCACCTCACCCACCAATGTAAGCGCTGAACAAGTGCAAGCTACTTCTGCCCTCATCACCTGGCATGCTGCCACTGTGGGTGCTACTGGCTACACTGTCGGTTACTCTGAAGCTGGCATGGACAACTGGACCACCCAGTTGGTAACCGGTACCAGCTACATGTTATCCGGTCTGGATCCGAACACCGAATATGATGTATTCGTATTGTCAGAATGCGACATGGGAGATGCAGATACCGCTTTCATCAGCTTCGAAACCACTTGTATGGCAGGTGGCGACCCCTTCACCGAAGGTACCATTACCACCTATAACATCCCAGTGAACAACTACTACAATTACACCTATAGCCAACAGATATTTCTTGCCTCTGAGATGGGCGGTGCTGCCACTATCGACAGTATCGCATTTGATTACGCATACAGCAGCCCTTCAACGGATAAGACAAACGTAACCATCTATCTGGGTCATACCACCCAGTCCACCTTTTCCGGAACCTCTAACTATATCTCTTCAACAGGTCTGCAGCAGGTCTATACCGGTCCGCTCAACTGTACTCAGGGTTGGAATACCTTTGTATTCACCACCCCCTTCCAATACAACGGTACAGACAACCTCGTACTGGTGTTAGATGATAACTCAGGCGACTATAACGGTAATTCCTACGTGTTCCGTGCACACAATGCTGGCGCCACCCGTACAGTATATTATTACAGCGACGGCACCAACCCGGATCCCACCAACCCCACTTCCGGTAGCCCAAATAGCTCTACCACCACCAACCGCAGCAACGTGAAGTTCTTCATCCCCTGCGACAACACAGTTACCTGTCTCGCTCCCAATGTATTTGTCAGCGAGTTTACCGACAACAGCATCACCATCGACTGGGCTCCCGGCTACACCGAGAGTTCTTGGGAGATTGAATACAGCACCGACAACACCAACTGGACTTCCGAAGGCACTGTAACTACCTCTCCCCACATCATCAGTGGTTTGGATGCCAACACCTTATATTATATCAGAATCAGCAGTATCTGCGGTATCGACAACAGCGACTGGCGCATGATAAGTCAGCGCACCGCTTGTAACGACTTGGCCACCCTGCCATTTATAGACAATTTGGATGCTCATACCGGTACCACTTCCACTTCGGCGTCCACCAACAACCTGCCCGAATGCTGGAGCTATATCAACGAAGGCACCAGCACCTCCTACTCAGGTTATCCCATTATCTATAACAGCTCATCCTATGCCGCTTCTGGCAGCAACTCCATCCGATTCTATACCTATATCACCGCCGGTACCTATGATGACCAGATTGCCATTCTGCCTCCCGTTGACGCAGACATGTATCCCATGAACACACTCCAACTAGCTATTGACGTACGCGCCAACTCCACCAGCTACAACTTCTCTCTGGATGTGGGTATCATGACCGATCCTACCGACCGCAACACTTTTGTCACTATTCAAACCATCAATACTCAGTCCACCACCTATGCCAACTACGAGATTCCTTTCAACCAATATGCAGGTACAGGCAAATACATTGCCCTGAGAGCCAGTCAGCCAACCACCGGCTACAACTACGGCTATGTGGACAATGTACGTATAGAGCCCATCCCCGCATGTCCAAAACCCACCAATGTAGCCTCTTCCAATGTCACTACCAACAGCGTCACGCTGAGCTGGACAGAAGTCGGAAGTGCTTCCTCTTGGATTGTGACCTACGGACCTGCCGGTTTCACCCCTGGAACTGGTGTCGGCACGTCAGAGACAGTGTACGAAAACCCCTATACCCTGACGGGTCTGAGTGCTTCCACCAACTACGACTTCTATATCCAGTCTGATTGCGATGGCGGCGATTATAGCAATATGTCCAACGTCCACACGGTGGCTACCCTATGTGATGTGATTACTGCACTTCCTCTTATGGAGAACTTCGATTCCTACCCAGGTACCACTAGCACTTCAGCAAGCACCAACAACCTGCCAGTATGCTGGACCAACCATAACACCGGTACCAGCACCTCTTATTCCGGCTATCCTATTATATATAATAGTTCTACGTATGCAGCTTCTGGCAACAACGCCATAAGATACTACACCTACACTACCTCCGGCACCTACAGCGACCAGATTGCTATCCTGCCGCAAATCGATGTGACCACCTTCCCGATGAACACCTTGCAGATCTCTTTCGATGCTCGCCAGAACTCAACCAGCTATACCTTCAGCTTGGTGGTGGGTGTGATGTCAGATCCTACGAATGCATCTACCTTCGTTCCCGTACAGAATGTATCTGTAACCTCAACCTCTTATAACAACTTCATCGTACCTTTGACTCAATACACCGGCACTGGTAGCTATATCGCCATCAAAGCCCCGCAACCGACTTCAGGTTACAACTACGGCTATGTGGACAATGTTATCGTTGACATTGCTCCGCTTTGCGACAGACCCACCAACGTTACAGCCAGCAACCTCACCTCTGAAGGTGCAGACATCAACTGGATACCCGGCGGCGATGAAACCGACTGGGAAATAGTGGTGGTTCCCTCTGGCATGAGCATCACTACCGGCACACCCGAGCCCGTCAGCGAACATCCTTACACACTCACTGATTTGACTGACAACACCGCCTACGACGTATATGTACGTGCAGATTGCGGCACAGGCGTTGATTTCAGTTCTTGGAGCCAAGTATGCTCTTTCACTACCACTCCTTTATGTACGGCTCCCACCAATGTAACCGTCAGCCAAGTGGCTGGTACCTCTGCATTGGTTACCTGGACCGAAGCAATTTTCGGAGCCACTGCCTACACCCTTGCTTATACCGAAACAGGTCAGGGCAACTGGACAACTTTAACGGTTACTGGCGACAGCTATATGCTCACAGGTCTTACTCCCGAAACTGCCTACACAATGACTATTACCTCAGTATGTGATGAAGGCGCCTCTCCTGTTATTACCAAGGCCTTCACCACCCCATGTCTCTTTGGTGGCGACATCCAAATAGCCAATGGTACCAGCAGCAGCTACAATATCCCACTGAACACCTTCTACAACTATTCTTACGTACAACAGCTCTACCTGGCTAGCGAACTCAACTATACTGGTGACATTACTTCTATTGGCTTCCAGTATATATACGCCACATCCCAAACCAAGACCGGCCAGTCTATCTATTTGGCTGAAACAGACCTAACCTCTCTATCCACATGGATTCCTGCAGACTCTCTTACCTTGGTTTATAGCGGCACTATCAACTACAACAACAGCGGTACTGACAACTGGGTAACCATCACATTTACCACTCCATTCACCTACAGCGGCACCCGTAACCTGGTGGTGGTAGTTAAGAATGACGATGGCGATTATACCACCAGCAGCAATAATACATTCAAGACACATTCTGCTAGCGGTATGACGTTACAATATTATAATGATAACAGCCCATTCTCTATGACCTCTCCCTCAAGTGCAAGCACATACTCTTATCGTAACAACATCAAGTTTGGTATGGAGTGCGATCCCACCGTCACCTGTATTGCTCCCAATGTATATGCAAGCGAGGTAACAGGAAGCAGCATCACCTTGAACTGGGCTCCCGGCAACTCAGAATCCTCTTGGGAACTGGAAACCAGCACAGACAATATCAACTGGACTTCTGAAGGTACCGTTACCAACGCTCCTTACATTATCGACAATCTAACCCCCAACACACTCTACTATGCTCGTATGAGAAGTAACTGTGGTGGCGGTGAATACAGTAACTGGGCCAACGTCAGCGAACGTACCTCATGTGCTGCCTTAAGCACACTGCCTTTCACGGAGAATTTCGACACTTGGACAGGTGCCACTACCACTTCGGTTGCCACCAACAATCTGCCCAGCTGCTGGAACTACTATAACGTAGGCACCAGCTCTTCATACTCTGGCTATCCGATTATATACAATAGTACCACCTATGCTGTTTCCGGCACCAACTCCATGAGATTCTACACCTCCGTCACTGCCAACACCTACAGCGACCAGGTAGCCATCCTGCCGGAAATCGATGTGAACACACTGCCGATGAATACACTGCAGCTTACTTTCGACGCCCGCGACAACACCACCAGCTATCCTTTCAATCTGGAAATCGGTGTGATGACAGATCCGACAGATATAAATACCTTTATGCTCGTTTCTACCATCACTACTAGCTCTACCTCCTATGCCAACTACGAGATTCCGCTAGGTCAATACACCGGCACAGGTGCCTATATCGCCATCAAGGCTCCTCAACCCACCTCTGGCTACAACTACGGTTATATAGACAACGTTAGAGTGGAACCTATTCCCACTTGCCCGAAACCCACAAACGTGACCGCCACAGCAGCCACTACCTCCTCCATCACCCTGTCATGGACTCCTGGAGGCAGCGAAAGTGACTGGAACATTGAATACGGTCCTGCTGGTTTCACGCAAGGTACAGGTACCATTTTGAATGGTGCTACCAACCCCATGGTAGTAGACAATTTAACAGCCAGCACCCTCTATGACTTCTACGTCCAGGCTGATTGCGGTAGCGGAGATACCAGCCACTGGTCTCAAGTATGTTCATATTCAACTGAATGTGATGCAATCGCTATCCCGTATGTAGAGAACTTCGACAACATGGGTACAGGTAGCTCAGCATACCCCAACTGCTGGACTCGTCTGAACACTTACAGCACCACTACAAACTATCCGTATATAAGCAGCAGCTATGCTTTCAGCGGTAATGCTTCCCTCTACTTATACTGCTCAACCTCCACATACAATGTAGCCGTATTGCCTCCTGTTGATCCTACAGTCGATCCGTTGAACACGCTGATGATTTCCTTCCAGATGAGATCTACTTCCAGCACCACCTCCAAAATTGTAGTGGGAGCTATGACTGATCCTACAAACATCAGCACTTTCGTTCCTATTGACACCGTCAACAACTCCACTACTGGAACCTTCGAACCTATGGAAGTTGTTTTGAGCAACTATACTGGCAACGCCGCATACGTGGCTTTGAAGTTGATCAACTCGTCTTCAACTTATTCCGTATATTTGGATGATATCACTTTGGATAATATTCCCTCTTGTCCGAAGCCTCAGCACCTGACCGTCACCAATGCCACCAACAACTCCATCACCTTGTCGTGGACTCCTAGTGGTAATGAAACTTCATGGGATATCATTTACGGTGCTCCAGGTTTTGATCCTGAAACAGAAGGCACAACTCTTTCTCCGGTCACGGCCATTCCTTATGATGTAACCGGTTTAACTGAAACCACTACTTACGAATTCTATGTTCGCGCCAACTGCGGCGGTGGTGACTACAGCTACTGGAGCAGCAGCCTGCAGGCATCTACCTCTATGTTGCCCGTAAGCCTTCCTTACACTGCCGATTTCTCCGATCCTAGCGATGGTTGGATTCTGAATAACGGAAGTTGCACCAACTACTGGACAAGAGGTACCGTGAACAATGACGCTGCCCTCTTTGTAACCGACAACGGCACTACCCCGAACTACACTATCACATCAACCTCTGTGGTTTCTGCACAGAAGTTGTTTACCGTAGGTACCGCCGACACTATTATCATCACCTTCGATGTAGAAGTAAAAGGTGAAGGTTCTTACGACTATATGAAGTTGTTCCTGGCTCCAGCCTCCGAGCAGTATCCAGCCTCCACCGCAACACCATCTTCAAGTGACTATGGTTACAATGGATACTCTACTTACGCCTACGACTTCTACTCCAATGGTTATGGTGCACAATCCAGCTACCATTACGTTATGAATATGGCTAACGGCACTGTTCACGTTGTTGCCAAGATGCTCAATCCTAACACCAATCCGACTGCCAGTTCCACCGCTCAGTTAGTATTTGCTTGGAAGAACGACGGCAGCGTTGGTACCCAGCCACCTGCCACCATCACCAACCTGACAGTGACCGAGAACGGCAGTGCTCCTGTAATAACCGATCCTACCGTAGCTACCAACGCAGCTACTGCCATCGCTCAGACTACCGCTACACTGAACGCTACCATCACCAACCCCGACAACGTGACCATCACAGCTAAGGGCTTCGAATGGAAGGCTACCAACGGCGGCACCTACGCCCAGATTGCAGGTACTGGCTCGGGAAACACTTTCACAGCTAACCTCACTGGTTTAACAGCCAACACCGGCTACACCTTCAAGGCATTTATCACCTTCAATGGTACCACCGTGTATGGCAGCGAAATGACCTTCACTACCTTAGATAACGAGCCCGAACCTTGCGACGCTCCTACCAACCTGAATGTTGGCGAAATCACCCAGACCACTGCCGTGATGACCTGGACTGCCGGTGGCAGTGAAACCTCTTGGAAGGTGGGCTACAAACTCAGCAGCGCCACCCAGTGGCAGGAAGCTACCGTAGCTACTACTACCTACACTATCGAAGGTCTGACCGCTGCAAGCACATACGATGTGCGTGTGAAAGCTGTCTGCGCAGTAGGCAACGAAAGCGACTTTATCACCAGCAACTTCACCACCGAAGGCGTGGGTATCGACAACATCACCTTGGCCAACAGCATCAGCTTGATGCCGAACCCCGCTGACAACTACATCGAACTCACCATCAACAGCAATGTAGAAGTGAAGGAAGCTGTAGTATTCAACGCCTTCGGCCAGATGATTCAAACTGTTGAACTGAACAACAACCATGCCCGCATCGACCTCAGCAACATGGCCAGCGGCATGTACTTTGTACGCGTCAGCGGCGACAACGCCACCGCCACGAAGAAGTTCATCAAAAAATAGGTTAAAGGTTATAGAAAACACCTGAAACCTGAAACTTGAAACCTGAAACTTAAAAAACGGGTGCATAAGCGCCCGTTTTTTTGTATATTTGCATGCACCGTTTCTACTCTGTCACCTATCACCTATCACCTGGAACTTGGAACCTGGAACCTGGAACTTGGAACCTGGAACCTGGAACCTGGAACTTGGAACCTGGAACCTGGAACTTGGAACTTGAAACTTGGAACTTGAAACAAAAAAAACGGGCAAATTGCCCGTTTTTTTTATACAACCCACCCGTAAATAAAAATAATTTTTATAACTTTGCATGATAAAAAAAATATCGACCTAATATAGAATACAACAACATAATTATCAATTAAATACACATTATTATGAAAAAATCTTTACTTTTTCTGATTGCAGTGCTCTTTGCGGCACTGAGTGCTTCTGCGCAATGCGATGCACCAACCAATGTGCAGGCCTCGCCTCACTACAATCATGTCAACCTAACATGGGAGTCGTCCTTGCTCGACCCTGTTGAGTACACCGACAGTGTAACGTATGGAAACAATACCTACACCACAGGTATCGGTACCAATTCAGCCGCAGTTTTTGAAGTGGCTGTCCGTTTCCCGGTTGAAAGTCTTGCTGGCGTCAACGGCCAATACCTGACGCATGTAAGCTTCATACCCGCCTCTCTGTCAGTAACCACTTTCACCATCAAGGTTTATACTGGCGGCAGTCATCCCGATGCTACCACCTACAACACAGGCACCTTGGTTTCCTCTGTCGTGGTTTATCCCGAAGAGGTAACAGCAGGAGTACAAAACATCATCAGATTAGGCACCCCTGTTCTGGTAAACGCCTCGGAAGAATTATGGATAGCCTACGAATGCAATGCCACAGGTGATCACCCTGCCGCAGCAGGCACCACCAACGTCGTAAGTGGAGCCAACGACCTTTTGGGTATGAGCGGCCAATGGGGAGCCCTTCCCGATTATGGACTCACCGGCTACGCATGGTGCATTGCGGGATATTTCTCAGATCCACCAGCCATCACCGGTTTCAACGTATTCCGCGACAATGTGCAAATCAACACCGCACTGGTCAATGATCACAGCTATGTTGACAATACTGTTTTACCCCAAACCCAATACTGCTACACAATCCAATCAGTGTGTTCCTCTACCACAAGCAACTCAGACCCAACCTGTGTCACCACCCCCATCCAGCCCAACTGCGGTCCCATCGTGGGTAACGGCACGGGTACTACCTATCTGATACCTTTCAACACCTTTTATAGATATTCATACTCCCAGCAAATTTTCACCGCTGCAGAATTGGGTGTAAGCGCCGGCACCATCGCCTCGCTCTCTTTCCACTACTTCTTCAGCACACCCCTTACACAAAACAACATTACTATCTATCTGGCCAATGTTTCTCAAAGCACCTTTGCCTCTACCTCAGACTGGATACCGGCATCTGAGCTGACTCAAGTATATCAGGGCAGTATTTATTGCTCCAACGCCGATTCAAACCTTGTAACGATCGATTTTGACGAAGCTTTCGAATGGGACGGCCATAGCAATATTGTGGTGGCATTCCTGAATGGTCAAGGCACGTACGAGACCTCTGATGCCCGCTTCTACACCCACACCACCACAGGCAACACCGTGTTATACGCCTACAACGATAATAACACCTACAACATTGCCTCTCCTGGTACTGGCAACTTGTCAACCAGCCGAAACAACATGAAGTTCTGCTTCGGTCCCGAACCCAGCTGCTACAAACCCACTCATCTTACAGTGTTGAGCACTACAGGTGACGGCGCCACACTAAGCTGGCAACGCCACAATAGCAACGACAGCCAGTGGGAAGTGGTAGTAGTTCCCGCCGGTGATAATGTTAATACCGGCACTCCTGTCCTGGTCAACGATACCACCTATACCGTCACAGGACTGGCAGAGAACACACCCTACGATGTATACGTCCACACCTACTGCTCACAAGCAGACCAAAGCGTATGGGTAACGGTAGATTTCAGAACCCGTTGCACCTCCATCCACACAGGGGTGCCTTATTACGACCCCTTCACCACCTATGGAACAGGACATGATGCCTTCCCCTATTGCTGGCAACGCTTTTCTAACTACGACGGGGATGCCTATCCTTATATTACTTCCGCATCCGCAACTACCGGACAGATGGTATTCATCTCCAATGCCACTACCTACTCATTGGCAGTTTCACAAGGTATGGATCTGTCGGCTTACCCAGCAGGTAGTCTGGCCCTAAGCTACTGGATTGCTCAATCCCAGGCCTACTACGGAAGAATGGATATCGGTACCATGACCGACCCGAACGATTTAAGCACCTTTACCCTGTTAAAATCGTACTACCCAACCGATTATAACCAAGTAGGCTATTTCCAAGAAGATATAATTCTGCTGCCCGAAAACTATCCCAACACAATATATATGGCTTTCTTAGCTCCAGCCAGCGGCAACAACAGCACCAATATGGTTCACCTGTCAAGAGTAAAGGTTGACCTTGCTCCCGACTGTACCGCTCCGTCAAATCTGTCGGTATCTCATGTCGAAGGGACTTCTGCCATTTTGAACTGGCAAGAAGCACCCATTGCTGCCAACAGCTATACCCTCGCCTACGGCGAAGTGGGACAAGCCATGAATTCTATTACTGTCAACGGTGATGAATATATGCTGACGGGACTGACACAAGGTACAGCCTACGATGTGATGCTGTATTCCAACTGCGCCAGCGGTGAAGCCGATACACTGACCGCCAATTTCACTACCTTGGCCTTTATTGAATGCCTGCAACCCGATACCAACGCCAATGTCATTACGGGCGCAACCGCAACCACTACCTATAATCTGCCCGTCAACAACTACTACAACTATACGTATTCCCAGCAGATATATACTGCCGATGAAATCGACAGCACCCATACCCCATGCGTCATCACCGGTATAGCTTTCGACTATGGCTACAGTTCCCAAAACACCGACAAAACCGATGTAAAGATTTATCTGGCCCACCGCAATACCAGCTCATTCTCTTCAACCACCGACTGGACTCCCATCAGCGATGCCACCCTGGTTTATGAAGGCGATTTGATTTGCTCGCAAGGCTGGAATACCTTCAACTTCGACACTTATTTCCCCTACAATGGCAACGACAACCTGGTAGTCATTGTAGATGACAACTCAGGCAACTATGACGGAAGTTCCTACGTCTTTAACGCCCACACGCTGACCACTTATTCCAGCATGTATTACTACAACGATGGAACCAATCCCGACCCGGCCAATCCACCCACAGCCTCTGCACGCTCATACAATCGCAACGATGTCAAGTTCTTCCGCTGCTCACAGACAGCCCCAATGAGTTGCCCCCGTCCGTACGTCTATGTTACCGACGCAAATGATGAGAGCATAACCATCGCTTGGCAAGCCAACGGCACTGAAAACGAATGGAATTTGGAATACAAGGCCGAAGGTGCCAACACCTGGACTTCCGAAGGCACTGTCTCCACTTCTCCTACCACTATCAACAACCTTACCTCCGATGTTTATTATGACATCAGACTGCAAGCCGTTTGCGCTGCTACCGACAGCAGCGAATGGGCTTACACCACCGCCTATACTCCTTGCGAAAGCGTTGAGTTGCCAATTACCGAGAATTTCGATAGCTACAACAACAACGAGATACCGGCATGCTGGATACGCCGTTCCAACACCGCTACTGCCGCTCCATACATCAATTCCGCACAGGCTTATTCAGGCTCCAAATCCCTGTATTTCTACTGCCCGTCAAACGGCAACTACGCCTACGCCATCAGTCCCCGACTGAACGAAAGTGTGGATATGGACAATCTAATGATTATGTTCTATGCCTATACCGCCACCGCTGGCTATTTCATTGAAGTAGGTATCATGTCAGACCCCGACGACCTGAATAGCTTCACTACCCTCGGCCAGTTCAATCCTTCCAATATCCAGACTTGGGAATTGGGCGAAATAATCTCCAGAGACTATGAAGGAGATGGTCATTATGTAGCTTTCCGTGTGCCACAATGGTATGCCAACAACATTTATATCGATGATATCAACATAGAAGAAATTCCTTCCTGCATGCATGTACTGGATATCCAGGCTTCCAACATCACTCCTACCTCTGCAGATGTTTCCTGGACTGCAGGCGGTAGCGAAAGCCAATGGAACTACATCGTTGGCCCTGCCGGTACTGTTGATCCCACTGAGGACACCCCCATCCTGTCCAGTAGCAATACAGTAAGTATTTCAGGTCTGAATGGCAACACCCTGTATGAAATTTATGTGCAGGCATATTGTAGTGCCAGTGAGCAAAGTTCCTGGATGCACAGCTACTTCAGAACCGAATGTGCCGCTATGACTACCCTTCCTTACGAAGAGAATTTCGACACCTATACCGGCACCACTTCCACCGCCACCAATGTGTTACCAAACTGCTGGTCACGAATCAACGGCGGAACCAGCTATGCCGGACTGCCCACCATCTACAACTCATCAGCAGCTGCCCACAGCGGCAACAACAGCCTGTATTTCTATACCTATTATACTACTGCATACGCTGACCAATATGCTATTCTGCCCGACATTGACACCACCGCCATTCCCATGAACACACTGCAGCTGTCGTTTGCAGCACGTTCGTATAGTACTTCCTATACTTTCAACATCCAAGTGGGTGTCATGACCGATCCCACCGATCCAACTTCTTTCCAGTTGGTACAGTTGGTGCCTGTTTCTGGTACAGCCTATACAAACCAAGAAGTTTATTTCGACAATTTCACAGGTAATGGCAATTATGTGGCTCTCAAAGTGGAACAACCCACTTCCGGCTACAACTACGGCTACATTGATGATATCGTGTTGGATGAGATTCCTTCCTGTTCTCCGATTCACAATCTGACAGTTAACCATATTGCTGGTACCTCTGCCTTGATATCTTGGGAAAGCGGTCACTTCGGCACCGTAAGCTCCTATAGTTTGGAATACTCCGAAGCCGGTCAGGACAACTGGAACACTGTTTCCAACAACATTACGGGAACTTCCTACATGCTTGGTAGCCTGCAACCCACCACCAGCTACGATGTGCGTGTACGCACCAACTGCGACGACAACAGCGAAAGCGAATGGACCGAGAAAACCTTCACCACCAGATGTCTGGCTGGCGGCGAATTTGCCATTGGCAACGGTACTTCTACCAACAGTTACCTGCCTTCCTACAGCACTTACAACTACAGTTACACCCAGCAAATCTTCACCGCTGCCGAAATGGGCGGTGCTGCCAACATTTCCTCTGTCTCCTTTGAATTGGTTAACCTGTCGCAGCAAAGAACTTTCAAGATTTATATGATGCACACTACCGAAACCGACATTACTGCTTGGATACCTACTGCCAATGCCCAACTCGTATTCGATGACAATCAAACATTGGTGACAGGATGGAACACTTTCAATTTCACCACTCCCTTTGCTTACAACGGTACCGACAATCTATTGTTGATTGTAGTGGATGAAACAGGCAGCTGGGTAAGCGGCAACAGTTGGCGTGTTCACAGCGGAACAAGCAGCTGCTCTCGCTATGTCTACCAAGACAGCGCTCCCTACAGCATTGCCTCCGTTCCCTCTTCTTCCGGTACAGCCTCCAGCAACCGCAACAACGTCATCTTTGGTGGCAATTGCGATAGCACCGCCACCTGCTTCGCCCCCAATATGTATGTGGACAACATCGACACCGTTTCTGCCGACATCATCTGGGTACCAGGTTATGACGAGTCTGCATGGGAATTGGAATATACGCTCTATGGAGACTCTATTTGGACTCCTATTGCCAACCCTACTGGTGGCCAGTATGCACTCGCACAACTGAACCCCAACACCCACTACAGCGTAAGAATGCGCTCAGTTTGCGGTGGTGGCGACTATAGCGCTTGGACCGTGGCTGATTTCAGAACCGAATGCGGCTTGGCCTCCATCCCGTTTGTCGAAAACTTCAACAACTATGGCACTGGCAACAATGCCTTCCCCGACTGCTGGACCAAACACAACACCTACAGCACTACTCCCTATCCTTATATTACCAGCACCAACAACAGCGGAACTACCGGTGGCTCGCTCTATTACTATGCTTCCGCCACCTCTTACGACATCGCTGTAATGCCTGAATTGAACACCGACATCAACACCCTTGAGGTTTCCTTCTACCTGAGAGTGGGTTCCGCTTCCAACGGCATAATAGTGGGCGTGATGAACGACGCCAACAATTTCGATGGCTTCGTTCCTGTAGATACCGTATTCTGCAGCACCCTCAGTGACTTCGAATATCAGGAAGTGGACATGGATAGCTATACCGGCACTGGCAGATTCATCGCCTTCAAGAGCTACACTCCCTCTTCTGGTGCACTGTATTTTGATGATTTGAATGTAAGCTTAATCCCCAGCTGCAAACGTCCTGGCAATGTTACCGCTTCCAATATGGACATGACCTCTGCCGTGATTGCATGGACCGAAAGAGGCAATGCCACTTCTTGGGAGATTGAATACGGCCCCGTTGGCTTCACACCTGGAACCGGCACCACTGTTCAAACCTCAACCAATCCGTATACACTCACAGGACTTACCTCCGGTACCGAATATGACGTATATGTACGCGCCAACTGCGGTGGCGGCGACATCAGCGAAGTGTCGATGAATCATGCGACCTTTGCCACCGCCTTGTGCAATGCCACCGACCAATGCCAATACACCTTCGAATGCGAAGACAGCTATGGTGACGGCTGGAATGGAGGAGCCATCGCAGTACAACAAAACGGTGTAACCGTTGCTACCGTAACCTTCGATGACGGAAGTAGTTATACTGCCCACGTCATGTTATGCGACAATGTATCCACCTCTTTGGTATGGATAGAAGGTAATTATGATGACGAATGCCACTTCACACTCACCGATCCGGCAGGAACCGTCCTCTATTCTTCCAGCACCATAACCAGCGGCACCCTCTTTACCTTCACTACCGATTGCAACGCTACTCCTCCCGCTTGTGATGCTCCTACCAATGTCACAACCGCTAACGTGACCTATAACGCAGCCGATGTCAACTGGACTGCCGGTGGCAACGAAACTGCTTGGAATATCCAATACAAGACCGCTTCTGCCGCTAGCTGGAGCAACAGTATCTCCGTAACTGCACCCACTTACCACCTCTCCGGCCTCACTGCCGAAACCCAATACCAGGTACGTGTACAAGCGGTCTGCAGCACTACTGAAACCAGCGACTGGACCACCGCCAGCTTCACCACTCCTGCTGCTCCAGTCAATCCTTGCAACGCTCCCACCAACCTGCAGGTGACCAACAATACACAAACCTCCGGTTCCTCAGCTTCTGCCGTAATGACCTGGACTGCAGGTGGCAGCGAAACCACTTGGAAGGTGGGCTACAAACTGGTCACCGCTAGCCAATGGCAAGAGGCTACCGTACAGCAAACCACCTACGTTCTTGAAGGACTGACTCCAGAAAGCACCTACGATGTGCGTGTGAAAGCCGTCTGCGCTGCCGACAATGAAAGCGACTTCATCACCAGCAGCTTCACCACCCTGCCTGTAGGTATCGACAACATCACCCTGGCCAGCAACATCAGCCTGATGCCGAACCCCGCTGATAACTACATCGAACTCACCGTCAACAGCAATGTAGAGGTGAAAGAAGCGGTAGTCTTCAACGCCTTCGGCCAGATGATTCAAACTGTTGAACTCACCGACAACCATGCCCGCATCGACCTCAGCAACATGGCATCAGGCATGTACTTCGTCCGCGTCAGCAACGACACTGCCACCGCCACGAAGAAGTTCATCCGTAAATAGGTTACAGGGGTCAGGTTATAGGTGTCAGATTACAGAGAACATCTGAAACTTGAAACCTGAAACTTGAAACCTGAAACTCGAAAATATGAGGGCGACCAAAAAGTAAGGTTGCCCTCTTTTTTTTGGTCATAAAAAAACATGTCTACAGAGGCAAAACAGTTATAAAAAAATATAACCAAATTTCGACCAAAGTGAGAGGTTTTCCAACTCTCATGTAAGTCTCATGTAAGTCTCATGTAACACTCATGTAAAAAGAGGCCAAAACAGTTATATTTTTCACCGTTTTTTTTGACCTAAAAACGACCCCTTTTGACGGGGTCTTGCCCCCCTACTGATTCTCCTCCTCTCGCACGCGTCATTTATACGCGTCATTTTTGATTTTTTGACAACTTTTTCATATAACACTGAAATGCAGTTGTTTACAAGCCATCATTTTCACGCGTCACGCGTAAAACGCGTCATTTCAATAAATTTTCCGGGAAAAAGAGAAAATCCTATTAATTCTAAATGATTAAATGATATCCAATATTTATAATTAATCCTATATATAATATAATTACTTCTTCTCATCCTCCCCTGAACAGCAAAAAAATGAAAATGACGCGTTTTACGCGTGACGCGTGACATAAATAATTGACATTTAATAATATATAATCCAACGCGTCATTTACGCGTCAAAAAATTTGGCAAAAAAGACTATTTTTGGCACTATCCTACCCCAATTTTCAGAACAAATTCACCTAGGGAATGAACACTTTCAGTGATTTTAGCATCTCTTTTCATCTAAATAGAAGTTGTTACAAGCCCCATGGAGTCACCCCATATTTTTAACACAAAAAAACATCTGCGAAAAAAAAATTTTTCTATCTTTGCATATTAAAAAGAATAATAGACAAAAATAAGACATAACAATTTAACCACTAACTAAATACAATTATTATGAAAAAATTTTTACTTCTTGTAGCCACTTTGCTGATAGGAATGTCAGCATGGGCACAAACTAATCCACCTGCCGATGTGACGGCTACCGCCTTGTCGTCAACGAAGGTAAAAGTTGCATGGAATGCTCCCTCCGGGACTACAAATCCAGTTCGTCTGAATTTGTTCAATCAGGCTTATATGGTAACCCATCCAGGTGCCGGATACAATGGTGCCGATGTGAGTGCCCTATATGGTGGTCAAGGAACCTACGGTCCCAATGCCAACGCTGATTCCAAATTCTGGATTGCCGATGACTTTACATTGGGTAGTGCAGCTCAAGTTCGTGAGATAGAATTTTACGCCTATCAAACCAACAGTTCCACCACATCCACATTTACCGGATGCTATGTCAATATTTATGACACCGAGCCTCTCGACTCAACAGCTACTCCCGTATGGACAAGCGATACCATCAGCTGCATGACTTCTACCTCATGGACGGGAATATACCGTACTACAGGATCTGCTTTGACAGATACAGCAAGACCCATTATGCGTATTGTGGCTGGCATCAACACCACATTGCCTGCAGGCAACTATTGGGTAGCAGTATGTTTCTCTGGTAGCCTTGCCTCCGGTCCCTGGGCCGCACCTGTAGCAATTCTGGGGCAAGTGAGCACTGGTAACGCCATTCAATATCTTCCCGGGGAAGGTGCATGGGGTCCTTGGCAAGATGGAACTTCCTACGAACAGTTAGGCATGCCCTTTATCATTCGCGGCGAGTTTGTGTCTGAAAACCTGAGAGGTTTCAACGTCTATAAGGATAACACACAACTCAACAACACCTTGATAGAGGGTTTCTACTATGAGGATGAAGGTCTGGAAGAAGAAACCGAATATTGCTACACGGTAGAGGCTGTTTATACCACTGGCTCTGCCATGTCTGAGAGCGCATGCGCTACCACCCCTTACAATCCCTGCCGTATTGTAAACCTGCCCTATAGTGAAAGTTTCGATACCTACGGAACTGGTTATAGTGCTTACCCCAATGTAGCTTACCCCACCTGTTGGAGCAAGATAAACACAACAACAGCCACTTCTACTTTGACCTTGAGTTACCCATACATAACCACCACCAACTATTCCGCACCGGGTTCTTTGTATATGTATGCGGGAACCAATTATTATACTATGGCTATCACACCATTAATTGATTCCAACAACATTGCCATCAACAATTTGAGAGCCTCAATGATGCTATACAAATCCTCTGCAAGTTATAATCTTGTAGTGGGAACCATTGTTGATCCCTCTGATCCAAATACTTTTGAGCCATACGACACGTTATCACCAACCACCACCTCCACTTGGCAACCATTTTCTGTTGACTTCAACAATTACACAGGCAATGCACATTATATCGCCCTGCGTTCAGGTAGCGGTTCGGCCACTAACTATGTGTATGTGGATAATTTCACACTGGATTACATCCCAACTTGTGAAGGACCATCCGAAATTTCTGTTACCGCTACTACGGCCAACAGTATCACAGTCTCTTGGACTCCCATTACACCTGCTTCCTTATGGAATATTGAATACAAAATGCAGGACGATGAGGATTGGACACCAGTAGATGGTCTCACCACCACATCATATACTTTTGACAATTTGGAACCCAGCACCACTTATTCTTTTACATTCAAAGTTAAAGCTATTTGTGCCGCTGATGATGAAAGCGCTTGGGTGTCAGAATCCATCACTGCTTCAACAAGCTGTATAGCAGTAACTGAATTACCATACTTTGAAGGTTTTGAAAATTATGGATATAGTACAGCCGGTAGTGAATACCCCATCTGCTGGACTCGCCCAGTAAGCTATAGCACATCTACTACCACAGCTCCGTTCTGTAACACCTCACAAAAACATTCTGGCAATGCCAGTTTAAGATTCCAAGGAAGAGCTTGGGCTGCCACACCTCAATTTGACGAGGATATTCACAACTTGCAAGTATCATTTTGGCTACGCAAAGAAGGTGCAAGTTCGGGTGATTTCCAAATAGGTGTAATGAGTAATCCTTCTGACACTAGTACTTTTGAATTAGTGGAAACACTTCCCGTTGCTACTAACGGCACTTGGTACTATTACGAATTCAACCTTAACACCACACAATTGACAGGGTCTGGCAATTATATCGCTTTCAGACAAGCTAATACTACCTCAAACATTTATTATTATTGGCTTGATGATGTGGATATTCACGCTATACCTACTTGTTTACGTCCCACTGATTTGTCATTCTCTGATATCACAATGAATAGTGTAAACCTTCATTGGAGTGATGAATACGAAGTGAACAACTATGAACTGCGTTACAAAACCTCAGAAGAAACAGAATGGAATACTGTCTCTGGCATTAATGACACTACCTATATGCTGGACAATTTAACCTCCTCTTCCACGTATGAGGTTCAAGTACGTACAGTGTGTACAGGGGATGACTACAGTTTATGGAGTGACGGGATTACATTTAATACTTTATGTGGTCCAGTAAGCGAATTCCCTTACTTTGAAGGTTTTGAAAACTATGGTTCCAGCACTGCTGGCAGCGAATATCCTACTTGCTGGATTCGTCCAGTAAGCTATAGCACATCTACTACCACAGCTCCGTTCTGTAACACCTCCCAAAAACACTCCGGCAACGCCAGCTTGAGATTCCAAGGCAAAGCATGGGCTGCCACACCTCAACTTAACGAGGATATTCATAACTTGCAAGTATCGTTCTGGCTACGCAAAGAAGGTGTCAATTCCGGTGATTTTCAAGTGGGTGTAATGAGCGATCCTTCGGATACCAGTACTTTTGAATTAGTGGAGACTTGTGCTGTATCAGCAACTGCCACATGGTATTATTACGAAATTAATTTCAACAATACACAACTGACAGGTGAAGAAATTTTTATTGCATTCAGACAAGCTAATACGACCTATACCAATTGGTATTACTGGTTGGATGATGTGGATGTGCATTATATCCCAACATGCTTATATCCTAGCAATTTAACCTCATCAGATGCAACCCAAAACAGTGTTACTTTAAGTTGGCATGATGATAACAATGCTCCTTACTTCACCGTAAGATACAGACTTTCTGGTGCTGAAGAATGGATAGAAGAAACAGCCTACGACACTACCATTACCTTATATTCCTTATCAGCAAGCAGTGTTTATGAATGGCAAGTAAAAGCCCATTGTGCGGCTGACGATGAGAGCGTATGGTCTGTAACCCCCGCTCAATTCACTACCGAATGTGGAGCCATTTCCTCCTTCCCTTATCATGAAACCTTTGATGCATACGGTACGGGCTATTCAGGATATCCCAATGTAGCCTACCCAACCTGTTGGACCAAATTCAATAATACTACAGCTACTTCCACTCTAACATTGAGTTATCCGTATATCAACACCACCAACTATTCCGCACCTGGTTCCTTATACATGTATTCCGGCACCAACTATTACACCATGGCTATGCTGCCAGTAATAGACAGCACTATCGGTGTGGAAATCAACGAGCTTCAAATAAGCTTTATGGGTCGTAAAACTTCCGCTGCATATAATGTTGTAGTAGGTGTGATGACTGATCCTACCATTGCCACTACCTTTGTACCCCTGGATACCATAAGTCCCTCCGCTACCAGCACTTGGGAATTTTTCGAAGTACCACTTAGCAATTACGAAGGAACTGGTCGTTATATCGCTTTCCGCTGTGGTTCTGGTACGGCCACAAATGGTTTTTACATTGACAACGTTTCCGTGGATTATATCCCCAACTGCTTACGACCCAATGACGTTACTTTCAGTGGCATTGGCGTGGAAACTGCTAATGTTTCATGGACTGCCAATGGCAATGAGAGTGGATACCAAATTCTTTATATGGCTGAGGATGATGAGGAATGGACAGAAATCAACGGGGTTAGCGACAACAACTATGAATTTACAGACCTGGATGCGGCAACCACCTATCTGGTGAAAATCAAGGCTCTTTGCGATAACGGTCAGGAAAGTGAATACTCCATTGAAAAAAGTTTCACCACCTTATGCACACCTCTCGACACGCTGCCATTTATCGAGAACTTCGACAGCTATGCCTCTGGTGTTGCCAACTATCCTGAATGCTGGATTCGCCAGACCAATGCAACCACCAATTATCCATACGTTTCCTCTTCTTACTATGTAAGTCCTAGCAGAGGATTATATTTCTACTCCACAACGACAAATACCACCTGGTGCTATGCCGCATTACCGGCATTCTCAGAAGATATTGACATGAGAGATTTGCAGGTCAGCTTCAAGGCAAGAAAATCATCCGCAGCCAATAGATTAGAAGTGGGTGTGATGTCAGATCCTTACGATTTAAACACCTACACTGTTGTCACCACCATTTCACCTGCCGCCACCAGTACTTGGGAAGATTTCACTGTATATTTGAATTCTTACACAGGAAGCGGCAAACACATTGTCTTCAAGACCCCTGCAGGAGAAGCCTCCACCTTCTATTTGGATGATATCAATGTGGACTACGCTCCCGAATGTCTCTTGCCGACCAACGTACGTATTACCAACATCACCTCTTCTGAAGCTACAGTCAACTGGGGTGCTTCTGAAGATGAGACTGATTGGCAGATTGTTTATGGTCCTGCCGGTTTTTCAATGGATACTGTTGATCCTATTACCATCAACATCAATCCTTACACACTTACCGATTTACAACCCAACACCACGTATGATGTATATCTGAGAACCTTGTGCAATAACGGTGAAATTTCAGCATACACAGCTGCTACCACTTTCACTACAGGATGCGCACCATTGTCTTTACCATACAGCGAGAACTTCGACAGTTACGGTACGGGAACTACGGTTTATCCTGATTGCTGGCAAAAAATCAACAACAATACTAATTTCCCGTATATTTATGCCATGTCAGCCTCCACAGGTCTAACCCTGCCAGGTGCTTTATATTTCAATACCACCTCCACCACTGTTTATGCTTATGCCATTCTTCCCGAATTTGATGCTGAACTCAACACCCTGCAGATGTCCTTCGCTTTCAAGGCAGCTATGGGTAATGGCTACTTCCTTGAAGTTGGTGTAATGGAAGATGCTACCGATACCTCCTCCTTCGAACCAATCCAAACCATTGAACCTCGTACTGCTGTATGGAATAGCTTTACCGTAGCGTTCACCGGCTATGAAGGAACTGGAAGATATATTGCAATTCGCTCTCAAAGAGTGGGGGCTACCAATACCTGCTACATCGACAACGTAGTGGTAGATTATGCCCCAGGTTGCGTAGCTCCTATGCATCTTGAGGTGGAGAACCTTACCACCACAACTGCAGAGGTAAGTTGGCGTGCCGGAAGAGACGAGACCGAATGGGTTGTAGCATACGGCCCCACCAACTTCAATCCGAATGTAACCGGTGTTTCACAGACAGTAAACGAGAATCCGTTTACCCTGACCAATCTTGAACCCGGCACCTTCTACGATTTCTACGTAAAAGCAGTATGCGATGCTGAAGAAAGCAGCGCATGGTCTATGAAGGGCTCCTTCAGAACCGACTGTCTGCTGATTGACACACTGCCTTATACCGAATCGTTCGACACTTATGGTACTGGTACCACTGCTTTCCCAAATTGCTGGAACAGAAATACAACTTACAGCACCACTACACAATATCCCTACATTAATACAACCAATTTCAGTGCTCCCGGCTCTCTATATTTCTACTCCACTTCGACCACCTACAATTATGTAACCTTACCCGAATTTGATGAATCCATTGACATTAGCACTTTAAGAGTCAACTTTAAACTGAGAAAGACTTCTGCTGCTTATCACCTAAAAGTGGGTGTGATGACCGATCCCAACGACAAGAATACCTTTGTGGAAATAGCCAGAGTTTCTCCCTCTGCCACATCCACTTGGGAAACCTTTAAAGTTGATTTTTACAGCTATACCGGTCAAGGTCATTTCATTGCATTTGCTTCCGACACGAGCGCTTCAAATTATATGTATTTGGACGATGTGAGCGTTATTTTTGCTCCTACATGCCACGAGGTTGAAAATGTAATTGTCAACGATATTAGCACCAATGGAGCCACTATCTCATGGACAACCATAGCTGAAGGCACCTCATGGGATGTGGAATACGGTCCCGCTGGTTTCGAACCTGGCACTGCTGCTGGAACAACCGTAAATGTCACTGACACTTTTGCCCTATTGACAGGCTTGACCAGTTCAACCATGTATGACGTATATGTAAGACAAAATTGTGCCGGTGGTGACGAGAGTCCATGGAGCGAAGTTGTAGGATTCTCTACCAATTGCACTCCAATATCAGTGCCCTATACAGAAGACTTCAACAGCTATGTTACAAGTTCCTCTTCTGCTACAGCACCTAGCGACTATCCTAACGATCAGATGCCTCTCTGCTGGTCATTCCTGAACAGAAGCACAAGTAGCACTACCTACCCTGCAGCATTCCTGACTTCGTATAGCACTTATGCAGTTTCTGGTAACTGCCTCTTCTTTAAGTCAAGTTCCTCTACTCCATTATATGCTATACTTCCTGAGTTCTCAGAAGACATTCAGTCTCTCTCACTGAAATTCACCTACCGCAACGAAGGCGTTTCTGCCTACAATGGTACTTTATCTGTGGGTTATATCACCGATCCTACCGATGCAACAACTTTCACAGAGCTGTCAACTTTCGCACAAACTACTACTATGACTACTGACTCAGTAAACTTCAGTACCGTGCCAAGTACCGCCAGCGATGCCTTTATTGCATTCAAATACACAGGTGGTTCCAGCAACAATTATTACTTAAGTATTGACAACGTAATTGTCACCTCCAACGGCAGTGCCCCTGTAGTTACCGATCCTACTGTAGCTACTGCAGCTGCAACCAACGTTGCCCAGACTACCGCTACCCTGAATGCTACCATCACCAACCCCGACAACGTGACCATCACTTCTAAGGGCTTCGAATATAAAGTTACCAACGGCGGTACCTACACTCAGATTGCTGGCACTGGCACTGGTAATACCTTTACTGCTAACCTCACTGGTTTGACAGCCAACACTGGTTATACCTACAAGGCATTCATCACCTTCAACGGTACTACCGTTTATGGCGGCGAAATGACTTTCACCACCTTAAACGACGAGCCCGAACCTTGCGATGCTCCTACCAATGTAACTGTTTCCAACGTAACCTACAACTCAGCTAGCGTTACCTGGACTGCAGGAACTGGCTCTGCTTGGAACGTTCAGTACAGAACAACTGATGGCAGCTGGAGCAGCAGCATCGCTGTGACTGCAGCCACTTGCGACCTCTCTGGTCTGAACGCTGAAACCGGCTACGAAGTGCGTGTACAAACCAATTGCGGCGACCTCGTCAGCGACTGGGTGAGCACTACCTTCACTACCGCTGCAGCTCCCGTTGAGCCTTGCGACGCTCCTACCAACCTGCAGATAACCGACATCACCCAGACCTCTGCCGTGATGACCTGGACAGCTGGTGGCGACGAAACCTCTTGGAAGGTGGGCTACAAATCACATGAAGCAAGCCAGTGGCAGGAAGCTACCGTGACCGCCACCAGCTACACCATTGAAGGCTTGGTTGCCGACCACTATTACGACGTGCGTGTGAAAGCCGTCTGCGCTAACAGCGAAAGTGACTTCATTACCGGCAACTTCAACACCGCCCCGGGAACTAGCATTGACAACTTCACGCTCGCCAGCAGCATCAACCTGATGCCGAACCCCGCTGACAACTATATCGAACTCACCATCAACAGCAATGTAGAGGTGAAGGAAGCTGTAGTATTCAACGCCTTCGGCCAGATGATTCAAACTGTTGAACTGAACAACAATCATGCTCGCATCGACCTCAGCAACATGGCCAGCGGCATGTACTTCGTACGCGTCAGCGGCGACAACGCTACCGCTACGAAGAAGTTCATCAAAAAATAGGTTAAAGGTTATAGGTTAAAGGTTATAGAAAACACCTGAAACTTGAAACCTGAAACTTGAAACCTGAAACAAAAAAACGGGCGCGCAGGCGCCCGTTTTTTTTTTACTTCCTGCCAAAATCTGCAGGTATCTCTCCCCACGCTCGAGTATCCCACTTGATAATCTTGGTGGTATAGGTATTGTTGTTCAACCACAATTCAGCACGGTTCAGTAAGTCGAAGATGCGCTCATTCTCCTCGGTGGGCAATACAATGGATTTGTGTTTCTTATGTCTCACCCATGCCAGCGCCGTGATGCTGTCAGTATAAATGGGAATGGGGCTGTTCATCTGCTTCAGCAAGGCCAGTCCATGTACAATGGCCAAAAACTCGCCAATATTGTTGCTGGCACCCTGAAAGGGTCCCTGGTGAAACCACACCTTCTTGGTGGAGGTGTGTACCCCGCGGTACTCCATTTGCTTGGTCACCATATTGCAGGCGGCATCCACCGACAGGCTATCCCACACCGGCACAGGGTCGCTGCTGCTGAGGAAACTCAGCGCTGCAGGCTTGACCGTCGCCAGCTGCTGTTTCCGGTACTGCTCATAGCCTTCCTGAAAAGCCTTGTCGGCTTCCAGTTTGGACTCAAACGACTTGTATTTCGCGCCTTCATATTGGTCAACTTGAGTCTTGCAGGTAGCCCAGTCGTCATACACACCTGCAATGCGTCCGACCCATACCACGTAATATTTTTTCTTTCCTGCCATATTGAATAACTATTGGTGAATTTTTCTTATCTTTGCCGCAATTATCTGCATTCAATCAACGTGCCAAAATTATAAAACTATAACGTATGAAAAGAACCTCTGCACTAAATTTTATCAACATTTTTTTCAGCCTCTTTTGCTGCGTCATCTTATTGTCTTCCTGCAAAAAACAGCATAACGATATCGTATTTGAACAAACCGTGGAGTTTACCAACGCCAACTGGGATTTCACCCAACGGACGCTGGAGTTCACTGCTCCTATCACCGACACCATTGCGCCCCACCGCATCGAAATGGAATTGAAATACGGTCCCGACGACGAGCGTGTGGACCAAATGGAGGTGAGTTTCGCCGTGACGGCTCCCGATGGCGGCATGTCGTCAGTCCCCTCGGCTTTTGTGTTTGTGGATGATGAAAACGAGTCAGGCATGACCCAGCAGGCCAAGAAACTCAGCAACGTCCAAACACGGGTGTTATACAGCAAGAAATACTTCAACCGCTCGGGCGACTATCATTTCCGCCTCACTCGTCACTCAGAGAAATTCGACAATTACAATATCCAGTCGCTGACGCTGCGCATCATACGCCTGCCCAAGGAAAAATAAACAATTCCTATACGAAATGTTCAGCAATGCGTTTCATCTCCGATGAAACGTTGTTGCTTTCGTACAATATGCCATAGATGGTTTCCACGATGGGAATCTCTGCCTTGAATTCCTTGTTCATTTCGTGGATACAGCGGCAGGAGAAATAGCCCTCGGCAATCATGTTCATCTCCATACGGGCCACACGTACCGAGAGGCCGTGACCAATCATATTACCGAACATCCTGTTGCGGCTATAGATAGAATAGGCCGTCACCAGCAAGTCGCCCAAATACACGGAGTCGGAGATATGACGGTCGTCCCAAGCATAGATGCTGCCCACAAAACGTTTCATTTCCTTGAGGCAATTGGCAATATAAGCTGCTATGAAGTTGTCGCCATAGCCCAAACCACTATAGATACCGGCTCCCAAAGCATAGATATTTTTCAACACCACCGCCATCTCAGCTCCCTTGATGTCTTTTGACACGGAGGCACGCACATACCTATTGGTGAAGAATTTGGCCACTATCTTGGCCAATTCCTCATTCTCCGACGCAGCAGTCAGAAAAGTAAACTTCTCCTGCGCCACCTCTTCGGCATGTGAAGGACCACTGATAATGGCCAAATTGGAAGCGGGCACTTTGAACTCAGTCTTCAGATATTCAGTGATTACCTGCATAGTTTCGGGCACAATACCCTTCACTGCATTGATAATCTTCTTGTTGGCCAACTTGCTCTTCTTCAGGGGCTCCAACGTCTTATGGAGGAAAGCCGACGGGGTGACTATCACCACATAGTCGGACTTGGCCACCACCTGACGCAAATCGGTACTGATCTTGACATCCTTGGGGTTGATATATACCGAGCTGAGAAACAAGGGATTGTGGCCGTATGAGCTGATACCCTCTACAATCTCATCCTCGCGCACCCACCAATGAATATGCTCCAGGTTGGCCGACAGAATCTTCACAATGGCCGTAGCCCAACTGCCACCACCTATCACCGCCACTCTGTAACGCATTCTCGTCTTTTTTCTGCGTGCCGGAATCATCACATCCGAAAACATATCCACTAATTCCATCGTCGTATAGCTTTTAACTTTTTTTAAGTGTGCAAAAATACAAAAAAAATCCATACAAACAAGAAAAAAAGCACACTCACACATTAACACATTTACACACTCACACATTAACACATTAAAAAATTTCATTATCTTTGCAAAAGAAAAACACAAAGCATGACCTTTCTGCAGCAACTCTCGCAAGCCATCCTCCAACGCAGTGATATCTCGTTGAAAGATACGCTGATAGTCCTTCCCAACAAGAGGGCGAGAAGGATGTTGCAGAAAGAGCTGGCCATTTCGCTTTCCCAGCCCTGTTTCTCTCCCACCATCTTCTCTATCGACGAATTTATTCGGAAACTGTCCGACTTCACCCTCTGCGATGATATCGACCTGCTGCATATCCTGTTCAAAGCCTACCGCCAGTTCGAGCACGCCCAAAGCGAGAACCTCTCTGACTTTCTTTCATGGGCAGAGACTTTTATCCACGATATCAGCGAGATAGACATGCAGTTGGCCGATGCTTCCAAGATTTTCGGCAACCTGTCTGACATCAAAGAACTGGAGACTGTCTTTGGTCGCGAGAATCTGACAGCCAATCAGCAGCGCTACCTGCAGTTTTATGCCACCCTCTATGACCTGTATTGTCAATTTAACAGTTTTTTAGACGAAGCGCAGTTGGCCTATGAGGGAAAAATCTATAAAAATACAGCAGAAAACATCCTTCAATACGCCCAAAAGTTCAACTTCAAGCGCTATATCTTCGCTGGCTTCCAAACCCTATCGCCTTCTGAAATGGAAATCGTGAGGTATTACCATCAGGAACACCAAGCCGAGCTGTACTTCGACATCGACGAATTCTATCGCGAGAACTACACACCCTTTATCCGTACGCTCCAGGACAAACTGAAGCTAAAAGAGCTGGAATGGATTCATACCGACTATGCCGATATCCCCAAGAAAATTAACATGGTTGGGGCTCCCAAATCGATGAATCAGATTCTGTATGCCATCGAGCAGCTGAACCGTATAGAAAAAGAGGAGGGCAGCCTGAACGACACCGTGCTTGTATTGGCCGACGAGCAACTGCTCACTCCCTTCATCCACTGCTACGACTGCAGCAAGGCCAACCTCACCATGGGTTACCCACTGACCGCCACCCCAGCCTACGCACTACTAGCCATATTGATAGAAACTGCCCTCAATGGCCAGCGCTTCCAAAGCCTGCAGCAGGGTGATTTCCTCTACTACCATCGCGATGTGTTCAGCTTCTTCCGCAATCCCCTGGTAGTCAGCCATCTGTTTCCTAACCCACAGGCCAACGAGCAATTCCTAGATCAGCTGACCGCCCTCAACAGCATCTTTTTCACTCGCCAGGCCCTGGATTTTAACACTTACTCCTTCCCCTACTTGTCGGGTAGTCCCATCGAGACTTTGGAAGAAATCCATCGTTTCCTCTCCCTATTGTCCACCAAAACCGAGGCTGACACAAATGGGTATTTTGACCACTACTGTCTTGGTCTGCTCATCGACAAGCTACAGCAGACACTGAGCCACCTCCGCGATTTTGAGGCCAAACTGATGGACCTCAAATCAGCTGTCCTCATACTCAACAGTCTGATTCAGCGTATCTCCATTCCTCTCAAAGGCAGCTCATCAGAAGGTCTGCAAATCATGGGACTGCTAGAAACCAGAACCCTGGATTTCAAGAACATCATCATGCTGTCGGTCAACGAGGGCATCCTGCCTGCCGGACGCAGCAGCAACTCGCTCATCCTGCACGAGGTCAAGAAATACTTCAACCTACCCACCTATCAAGAGAAAGACAGTGTGTATGGTTACCACTTCTTCCGCCTGCTGCAACGGGCCCAACAGGTTCACTTGCTTTACAACACCGACTCCAACACCTCGCTGACCGAGAAAAGCCGCTTCCTCAAACAACTCGACTTTGAGGTGAAAGCTCAGCACCTCAGCAATATAACCATCCACGAGCGAATACTGCCCACCCTGGTCAATACCGAGAATACCTCCTCAGCCATCAGCATCCACAAGGATGAAGCCATGCTCCAGCAGCTGATAAAAAAACAATACTCTTACTCGCACCTGAACGACTACCTCAACTGTCCCCTGCAATTCTACCTGAAACACATTGCCCATATCGAAGCTGCCGACGATATCTCTGAGAGTGTGGAGCAGAAAATCATCGGTGACGCCATCCATAGCATTTTGGAAGAGGTGGGACAACAGCTGATGCAGCAACAGACCGCCTACAAGCAGATTATCCTCAACCATATCAAAGGAATAGACGCCCTCGTTCAAGACCATATCCGCCAGTCTATTTTAGCGGACAGAAAAACGGACACCCAACCCTTGAAACCTGAAAGCTTTCATATTGACTTGGACCACGGCAAAACCTATCTGGCGACCGAGGTAGTTAAGAAAGCAGTCAAAACCTATCTGGCCAGCTGGCTAAACGACTACGAGCAGGCGGAGAAAAAACAGCAAACCTTCAAATTGTTGGCCACCGAGCAGAAATTGACCTGCACGGTGGATGTTGACCAACAGCCGCTGCAACTGAAAGGCTATGCCGACCGTATCGACCTGCGAAACGGACTGGTAACCCTGTTAGACTATAAAACCGGAAAGGTGGACGCTGACGGACTGAAATACGAGCAGTTCGATGACATCTTCTCGGGCACCAAACACAAACAGCTGCTACAGCTCCTCATGTACGCCTACCTGTACAACCAATCTCAAACAGCCAACCAAACATCAACTATCAACTCTCAACTATCAACTGTCAACTACCAATGCGGTATCATCAGCTTCCAACAGCTATACCAGAACAAACCCCACGAACTCTACCCCACTTTCCAAGATACCAACGACTCACCCACTGAAACCTGTAACCTAGAAGCTGAAACCTCGACTCATCTCATTACTCCAGCTATATTAAAACTATTCGAAACCCATCTCATCAACCTACTGCGTGACATCGTCAATCCCGACCTGCCTTTCTGTCAGACTGACGATGTGGACCACTGCAACTATTGCGACTATTCCGCCATCTGTAAAAGGCAAAACACACAGGACGAGTAGAGGCGTTTCTACAGGAACGTCTCTACACGATTCGTCCACTTTTTTATGTTTAATTTCTCTAAAAACAGAAAAAGATGAAATCCTTTTTCAGATTCACCGCTGGTGAATGGGCGGCGTCTGCCCTGATATGCTTGCTAATCATGGTAGGCATTTTGTTTCATTTTCTCCATCATAAGTCAGCTGCAGCCCACGCCGACACAGCTAAGTATCAATCCGTGCCTGCCAACTTTAAGCAACCACAGTCGCCACCCTACACCACCAAGCCTAAACGGGAAAAGGCATTCTCTGGCGACAGCTTAAAAAAGATGCCCCGACGACAGTTGTACGACATCGTAAAAGTGGAGTTGAACACAGCCGACACGACCGACATCATGCGCATTCCCCAGTTCGGCAGCAAGCGCTCACAGCGCGTTGTAGAATACCGCGACAAGCTGGGAGGCTTCCACGACTTCTCACAGCTGCAGGAGATTTACATCCTACAGAATATCAATGAAGAATATTTGGAGAAATACTTCACCATCAACCGCTCGCTAATCCGCAAAATCAACATCAACCAGTGCGACTACCAAACGCTGATTGCCCATCCCTACATCGACAGCTACCTCTGCAAAACTATCCTCCACTACCGCCAACACTACGGTCCCATCCGCGATATGGCCCACCTCCGCGAAATCACCCACATCTACCCCGAACTAGAGGAGAAGCTACAGTGGTATCTTGAGTTTTAACTTACCCCCTCAGGTATTCAACAATCCTCAGAGCGGCAGAGCGGGCGTCGGTCAGGGTGTCGTTGATGGACATCGGGCGCTTGCAGCTGCCAGCTACATACAAGCCCGGCTGGGCAGTCTCATTGTCACGCAAATGGGGATTCATAGTGGTGGCAAAGCCGTAGGCATCAGCACAGTTGCACTGCCGAGTCAACTTTTTGGTACCCTCCGAGGGCTCCATACCCACCATCAGCACCAGCAGGTCGGCACTCATCTTCAGCGGCAGACCCACCAGAGTGTCTTCCGACTTGATCTGTATCTTGCCATCGAAGGTGCTGGCAGCTTCCGAGATACGGCCTCGCACAAAGCGCACATCGTATTGTTCTTGAGCCGCACGATACATCTCTTCAAAACCACCGCCCCACATTCTCAGGTCCATGTAGAACACATAGGCCTCCACCTCGGGCAGCAATTTGCGCAGCTCTATGGCCTGTTTGACGGCTGTCACACAACAAACCTTCGAGCAGTAGTGGTTGCCCGACTTCTCATCGCGCGAGCCCACACACTGCAGGAAAACCACCTTCCTGGGGGTATCGCCCATCGTATTGAGGATTTTACCCTCCTTGAGCATTTTTTCCATATCAATGGAGGTAATCACTCCTGGGTAGATGCCGTAGCCTAGTTCTTCCTTACGCTTCGCATCAAACACCTTGTAGCCGGTAGTCACCAACACGGCATCGGCAGTATAACGCGCTCCCGAAGCATCCTGCAGCTCCCAAGCCATAATACCACCCGCTTCGGTGGCAGCGCCTGTCGAAGTCACCGAGGTAATCTCTGTAGCCAAATGCAGTTTGATATTGTCGCGGTCTAACTTCGACTCCATAACCTCTACCAGGTCGGCAGCAGATGAGAAGTCAGGGGAAAGGAAAGGCCTTGTCACGAAGATTATCCAAGTTGGAGGCTGATTGCTCGAAAAGCAGCACTTCGGTGTCTTCCATAGCAGCCAATATCGATGCTGCTTCTATACCGGCCGGTCCGGCCCCAATAATTGCGATGGTTCTCATTATGATGTTTAATTGTTTGACTTTTTTGATTGCTTGATTGTGTAATTGCCTGATTGTTCATTAGCACATTAGCACATTAACACATTAGCACATTAGCATTAAACTTTCAGTACAGTGGGTTTATCGGGCATGGCCAGCACTTTCCCCGACACGCCTTTGTATTTCTCGTCGGGATTGTAGGCAATGCCTATCTTGTTCATCAACTGCTCGCACTGTACCTGGTGCAGCTGCAAGCCCAGTGTCCACGGGTCGTAGCCCAGCAGCAGGCCGGTCAGCTCTTCGTAGGTCAGCACTGGTATGCCGTAGCCTTCCTTGTCGTAGGTCTTATGCTCCAGCTCGGCAATGGTGTACTGCCACTTGTCCAAAAACATACCGCAACCGGGACAGTTGGTCAGGATAAAGTCGGGCTCGTAGGGCTCCATCGACTCGAACTTCTTCTTAGAGTTGGCCACCGAATAGCCTCTGTTTTCTTGCACCAGATACTGGCGGAAACCGAAGCCGCAGCAGTGTCGTCTTTCGGGATAGTCAATTACCTCTCCACCCCAAGCCTCAATCATGCCCGACAGCACATGGGGAAATTCCGACTTGCCCACACCCTTCTCAGGAAATATCTTGGCATAGTGGCAGCCCACATGCTCCACCGCCCGTAAGGGCTTGCCAGTGTATCGATTCACCAGTTGGTATTTCATCTTCGGTTTCAGCTCGTTGCGAAACTTGAAGATGATGTCCGACGGATGGGCAATGTTTTTCGGCAATTCAAACTCACGGCCGGTGGCCTCGCGCAGGTATTTTCTAGCTTTCTCCAGCAGGGCCGGGTCATTCTTCCACATCTCCACCATTTCGGTAAACACCCCGAAAGAAGTGACGCACGAAGGCACATAATTCTCGTAGCCGTCTTCAGTCATCAGCGAAAACAGTCGCGCCACCACCGTCATAGTAGTCTCTATCGGCACCACATCCGAGTGGTAGCCAATACCAGTGCAAGTGTGCTGGTTGGCCTCATCCTTAATGTCCTTTCCCAACTCCTCGCGCATGATTTTCAAAAATGCCGCCTCCGAGCCCGGGAAAAAGGTCTGACGGATACAACTTCTCTCATAGAAGTAGTGGTCGTCCGCTATGTCTTTCTGATATTCGTTCCAAAAACGTTTTTGTATTGCAGCCATTAATTATCAATTGTCAATTATCAATTATCAATTCTCTTACTCACCAGCTCGGCAATGTCCATCACTTTGGCCTCGGTAGCACGAGTGAATGCTTTCTTGCACATCGGGCAGGCGGTACATATCAAGTCAGGATTTCCGCTTTGCAAGTTCTCTAACGCCGCATTGCGGATTTTCTCCTGCTGTTCCAGCTCGATGACGGTATTGCCCAGGTTAAAACCACAGCACAGGCTCTTCTCACGTTCTTCGGGAGTTTTTAGCAATGTTGCCACGCTGTTCAACACCTCGCGGGGCTCGTCATAGATACCGCAGCCACGTCCCAACTCACAGGGGTCGTGGTAAGTCACCTTCAGCGAAGCATCTTTGCTCACTTTCAGTTGACCGCTCTTGATCAGCTCGTTGAGGTATTCGGTATGATGCATCACCTTG
>Ga0265299_10000217_pt1 | contig 76645 bp, 59 predicted proteins | sample AusTroGonzalo_MG_4_FD_193485 | JGI IMG/M metagenome (GOLD analysis project Ga0265299, IMG submission 193485) | Bovine rumen microbial communities from tropical cattle in Woodstock, Queensland, Australia - Gonzalo_02 | ecosystem: Host-associated > Mammals > Digestive system > Stomach > Rumen ... | reverse complement strand
CACAGAGTAAACAAGTATCAGTCGTAAAATAGAAGGCTGACAACTCATAACAGTCCTAAATTATTAACCCGTCAACTTGGATCAGTCGCAAGACACAAAAGTGACAACCTAAATCAGCAAACTACAAGTGTGTGAATATGCCAAACGTAAGCCAAATATATGGGAGATCTCACGGTCATCTAACGTAGATCTCACGTAGACCTACGCTCATTGAAGCGTGAAGCGTGGAAAATGCACCTAGGGTTTGCCATCTCACATTTTCACACAATTAATTTTCCCGTCTCTCAATTCAAGATTTTTTTGTAAATTTGCAGGTTAAAACGTTTAAGCGATGTTGAATAATAAAACTGTACTTATTACTGGCGGAACCGGCTCGTTCGGCAAGAAATTTGTGGAGGTAATCCTGCGCGATTATCCCAATGTAAAAAAGATAGTCATCTATTCCCGTGATGAGCTGAAACAATATGAGTTAAAGCTGAAATACCCTGAGAACAAATACCGAATGATGCGTTATTTCATCGGTGACGTGCGCGATTTGGAACGTCTCACACGCGCCTGCGAAGGAGTGGATGTAATCATCCATGCCGCTGCCATCAAGCAGGTAGATACCGCTGAATACAATCCCGAGGAGTGCATCAAAACCAATGTAAACGGTGCACAAAATGTAATTAAAGCGGCCTTGGCTTGCAACGTTCACGATGTGGTAGCACTCAGCACCGACAAAGCTTGTGCCCCCATCAACCTTTATGGTGCCACCAAACTTACCAGCGACAAACTTTTTACTGCCGCTAATAATATCAGAGGTTCCAAAAATATCCGATTCTCTGTGGTAAGATATGGCAATGTTATGGGTTCTCGCGGCTCGGTCATCCCATTTTTCATGCGCTTGCGTGATCAAGGGGCGAAAGAAATTCCTATCACCGATATGCGTATGACCCGTTTCAACATTTCTCTTGAAGCTGGTGTGGCTATGGTGATGTATGCCATTGGACATCATCTTGGTGGTGAAATCTTCATCCCAAAGATTCCCTCATATCATATCAAGGACGTGGCCACCGCCATCGCCCCCAACATCCCTCAAGTGGAAATTGGCATCCGACCGGGAGAAAAACTACACGAGGAAATGATTACCGTAACCGATGCGTTAGACACACTTGATTTAGGCAAGTATTACGTAATTCTTCCCTCTGTGTCATATATGCATACACGCGAGGACTTCATCAAACACCACAATGCAAAACCTGTACCTGACGGGTTCCATTATAGTTCAGATAATAATACCGAGTGGGAGACGGTGGAAAGCATGCGTGCAAAAATCAAGGAGTTTGTCGACCCCAATTTCGTGGTTAAATAATCGATGTTATTATGATTACAAAACCTATTCCCTACGGACACCAGCATATCACTGAGGAGGATGTAAATGCCGTTATCGAGGCATTGAAGTCCGATTATATGACTCAGGGCCCACGTATTGGTGAGTTTGAAAAACAATTTGCCGAGTATTTGGGCTGCAAGTACGCCTGCATGGTGAGCAATGGCACAGCCGCTCTTCATCTTTGTGCGATGGCTCTCGATATCAAGCCTGGCGATAAGATTATCACTACGCCTATAACCTTTGTCGCCTCTGCCAACGGTTTCCGTTATCAGGGTGCGGAGGTGGTGTTTTGCGATATTGACCCCAAGACCTTCCTGATGGACTTGGATAAGTTGGAGCAGATTCTGAGAGCATCACCAAAGGGCACCTACAAGGCAGTTGTCCCCGTAGATTTTGCTGGTTATCCCATAGATGAAGAGCGTATGCGCAAGTTAGCAGACGAGTATGGCTTTGCCGTGGTGGTGGATGCTTGTCACGCTCCTGGTGGTAGTTTTATCGACAGCAAGAGCGAAAAGCAGATGGTCGGAAACTGCAAGTATGCAGACCTTACCGTGTTCTCCTTCCATCCCGTGAAGCATATCGCTACTGGTGAAGGCGGTGCTGTCACTACTAATCGCAAAGACCTCTATGATAAGGTAGCTTTGTACCGTACTCATGGTATCACTAAAGACCCTGCTCTCTTGAAAAAGAATGATGGTGGCTGGTATTACGAGATGCAAGAGTTGGGTTACAACTACCGCATTACGGAAATGCAAGCTGCCTTAGGCATGACCCAATTGAAGCGTTTGAATTGGAGCATTGAACGTAGAAACGAGATAGCCAAGAAGTATGACGAAGCATTTAAGGGAACGTCTGTAAAGACTCCTTTCCGTACAGAAAACGTGGTTCATGCTTTTCATCTCTACATCATTCAGGTAGCTCCTGAAAAACGCAAGGGATTATACGACCACCTTCGTGCCAATAAAATCTTCTCACAAATACTCTATATTCCTGCACACACTATGCCTTACTACAAGCAGTTTGGCTGGAAGGAAGGCGATATGCCGGTGGCAGAAGAATATTACAGCAAGTGCCTTGCACTGCCAATGTTCCCAACACTGACGGATGAGGAACAAGATTGGGTGATTGAAAAAGTAAAAGAATACATGAGCAAATGAAAAATCTCTGCATCATACCAGCCCGAGGTGGAAGCAAACGCATCCCCAGAAAGAATATCAAGGAATTTCTTGGCAAACCTATTATTGCCTATTCCATCGAAACAGCATTAAGAACTGGTTTGTTTGACGAGGTAATGGTCTCCACCGATGACATGGAAATTGCAGAAGTTGCTAAAAAATTTGGCGCAAAGGTACCCTTTATGCGTTCCGCTGAAGCAGCCAGTGATTTTGCCTCCACAGCAGATGTTTTAAAAGAGGTTTTGTGTAAATACAATGAACTCGGGCATGAATTTGACAATTTCTGTTGTTTTTATGCTACTGCACCATTGGTACAAAGAAAGGATGTTGAATCTGCTTTTGAGCGATTGCAACAAAGTGATTTCACCTGTGTATATCCTGTGGTGCAATTCAGTTACCCCATCTGGCGTTGCCTTGACATTGCCGAAGATGGCACTATGAAACGCCATTGGCCTCATTTTGAAAACAGCCGTAGTCAGGATTTGCCCAAAGAATACCACGATACCGGCACATTTTATTGGTACAAAACACAAGAATGGTTGACTGGGAACGTAAAGATTGGCGGGATTATTGTAGATGAAACCTCCATACAAGATATAGATACAGAGACAGATTGGAAATTAGCAGAAATGAAGTATAAATTAATTCGGTAATGTATTCTAAACGCAAAATCTTCTTCCGAGCTGACGCTGGTTCTACTATAGGGTACGGACATTTCATCCGCTCCCTTGCTTTGGCAGACATGCTCAAGGATGATTTTGACTGTGTTTTCTATACCCAATCTCCTACTGAATACCAACGAAAGGAAGCGAATCCAGTCTGTCCTTTGGTAGAACTTCCAGCCGATAATACTCGATTCGAACTATTTCTCAACGAACTCACCGGAAACGAAATTGTGGTATTAGACAACTACTTCTATACTACTGACTATCAAAGAAGGATTAAGGAGAAAGGTTGTAAATTGGTCTGCATAGATGATATGCACGACAAGCATTATGTGGCTGATGTTGTGATTAACCACGGATGCGATAATCCATCTCTATTTTCCATAGAACCCTATACTAAATTGTATTTAGGTTTGGATTATGCTTTACTACGTAGACCCTTTTTAGAAGCAAAAACAATAACAAAACGTGAATATGGTCATGTGGTTGTGACATTTGGTGGAAGCGATTGGAATAATTTGACGACAAAATATGCTCGAATCCTCTCTCAAAAACCAGATATCTCACAAATAACAGCCATTGTAGGAGATACTTTCCAACATACAAATGAGTTAGAAATCATACCCAAGGTGCAAATTCTGCGAAATTTATCTGCCCAACAAATGGCGGATTTATTCTGTAGAGTACAATATGCAGCACTTTCTGCAAGTACGACCTGCATAGAGGCATTATCATGTCAATGCCCTGTTTATGCAATCTGGTATGTGGAGAATCAAAAAGAGTTTTACGATTATTTAATTCGTGAAGACTATGTAAGCAGTTTGACAACAATAAATGATGAACACATATTTCTATTTGATACTGAAAAAATTAAACTCATAAGCTATCGTTTTGCAAATATAAAAAACAACATAATAAAAGCATTTAATTATGGAAAATGATATCTCAATTCGTCCCGTAGCCAATGAGGACTTGGAAATGATTCGTAATTGGCGTAATTCACCCGAAGTGAGTCAGTATATGTACACTGAACCATTTATTTCAAAAGAAGACCAAATCGCATGGTTCACTAAAATTTCAGCCGACCCCACATGTAAATATTTGGTTGTGGAATATGAAGGAAAGCCCCTCGGACTACTTTATTTCACCGAAATAAGCAAAACTTTTGACAGTTGTTTCTGGGCTTTTTATTTGGGAGATACGTCCGTTAGAGGTGCCGGAATTGGCACAAAAATTGAATACAACGCTTTGTCATACATTTTTGATACTCTCAAATTGAACAAACTTCGTTGCGAAGTATTGATAAACAATGAAAAGGTCATTAAGATGCATGAAAAATTTGGTTTCCGAAGGGAAGCCTATTATCGCGAACATGTAAAGAAAAAAGATGTGTATTATGATGTTGTTGGACTTGCCATGCTCAGACGAGAATGGGAAATGCTAAAGGATTATCATTTCAATAGAATTTATAACCGCTAGCCAATGAAAATTAATGAATTATATATTGGGCAATCCTATTCTCTTTCAAAAGAATTCAGTTCTGAAGAAGTGCAACAATTCGCTGCTCTAAGTATGGATAATAATCCACTCCATTTAGACGATGAGTTTGCATCCAAAAATCTTTTTGGGGCCAAAATTGTCCATGGCTATTTGACATCCTCTTTGTTTAGTGCAATTATTGGCACAAAGTTGCCGGGTTTTGGCTCTATCTATTTGAAACAAGATTTAAATTTTAAACGGCCCATTTTTCATAATGAACTTGTTACGGCCACCGTTACAATTGAAAAAATTCAAATTGAGAAATCAATTGTTTATCTAAATACTGTTTGTAAGAAATCAGACGGCAGTATAGCTATAGACGGCAGTGCTATAGTAAAACTTGTTGAAAACAAATAATCAAAACGAATTTATTTAAACAGTTAAGATATGAAGCAAGTCATTTTATCCATTATCAACAATATTCGTAAAGGAAAAGAGATGCCCATATTAACCAATCTAAAAGAGAGTGATAGACTGCGTGAAGACCTTGGGCTAACTTCATTCGATTTAGCCGAACTTACAGTGCATATCGAAGATGAGTTTGACATCGACATCTTTGAAGATGGTCTTGTGAGCACAGTTGGTGAAATCTTTGCAAAGTTGGAGAAGTAATGGTGTTCCTTTACGACAACGGGAAGGCGTATAGCTATGATGACTTGCTGAGGTCGCTCAACGAGGGTTCAAGTTATTGCCCTTATTACAAGACTTCTGACGTTTATGCCTATTTCGTCAACTTGATTAAGGCGCTCGCTGCCAGCAAGCCGTTGGTGTTGCTTGATTCCGATATCAATCCTTCGGAGATAGAAGGTTTGGATGAGGGTAAGGTCAATGTGGCGGAAAGCATAGCTTCTGCTTCATTCCAAAGCATGAATGATGTGGTGGCTGCAGTACAAGGTTCAAAGTCTGAAATCACAATATTCACTTCCGGCACCACCGGTCAGCCCAAAAAGGTGGTGCATAGCATCGGAACGCTTACCCGCTCGGTGCGCATGGGTGAAAAGTATCAAGGTCAGATTTGGGCTTATGCCTACAATCCTACTCACATGGCAGGTTTGCAAGTGTTCTTCCAGGCGTTCGAGAATCAGAACACATTGGTGAACGTGTTCAACCAGTCGCGCGAGTATGTTTATCAGCAGATTCGTGAAAAAGGCATCACCCATGTGTCGGCCACACCTACATTTTACCGTTTGCTGTTGCCGTTTGAGCAGGCTTACGAAAGTGTGGTGCGCGTGACGTTGGGAGGCGAGAAGTCCGACCAGCATCTTTATGATTCCATAGCCAAAATCTTCCCCAATGCGAAGATCAACAACGTTTATGCCTCAACTGAGGCAGGTTCGCTGTTTGCCGCAAAAGGCGATTGCTTCCAGATACCAGAAGCAATCAAGGATAAGTTCAAGGTTGTGGACGATGAGTTGCTGATTCACAAATCGCTGTTGGGTAGCTCCGATAGTTTTAAGTTCACCGACGATTACTATCATTCGGGTGACTTGATTGAGTGGGTGGATGAGGCGCAAGGCCTGTTCCGCTTCAAGAGCCGTAAAAACGAGTTGATCAATGTGGGTGGCTATAAGGTGAACCCTGGCGAAGTGGAAGTGGCTATTCAGGACATTGAGGGCGTGCGTCAGGCAATGGTTTATGGCAAAGCCAACTCCATTCTTGGCAATGTGCTTTGTGCCGATGTGGTGCTTGAGGCTGGTGCTGAGTTAACGGAACTGGACATCAAAAAGGCGCTTGGCGATCAGTTGCAGGACTTCAAAGTGCCTCGTCGTATCAAATTTGTTGATGAGATATCATTAACGCGAACCGGAAAAATGAAAAGAGTATGAATATATTAGTTACAGGATGCTCTCGTGGAGTGGGCTTGGAAATTTGCAGAGTGTTGTTGCGCGAGGGTCACACTGTGTATGGTGTGGCTCGCTCATATACCGATGAGTTCAAGGCTCTGGAAGCCGAATATGCCGGTCATCTCTTCTTCAAGAGCATTGATTTGGCCGACTCGGAAGGGGCTCGCAAGAGTGTGTTCAAAGAGTTTATCACCAACGACATTGTTCTACACGGCTATGTTAACAATGCTGCTGTTGCTTACGATGACATTGTGACGAACCTTAACCTCGACCGCTTGAAGGCGATGTATGATGTGAACGTGTTCACTCCGATGATGATTACGAAGTATGCCATCCGCAATATGCTTTTGCATAAAACCAAGGGTAGCATTATTCACATTTCCTCCATCAGTGTTCACACGGGTTACAAAGGTTTGGCCATGTATGCATCTTCAAAGGGCGCTTTGGAAGCCTTTTCGAAGGATACCGCTCGCGAATGGGGCCAGTTAGGCATCCGTAGCAATGTGGTGGTACCAGGATTTATGGCCACTGCTATGAGTGCTTCTCTCACCGAAGAACAACGCGATAAGATTTATGCTCGCACCTCATTAAAAGCAGCCACAAGTGTAAACTCAGTGGCAGAAACTGTTGCTTTCCTGCTTTCGGATAAAGCATGTAGTATTACAGGACAAAACATTCACGTTGACAATGGAACAATATAATATTCGTGCATATAAACCAGGTGATGGGCTCAAAATCAGCTCGTTGTTCACCAAATACTCTCCTTATCTAAGAGATGATAAATTTTGGGTTTGGATTAATCGTTTCTTTACTCAAAAATCCATCGTAGCAGTAGCAGAGTGTAATGGCAATATTGTTGGGCATTATGCCATCTTGCCACAAAAAATGCAAATTGATGGGATTAACTACAATACTGGATTAGGAATTCACGCTTTTATTAGTCCTGAACACGCTAATAATATGTCTATTTTCCAAATTTCCGCTTATGCATATCAGATAGCTAAGGAACAAGGGATGGATTTTATCTATGGTTTTCCCAACAAAAATTATCGGTTGATTCAGGAGAAAATCGAGCGTTGGAAGAAAGTTGCATTGTTTAATGCTTTGGAATTACCCAACGAACAATTGTCTGACAACTATGATCACGATTATTCTGTAGAACAATTTGATTTTTCTAATTTTTCCGATTTCTATTATTTGAATGACATCTTGGAACAGTCTTCGCACAAAAGAGTTGAAATATTACAAAATGTTAGCTATTGGAATAATAGGTATATCCTCCATCCACAGCACCCATACATATATCTTAAAATATTGATTAATGGTAATATAGGAGGATACTTCGTCGGGAAATATTTCACCAATAATACTTTCAAATATTTCCATATTGTTGACTTTGCAACTTACGATTTGGTGGCAATGAGAGAAGCATTATTAGCTATTTTTCATCATCAAAGAAGACATTTTGATAAGGTTTCTTGTTGGAAAGGTGACGACAGAACCAACCATACATACATGGAATTAGGATTCCAAGAAACCGGTTTCGATACATTTTTAGGGATTAAATTTTTAAACAAGGACGTTGAGAAAAAAATTTCTGATACCATACTTAATTTTGACAATTGGCGGATAGTTATGGGAAATTCAGATGCATTTTAATATCTTGAAATTATGTTAAGCAATAAAAGGATTTTGGTTGTTGTAGCTCACCCCGATGATGAACTTCTCGGCTTGGGTGCTACCATGCACAAACTAATTAAAGAACAAAATGTCACAGCACGAGCTGTTATCTTGGGTGAAGGCATAACTTCCCGTGCAGATATTCGTGATCCCAAACTATGGGAAAAGGAACTTGAAGTACATAGAGGGAATATCGAGAAAGCAAGAAAAATCATTGGTTACGAATCTGTGGGAATATACAATTTTGCAGACAATCGCTTCGACAGCCATGATTTGTTGGATATTGTAAAAGTTGTTGAGAAAGAAAAGCAAAATTTCAAGCCAGAAATCATCTTCACCCATAATGGATCCGATCTTAATATAGACCATCAACTCACCTTTCAGGCAGTAGTTACGGCTACCCGTCCAATGGAAGATGAGATTGTGAGAACCATAATTTCTTTCGAGACACCTTCTGCCACTGAATGGCAAGCAAACTCCAAGGCTGACAGATTCTCTCCCAATTTTTTTATGGAGGTTACAGAAGAAGATATCAAAGCAAAAATTAATGCAATGGCGTGTTATGAATTTGAAACGAGGCCATTTCCACACCCACGTTCAAGCAAGGCGTTACAAGTTATTGCTCAAAACCGTGGCTTACAAGTTGGCTGCGAATTTGCAGAAGCCTTTCAAATCATTCGCACGATAATCAAATAATTATAATATTATGGCACATACATTTATTGTAGCTGAACTCTCTGCCAATCACAATGGGAGCAAGCAAATTGCACTTGATACCATTAAAGCCGCAAAACAAGCTGGTGCAGATGCCATCAAATTGCAAACCCAGCAACCTGATAGAATTACGTTAAACTGTAGAGCAAAAGATTTTGTTGTCGGAGGTGGAACGTTGTGGGATGGACAGACCTTGTATGATCTATACTGCAAAACATACACTCCTTGGGAATGGCACGCTGAATTATATGAGACAGCTCATAAAGAGGGATTAATTTGTTTTTCCACACCATTTGACATAACAGCGGTAGACTTTTTGGAGACTTTGGAAAACCCCATCTATAAAATTGCCTCGTTTGAGATAACGGATATTCCACTAATAAAATATATTGCATCAAAACGCAAACCCATCATCCTTTCTACAGGTATTGCCATGGAAGAAGATATTCTGTTAGCGTTGGACACTATTCGTGGAGAGGGTTGCAATGATATTACGTTGCTCAAATGCACCTCAGCATACCCTGCACCCATTGAAGATGCCAACTTATTAACTATTCCCGATATGAAACAACGATTTAGGGTGAAAGTCGGACTTTCTGATCACACGGAAGGAAGTGTGGTGCCGATGGCTGCAGTGGCCTTAGGTGCAGAGGTAGTAGAGAAGCATTTTATCATAGACCGCTCCATAGGCGGTCCCGACAGCGCTTTCTCTATGGAAGCTCACGAGTTTAAAACCATGGTGGAAAGCATTCGTCAAGTGGAAAAAGCCCTCGGTGAAGTAAAATATCCAACCGATCCTTCAAAGATTAAAGGTCGCGAATACTGTCGGTCGTTGTATGTGGCCGAGGACATTAACGCAGGTGGATTGATTACCGAAGAAAATGTGAGGAGTGTACGACCTGGCTATGGCCTACATCCAAAATACCTCTCTGAACTTATTGGACATAAAGTAAAATTTGATTTAAAGATGGGTGATAGGATTAGTTGGGAGGTGGTGGAATAAAAATGAATATTCTTTATTCCTTACTCTGCAACTACAGGACTGACATTGATTACAAGGAGTATTCAATTATTGATATTGAAATCAAATGAAAACCAAAATTGTAAAACAATAGTTTTATGAGAAAATATATTAGAGCTGTATTTCTATTCTTCTCACCCTCCGTGTTGATTGCTTTATTTTATTCTTTAAAACAAAGAAAAAGAATAAAACACATTCACATTGGTTTCTCCTTCGTTATTGTGGAGAACCTTATTGTTGATGAAAAGTGTTATATTGGGAATGGAAACAAGATATTTCTAAGAAATCTTGTTATGAGAAAAAACTCCAGTATAAAAGAGAAAAATTTGTTCAAAGGCACATTCGATGTAGTTTTACACGAAAACTCGGCCATTAATTATCACAATAAATTTTATGCAGATAATTCTCCATATACCAACCGCATTTTAGAGTTAGGACATAATACAATTATTGGCATTCAACATTCTTTTGATTTAACACGAAGTGTTACCATTGGCTCCAATTCCATTTTCGCTGGTAGCAACTCGCAAGTATGGACACACAGCTTTTATCATGCAAAAGAAGGCGAGAAACGCTGGCGCATTGACTCAGATGTACATATTGGTAACAATGTGTACATTGGCAGTATGTGTGTATTGTGTCCTGGAATTCATATTTACGATTCCGTACATATTGGTGCGGCCGTATGCATATCTAAAGACATCACTCAATCCGGTCTTTATGTAAACCAACCTATCCGGTTTATTGAGTTAGATCCTGATGAAGCTGTAAAAAAATACAAAGTAGTTCAGGAAGAACCATTCAACATATTAGAAAAGTAACAATCATACTATGAAATACACCATTTTTTCACAATTTGAAAGCAGTTTCCTATATTCTGGCAATTTAGCCATTGTATTAGATTACGCAAATGAGATGGCCGAGCAAGGCCATCAGATTTCATTAGTCTATTGTGATAGTAAACTTCATCATACCTGTTGGCATAATATGAGTTCTGACAAGTCTATCTGTCGAATTTGTATGAAATACAGAAAGCTATTATTGAAACAACTTCACCCCAATATTACTATAATACCTGTTTCAGCATATAAAAACAGGATACAGACTCATGATAAATATGAATGGGGCACGATTGAATCATTGAAAAAAATCGAGTATAGAGGGGTAAAAATTGGGTATGCTGTTTTGTCCTCGTATTTGACCATGTCAAGAAATCTCAATCCACTTATTGATAAAGATTTCGTTCAATATGTAAACACCCAATTGGCATTGACATCTGATTATACCGATTTAGCAAATGCAATCATAGAAGACACTACTCCCAACGTTGTTGCGGCATATAATGCACGATTTGTTTATGCCCGCCCCATCATTGATACAGCTGTAAGATTAGGGATAAAACATCTGTGTTACGAAACCGCCTACAATCTTGAAAACAAACAAGTTAAAATAACATATGACATTACTCCGCATAGTGTGGAAGGTAATACTAAAATCGTAAATAGACTCTGGGAATCGAACAAAATACCCCTTGAACAAAAAATAAAAATAGCCGAAAAGTTTTTCTACAACCGAAAACATTCCATAAAGGCAGGAGACAAACTATATGTAAAAGACCAAGTTCTAGGCATGTTGCCAGAACATTTTGATGAAAGCAAGCACAATATTCTTATTCTGAACAGCTCGGAAGATGAATTTGCTGCAATTGGTGATGAGTTTAGAGACAAATCTCTTTTCCCGAATCAATTAGAAGGCATTCGATACATTGCGGACCATTATAAAGACAGAAAGAATTTTCATTTTTACCTAAAAATACACCCTAATCTAAAAGATATCCCCTACCGATATCATACTGACTTATTGAAAAAATTCAATAACTATGACAACTTCACTGTGATTCCAGGAAACTCACCAATAAGTACCTACTCACTTATTGACCACTGCAATAAAGTAATTGTATTCAATTCCACCACAGGTCCAGAAGCCGCCTACTGGGGAAAGCCCGTTATCTTACTCAGCTATTGCTATTACTCTCTGCTTGACATTTGTTATACTCCTGCCAACCTCGAACAACTTGACGAATATATTTTGAATCAATCTCTTCCACCCAAGGAAAAACTTGGAACATTGAAGTTCGCATATTCTAGACTTAATAATGAATTTGACGAACTAAAATATTACAAATACGATAATATTCAAGTAAAATTTTTGGGAAAACATTTTCAATTATGTGTATATAAGACTAATTTTTTCAGAAAGATGTATGCCATCATACTGCAAATCATAGGAAAACGGAGATATTATAAGAAACTATGGTTCCCCACCAAAGAAAATCCCGAATAATGAACATCTTATTTGTTACCGACAACGAAATCAGTCCCCTACAAGGAGGAACCGAACGAATAACGAATACTCTTGCCTCTGAACTTATAAAGCGAGGGCATTCATGCTATTCTTTATACTTATACCCTATTCGTCAGGAATTTCCCAAAAGCGAATTTTCAGGAAAACAACAAATAGACATACATAATTTTCACACCGAAATACCTGTTTTATTATCACAATACCATATTACTCACATCATCGTCAATCTTGTACAGTATAAAAGTAAAAAAGCGTTGTGTGAGATTCTATATAAAACTGCACATTCTAAAGGGATTAAAGTTATAGCCTGTTATCATGCAATGCCCGGAGAGGACTTTATAGGAGCCAATTTGCAGAATGCATTTTATAAACTTTTACATCACTATGAGACTAAGCAGGCCATTAAAGAAATCGCTCTAAAAATACTCCCATCTGTCATCTGGAGACAACGAGCTAAAAAGAAATATCGATTGATGCCTGAAAATTGTGACAAATTTGTATTATTGTCACCTCATTTTTATGCTCCTTACTCAAATCTTGCCCAAGCTCCAGTGGCAAATAACTGGGATTTTATGCCAAATGCACTTTCTTTTGATGAGTATTTGCCCATAGAAAAGCTCAAACAAAAAAAGAAAGAAGTATTGATAATTGCTCGTTTGGATGAGACATCCAAGCGATTATCAATGGCATTGAAAATATGGCATGAGATTGAAAAAGACAATGAATTGTCAGATTGGCAATTGAACATAGTTGGTGGCGGAAAAGATGCGGACTATTACGAATCAATTTGCAAAAAAATAGAACTATCCCGTTGTCATCTACTTGGCCGACAGCCGGAGATACTTCCCTATTACGAAAGAGCATCCATTTTCATGATGACGTCGGCTTACGAAGGCTTCGGCATCACCTTGACTGAAGCGCAACAAATGGGAGTTGTGCCAATCGCATTTAACAGCTATGAATCTTTACAAGACATCATCACCCATAAAGAGAACGGTGTCATAGTCCCCAATAATGACATCAATTCATATACAAAGGAACTAAGCGAACTCATGAAAAACGATACCTATCGTATACGCCTTGCACAAAATGGGCTGGAGTCATGTAAACAATTCTCACAAGAGAAGATTACTGAGCGATGGATTAGGTTACTCGAAGAAACCAGATTGAAAGAATGAATTAATATTTTTAGCCAATTCGTTAAAAAATTTCCCGCTTGTTCTTAGAATACATCCTCATAATGATTTTGAATAAATGGGGAAATCTTCTTGCAACGAAAAGCAAAATACGTAATGGCGCATTTTTTCTTAAATACACATTGCCCTTATAATCGGGTATCAATGATTCAGCCGAATGAAAGATAGCATTCTTTTGTTCAACAAGTTCCGCTCTTCCATATATAGCACTAACAGATAGTGGAATAAACAAGCCTTTTTTGATATACAAATAATCCAATTCTGGTTTATATGGAAGATATTTTTGTTCTGTTCTTAAATCATTGATTAAAAGAGTGAAGACTTCTACTTTCTGCTGATGCTTAGTTCCATCATAGATGTTCGACACTGAATTTTGCTGAACAATGTAATGGTAGAAATCTTCGTTGACTGTCGCAAATCGTTGCGCATGCATAACCACTTTCCATACAAAGAAACTATCCTCTGAAAAACGATATAAGGGAAATTCTATATGATTCTCTATCAAAAATTCCCTTCTGTATATAGAGGTCCAAAAATAAGCGACAAAGCGAGAGAGCATTTCTTTACGCACATTAGGAGTAAGATCACCAGAGGGTTCCTCTGGTTGTTTTAACAGTACTTTTCTTCCGTCAGGATACTCTTTAATAGCATTGGCATAACACCAGTCACAATTACCATTTTTGGCCAAGTTATATAAGGTTTCATACATGGCCGGTTCGCACCAATCATCACTATCCACAAATGCTACATACTCGCCTTGAGCATACTTAAATCCGTAATTTCTGGCTGCAGCAGCTCCTGAATTATGAGGCATCTCCAAAATCCGAATACGGTTCTCATCATCTGCCTTATCCTTCAATTCTTGTACAAATTGCATGCTATTGTCTGGACCCTTATCATCCACCACAATAATCTCCATTTCCTTCAATGTTTGATCTAAAAGCGAAGTCAAACATTTGCAGACGAACTTCTCGGCATTATAGACGGGAATAATGATGGAAAGCTTCAATAACATTGTCATTATATCAGATTAGGATAAAAAAACAAATTATGCCACAGTTTCTTTTCTACCTTTCACCATGCGATATATGCTAAATCCACCGATTCCCAAGATAATCAAATAGATGATATAACAGCATGCCACAGACACTTTTCCCCATTTCTCTATCGTATCAGGACGGAACTCGAAACGAATATGGTGTGAGCCAGCTGGTACGTTCATAGCACGTAAAGTATAGTTTGCTCGGAAATAGTCAGTAGGTTTCCCATCAATATAGGCTTTCCATCCGTAAGGATAATAAATTTCGGAGAATACGGCAATGCCATCCTTAGCCGCCATGTAATCATATTCTACATAATCAGGCGCATATTTGGTCAACTGTATTTGGGCAGTTTCATCATGGTTTGGACGAAAATCCTTCACAAAATCCTTAAACTTCACATCGGTCACCAACGTATTTCGCAGATTAATAGTGTTCAAAGCATCCGATTCTTCATTAGGGGTATTGGCCAGTACAACAGAATCTATAAACCAAGCATTACCAAAAGCATTGGGATTGGCCACCACCATAGGCTGATCGTTGCCCACCACTGCATACTTCATGTTCAGCATATTCAACACAGGATAGGAAGTGGTATCTTTAGCAGAAAGCACCAATTGGTTGCCCATTTGCATAATATCCTTTAACATTGGGTTGACTTCATTTACCAAATGGGCATCTATTAAATCTTGATATCTGCGAAGTTTAGCCGCACTATAACCGCCAATGGATTTGAAACGATAGGAAGTACGGGAATCGTTGAAAGGTCCTTGAACATCGGTAAGATTAAACACACGATAGCTGGGATTATCTTTCTCGCGAGCTAAAATATCCGTTTCCCAAGGCTGTTCGGTAAAATAACCCTTATTCTGTTTTTCCTTTACAAAATTATCATCATTAAAAAACTTACGATCAATAGGCCACATGTCCACCAATACCAAAACACCCATACCAGCTGCAAAATAAGCAAATTTAAGTTTATCGGAAGCATATAACCACACCATCACTACCGCCAACAACACAAACACCAATGAGCGGAAGGCACTGGCACGATAGATAGCAGCACGCTCGGCAACAACTGCAGAGGAAAGCCATTCGGGCCACTGGGCAAAAATATCAGCATCACGCCCCCAAGAAAAATCTAAGAAGAAACTGGCCATCAAAGCCAACACACACAAACCTGCTGTAATACCGCCAGCGGTATAGATATCCTTCAACAATTTTTTCTTGTTGTAAGTCTTATTTGCCTTTTGGTCCATAATTTCCTTCAAGGCCAAGAAACCTAGCAAAGGCATGGTGATTTCGGCCACTACCAAAATGGATTCCACTGCTCTAAACTTATTATACATGGGGAAATATTTGGCAAACAGCTCTGTCAACCACATAAAGTTAGAACCCCATGCCAGCATGATGGAAAAGAGGGTAGCAATCAACAAGGCCCACTTATAGGGTCCTTTGACTATAAGTAAGCCCAAGATAAACAAAAAACAAACTATAGCTCCCACATACACAGGGCCGGAGGTACCTTCAATACCGCCCCAGTAGGTAGGCATGGCCTTGCAATAATCTGCCGCTTGTTTTCTTGACATACCATTCTTGACCATTGCCTCATACACCTTGGAATTAGTGCCCACATCATAGGCGGAAGCATAGCCTCTGGAACCAGGTATCAGCAAAGTAGATGTTTCACCAATACCATAACTATACTGGGTCATATAAGTAAGGTCAAGACCTGCCGTTTTATTTTCACCATCATTCTCTTTAACCAGTTCGGAATGTCCCCCACGCATAGTTTCTTTACTGTACTCTTGGTTAGTGAGGAATGAGACTGCTTGAGTTCCTACACCTAATCCAAAAGCAACACCAAACAGCACGGTTCCCACAATAAAATCTTTCCATCTTTTTTCCTTGATATGGATAAACAGTTCTGCACAAAACAAAACTCCAATAAGCATAAATATGTAATAAGTCATTTGCGGATGACACATTACTGCAATTGCCGTATATACCATAGTTAACACTATACCCCACCCATAGTTTTTCTGATATATCAAATAGAAACCAGCAATAATAGGGGCTAAAAGACCAATAGCAATTGCTTTCAAAATATGACCAGCAGATAATATAATGATAAAATAGGAAGATAGTGTTATTGCAATAGAACCAACAATAGATACCCAAGTATTAACCTTAAATCCTCTTAAAAGAATAAAGAATCCAAGAAAATAACCAATAAACCAAGCTAAAGTTCCCGTAAAACCCAAACGAGTTAATGAACTCATAGGAGTCATGGCATTATTTTGAGGATAAATATAAGCTATTTGATAAGTCGGCATTCCTCCAAACATGGAACCTGTCCAAGCACTATATATACCTGTTTCTTCATGATATTCTTTGCATTCTTGGTACTGTCCCTGCCACCCAACTCCATCACTAGAGTGAACTACCTTTCCATCAAGAACAGGAGATGCATAAATCAAGGAAAGTGCAATAAATACCACTACCGCCACAATGTACGGCAAAATTTTCTTGAACATTTCTTTTTTCATCTTATTATAGTGACAATTTGTTTTTAATGAAACATCTTGAAATAAAGTAAACACTTTTACAATATCCCTTTGAAATACTCAATGGTTTTCTCCAGACCTTCGCGCAGCTGAATGGTGGGTTCCCAGTCGAGCACTGCTTTGGCTTTGTCTATCACAGGCTTACGTTGCTGGGGATCATCCAGTGCGGCTGCTTGATAAACAATCTTGGACTTAGAACCAGTCATTTCCACTACCAACTCAGCCAACTGCTTGATGGTAAATTCTTTGGGATTACCCAGGTTGATGGGTCCTGTTACACTGTCATCGGTGTTCATCATGCGGACAAAACCCTCTATCAAGTCGTCGCAATAGCAGAAACTACGGGTTTGCTCACCAGTACCATAAATGGTAATGTCCTTCCCTTGCAATGCCTGCACGATGAAATTGGAAATCACACGGCCATCGTTGGGATGCATGTGGGGACCGTAGGTATTGAAGATTCTCACCACCTTGATATTCACATTATTCTGGCGATGGTAGTCGAAGAACAAAGTCTCGGCACAACGCTTGCCCTCATCATAGCAAGAACGAACACCAATGGGATTCACATTGCCCCAATACTCTTCGGGTTGAGGGTGAACAAAGGGATCGCCATAAACCTCGCTGGTAGAGGCCTGCAATATCTTTGCCTTAATACGATGGGCTAATTCCAACATATTTACCGCCCCCATCACAGAAGTGTTGATGGTTTGAATGGGATCGTATTGATAATGAATAGGGGAAGCCGGACATGCCAGATTGTAGATTTGATCAACCACGATGTAGAAAGGTTCGGTAATATCATGACGAATCACCTCAAAATAAGGGTTGTTCATCAAATGTACAATATTCCGTTTGCTGCCAGTGAAGTAATTGTCCAAACAAATCACCTCGTTTCCATCCTTCAATAATCTTTCACACAAGTGAGAGCCTAAAAAACCAGCACCTCCTGTAACCAATATTTTTTTCATAAACTACAGATATTAATCAATTTAATTATTTATACAACTCCTCCTGGGTCTTCTTGGAGGCTTCTCGGGTGATAAACTCATGAATAAAGCCCATGCCGTAGCCAAACAGCTGGCAATAACAAGCCGCTATGGACATAAAAGCAATCTTTATACTCTTGTTCTTCACCAAAGACTCAATAAAAATAGCCAACACATAAACTCCGATGGGAACCAGGAAAATCCACCAATAGGTCCAATGACACAAGAGGGAAATAAGGGCTGCCAACACCAAGAGAATATTACCAATAACAAAGCAGGCAGGCAATAGGTGAACCAACTTCAGGGTTCCGGGATGAAGGGTGTTCAGCAATATTCTTGCCTTGCCGAAGGTGTTCACTTGACGGAAGAACTTCTTCAAGTTAACTCTTCTTTTATGGTAAACGTAGGCATCCGGGAAAAGCCGTGACTTGAAACCTGCCTCCTTAATACGGAAACTCAGGTCGATGTCTTCGCCTATCATATTCTTGTACCCACCAATCTTTTCATACACCTCTTTGGCGATACCCATATTGAAAGACCTGGGGGAAAACTTGTTCACATTTTTGGTAGCCCCTCTGATGCCTCCGGTGGTCAACATAGAAGTCATGGCATAGCTGATGGCCTTTTGCATATCGTTGAAGGAGCTGTCGGCCGCATCCGGTCCACCATAGCAATCCACATAATCTGAATTCAGATAACGCTTTACGGTTTCCACATATTGCGGAGGCATAATGCAATCGGAATCAAACACAATGAAATAGTTTCCCGAGGTACGGTCCATACCGTAATTACGTGTTTCACTGCGTCCTGAGTTGGGCTTAAAGTAATAATGAAGATTCAGTTTGCCCTCGTACTGCTTACAAATCTCTTCGCAACGCAAGGTTGAGCCATCTTCGATAATCAGCACCTCAAAATCAGGGTCTGTCTGCTTTGCCAAACTAGCCAATAACTCAGCCACCTCGTCAGGGCGATTATATACTGGAACAATAATCGATAGTCTTAAATTTTCCACCATCTTACTTCATAAAATTAATCTGCAAAAATACAAAAATTTTCAATTAGCCGTTCAAGGAAAGAATGGAGGCATACTTAGACGGTTTGCAAACGCCCCAAGCGCTCCTTTACCAACTCCCAATAGGCCTCTTGGTATTCAAGTGGCAAGAAAGACTGCCGAATAGTCGGTTGCCACTCAGCAGATTTCTTGATTACCCTACGGAAAATATTATCAATCACCTTATCAGATAATTCTGATTTTTGCATTGCCTGAACGAAGTCTTCCTTTTTTATTTTCCGTTTTTTTGCATTCAGGGTAAGAGCTAATTCCTCTGGATCACTCGGATTAACAATAGCCGCGTTCAGCAAATCATAAGCCGGTGTCAAACGAAATTCATCACCCGTTGGATTATATAAAGCAAAATTCTTGAGGTGCATATCATTATTACCTGTCAGCCAGCAAAAAATCAACAACTCGTAATAACGAGTTAGATCCATCTCGGGAACGGAAGAAAATTTTCGAATCACTTTTGCTACCTGCTCGTATGAACTTTTGTATTTATATTCTGTTTGACGCTCAGAAAGCTGGCATAAATCTTCCATAGGAATTTTATCTCCTGAAGGGTTTCTGTCAATACGGCGAGTAATATAGCAAAGCTCTCCGTCTCTCATTCGAATGAGAGAGTGAGGAACCACCTGAATGCCAAGTTGTTCAGCCAAACACATCGTCAACTGTTCCACTTCAGGTAAAAAGGGATACATTTCTGTCTGAGGCTTAAGAATATATCCTCCCCATAGGCCCACCACCGTCAAACGATTACTACCTTTATGCTCATTGAGATGCAACGAGATTTTAGGCTGCACACCCGTCAAGGTAGTCTGGCTTTTAATAACCTCTGCTGCCAAAGAATCCATGTCAGCCCGTGTATAATCCAATATCGGTGCTGGAGAAATACCAAAAAACTTCTTGGCACACGAAGCGTGAAAATCAGTCTCTCCAGGAAGCAATTCCTTATTACAATATAAACACTTACTCATCATCTTCTTCTTTAATTTCAACAACACTTAAGGCTCCGATACAATCTTTACAACAGAGCAGCAATAAAGACATTCTGTCTAAAGAACTTATATCAGTATTTCGCAAAGCCACATCCAACAACCAACCTTCCGGAATCAATCCATCGAAGGCCGGAAACAAAACATTGCTCTCGTACGGAGTATCAGTTAATGGCAATGTTAAACTGACAGGCTTAGCATCATTGGTGGTCAGATATTCAGACAGATATTCAAAACGATAACCTGTATCTGTTTCCGTTAGCACACCAGCCAACTGTGTATTAAAAAATATATTAGCTCTTCTCATGTTCTCGTTTTTGAGGTACTAATTCATAATCAAATAAATTGAGGACTTTGTTCACCATATCTATCCTCTGTGAAGTTTTGCCTTGTTCCAACTCGCGAATAAAAAAAAGACTTACACCTGACCTGTAGGCCAGTTCCTCTTGTGTGAGGCCGTATTTCTTGCGCAGTGCTTTCACGCATAATGACAACTGTGTCTTCATAATTTTATATGATTTCGTCTGCAAAAATACAAAATTTTCTGGTATTATATGCAATCGCATATAATTTTTATTATTTTAGGTAATTTTATATGCTTTCGTGTATATTTTTAGAAGGATTGATAAAATTATACGCTATCGGGTATAATTATGGATATTCTAAAAGCCACCACCTTTCGCAGCGGTTATGTCCAGTTCTTCGGTGCAAACTTCACCTGCGCTGCGATGAAAGTCACGACATTTCACCTACCCCACACTGCGGCCTTCGGCCTTGTATGGGGCTATTAAGAGGATGTCCCTTCGGGACATAATTCTATGAGACAGTAATTTATGAAATATCATCTCTACTCAATTAATTCTACCACAAAACTCGAAAAACTTCAACGATTTTATGTAAATTTGCACTTTTATTGGCAAATATCACATCCATGAGGGAACAGCTACGGGAAATACTGAAAAAACATTGGGGGTACGACAGTTTCAGACCGATGCAGGAGGAGATTATCCTGTCGGTGATGGAAGGTCGCGATACCTTGGCCCTGCTACCCACAGGCGGAGGGAAGTCCATCTGCTTTCAGGTGCCGGCCCTAGCCCTTGATGGATTGTGTATAGTCATTTCCCCTCTTATTGCCCTGATGAAAGACCAGGTGGAGCACCTGCGCCAAAGTCATATCAAAGCCGCCGCCCTCTATTCAGGCATGAAGAAACACGAGATGGAGGTGGTGCTCAACAACTGCGCCTACGACCCCGACTACAAGTTTCTATATGTGTCGCCCGAAAGACTGAAAACCGGCCACTTCAGGGCTACCCTACCCCATCTACACGTGTCGCTGATTGCCGTGGACGAGTCGCACTGCATCTCGCAGTGGGGCTATGATTTTCGTCCCCCTTACTTGGAAATTGCGGAAATCAGAAAATTCTTCCCCAACGCTCCCGTACTTGCCTTGACTGCCACCGCCACCCCTGAAGTGGTGAAAGACATTCAAGACAAACTGAATTTCAAAAAGCACAATGTCTTCCAAAAAAGCTTCAGACGCGAGAACTTAACCTACTATGTGGTGAAAGAGGAAGACAAGCGCAACCGCATGTTACGCATTGTGCAACGCTATCAGGGAAGCGGCATCATCTATGTGCGCAACCGTAAAAAGAGTCAGGAGATTGCGGAACTGCTGCAACACCACGGCATAAGCGCTGACTTTTATCACGCTGGACTGGACAATGTCACTCGCGACCGCAAGCAAAACGAGTGGATGAACAACCAGACACGCATTATTGTGGCCACCAACGCTTTCGGTATGGGTATTGACAAGCCTGATGTGCGCTTTGTGATCCACCTTGACATACCCGACACCTTGGAAAGCTATTTTCAAGAGGCAGGTCGTGGGGGAAGAGACGAACAGGAAGCAGTTGCTATCTTGCTGTATGACGGTAGTGACCTTCGCGAGCTAAGACGCAACCATGAACTTACCTTCCCTCCCATTGACGACATCCGCAAGGTATATAATATAATATGTAACCAATACAAGATTGCCCTTGGTGACGGCGAGGGACGCACTTTCCCCTTTCGTATTGGCGAGCTACTGAAACCCGCTGCCATGAACATGGTGGCCGTGTATAACTCCATCAAGTTTCTGGAAAAGATGGGCATTTTGTTTCTCAACGAAGACGGCAAAAGCCACTCACAACTGAGCATGAGCATCGGAGGGGAGCAACTAACCATTTTTGAGGACAAGCATCCCGAGCATGACGAGTTTATCAAGCTGATTTTAAGGTCGTACAGCGGACTGTTCACCAAGTATGTAACAATAGACGAAGTGGAAATCGCCCAACGTGCAGGCCTCAGCGAAGAAGAAACCGTCAGTCTGCTGCACAAACTGGCACGCATGGGTTTGTGGAGCTATTCGCCCCGCACTGAACAGGCGCTTATCACCTTCCTGACCCCTCGCGTAGATGAGAACTATCTGTATTTCAGTCCCGACCTATACAAACGCCGTAAGAATGTGGCACAAAAGCGCTTGGACGAGGTGATTCACTACGTAGAAAGCGAGGATACCTGCCGCAGCCAACTGTTGCTAGCCTATTTTGGCGAGAGGCGCAGTAAAGCCTGCGGGAAATGTGATGTCTGCCGAAAAATACACAAAGAAGAAGTGAACAGGAAAGAATTTGAGGCTATCGCTACTGAAGTAAAAAGAGCTGCTGATACCGGTATTAAAGACATCAGACAGCTCGTCATAAAAGTATCAGAAAAATATACCCAAGAGCAAGTGGTGAAAGTAGTGAGATGGATGTTAGACAGTGGACAATTGATAATTGATAATTGACAATTGAGAATTGAAAATGTAACACATAAACAATTAAACAAACATGAAACGCATCTTAACCTTAATCATCATGGTTTTCCTTTTTGGAAACTATGTCTCCGCACAGGAGAACTTATGCCAATATGTTAATCCCTTGGTGGGCACCGATTTTCACGGCCACACCTATCCTGGAGCCATTGTTCCCTTTGGGGCGGTGCAAGTGAGTCCCGACACCCGTTTAGACGGTTGGGACGGCTGCTCGGCCTACCACTATTCTGACAATGTGGTGTACGGCTTCAGCCACACCCATCTCAGCGGTACTGGCTGCTCCGACTATGGCGACATCTTGCTGATGCCCTTCACCGGCAAAGCCTCTGTTATCAACAGCGAGTACTGCTCGCCCTTCTCGCACAGCAAAGAGATTGCCGAACCTGGTTACTATTCCGTATGGCTTGACAAATATAAAATCAAGGCTGAGCTGACCTGCACCCCACGTGTGGGTGTGCATCGTTACACTTATCCCGAAGCATCAATGCCCAAAGGCATTATCCTTGACTTGAAGCACAGAGATATGGTGTTGAACAGCGCCATCAGCTACGATGCCGCTGCCAACAAGATTGTGGGATTGCGTGACTCGAAAGCCTGGAATGACCATCAGAAACTGAACTTCTCCATCCTTTTCTCGCAACGTATTATCAAGGTAGAGTTTTATGTAAACGACCGTCGGGTGGATTCGGTGAATGCCATCACCGGCACCAACTGCAAAGCCATTATCTACTTTGCAGAGAATACCAAACAGGTGGTGACCAAAGTAGCCCTGGCCACTGCAGCACTGGATTTGAAAGATGCTGACAAAAACCACAAAGAGGTGACCGACTTTGACTTTCACAAAGTGCACCACCAAGCCAGAGAGACATGGAATGAGGAACTCAGCAAAATCATAGTGGAGACCAACGACATAGAACTTAAAAAAGTATTCTATACTGCACTGTATCACTGCTTTACTTCCCCATATCTATTCAACGATATTGACCGGAAATACAGAGGCATGGACGGACGGACCCATCAAGCCAAAGAACATGATGTATATACTGTATTCTCACTGTGGGATACCTATCGTGCCCTGCACCCGTTGTTGGCGCTGATTGACCGCAAACGCACCGATGATTTCATCTATACCTTTATGCGCCACTACGAACAAGGAGGCATGCTGCCCGTGTGGGAACTGGCTGCCTACGAAACCTGGTGTATGATTGGCTACCATAGCGTTCCCGTTATTTATGACGCTTATCAAAAAGGCATTCTGAACCATTATTCTGACTATGAGAAACGACAGATACTGGATGCGATGGTGTCGAGCGCCAAACTGAAACTATTGGGTCGTCCCGAATATGCCCAATATGGCTTTATTCCTTCCGACTATGAGCACGAATCGGTTTCCAAGACACTGGAATATGCCTACGATGACTGGTGCATTGCCCAATTTGCCAAAGCCATTGGCCAAGATGACGTATATCAAGAGTTTATCAAGAGAGCCCAATCCTATAAAAACATCATGGATGCTAATGGATTTATGCATCCCAAGGCCAATGGAGGTTTCATAATGCCTTTCAATCCCAAGGAAATCAACAACCACTTTACGGAAGCCAACTCATGGCAATATTCCACTTACGTGCCCCATGACTTCAACACTTATGTAGATTTGATGGGAGGAACTTCCGTGGCTGAGCGCTTCCTGGACAGTCTTTTTGGCACTTCCTCTCAGACTTCAGGTCGTGATCAGGCAGATGTTACAGGACTGATTGGTCAATATGCCCACGGCAACGAGCCCAGTCACCATGCCGCTTATCTATACAACTACATTGGTAAGCCATGGAAGACACAAAAGCTGACCGACAGCATCATGCACAGTCTCTATACCTCTCAACCCGACGGTTTGTGTGGCAACGAGGACTGCGGACAGATGTCAGCTTGGTATGTGCTCAGCGCGATGGGTTTCTATCCCGTTTGCCCCGGTGACAACCGCTATATCATTGGCAGCCCGATGTTCGATAAGGTCACCATCAACTTAGAAAACGGCCAGCAGTTTGTCATCACCGCCAGCAACCGCAGCCGGAACAACTGTTACATACAGTCGGCCAAGTTGAATGGTCAGAAATACGACAAATCGTATATCACCTACGAGGACATCAAAGACGGTGGTCAGCTCAGTTTCGTGATGAGCAGCAAACCCAACACCAAGTGGGGTGTGGGCAAGGACAAACAGCCCGTGAGTCGCTTAACTTCCAGCATCACCATGGTGCCCATCATCAATGCACCACAGCGCACCTTCAAAGACCAGTTAACTTTCTCTATCAGCCTGTTCCAGCCTGCACAGATGAGCAACAACAAGCTGGTATATCCCGCCACTACGGATAAAATTTACTATACTACTGATGGTACTGACCCTGTAAAACACTCAAAATATGAATACAATGGTCCCGTCACCATCAACCAAAACACTACCGTCAAAGCAGTAGCCTATAACGAGACAACGGGTTATAGTCCCATTATTGAAGCCCACTTTTATCGATTTGCACCAGACAAGAGCATCACCCTTCACTCTAAATATTCCGAAATGTATTCGGCAGGAGGAGACAATGCTTTGCTGGACGGGGTGCGAGGCCACAGCAACTTCCGCTTAGGAGGCTGGCAAGGCTACCAGGGCACGGATTTCAGTGCCACCATCGACCTGCTGAAAGTGAAAGACATCCACAAAGTGAGCGTAGGTTTCCTGCAGGATACCCGTGCATGGATTATCTTCCCCACCGATATGACGGTGGAAGTTTCGGAAGACAATATCCATTTTGAACCCTATGGCACCTTCGTCAACCAGGTTCCTGCCAACAACTATGAAGAACAGGTACAGGAATTCACAGTGAGACAAGATGCCAAATGTCGCTACATCCGCATCACCGCCAAAACCTTCGGCAAGCTGCCCGAATGGCACCTTGGTGCCGGCGGCGATAGCCACATCTTCGTAGATGAAGTGACAGTGGAATAAGATTCTAATCAAGGATTCAGCACATTAACACAATAACACATTAACACAATAAAAAATTCCGTATCTTTGCAGGTTAATTCTCAAACAACATGTACAGTCTATATCTCAAAGAAATAAAGACCTTTTTAAGCTCGGTACTCGGCTATATTTTCATTGCCGTCTTCCTGATTGTGGCCGGACTTTTCCTGTGGGTGTTCCCCAATATCAACAATGTACTTTTTGCCGGCTTAGCTGACATTCAGGGTTTGTTTAATGTGGCAGAGTTTCTCTTTATCTTTCTGGTGCCCGCTATCACCATGAGATCGTTTGCCGAGGAAAAGAAGAGCGGCACACTTGAACTGCTCTTCACCAAGCCCCTTACCGACAACCAAATCATAGGGGCCAAATTCTTAGCCTGCCTTACCTTGCTGGTGATCACTTTGATACCCACCTTGGTTTATGTCGTCACCGTTTACCTCATCGGTAATCCTGTAGGCAACATCGACATGGGCAGCACTTGGGGTTCTTACTTGGGATTGGTACTTTTGGGATCCACCTTCATTGCCATTGGGCTTTTCTCATCCTCGCTCACCAACAACCAGATTGTGGCATTTATCATCTCGGCCTTACTCTGCTTCATTATGTTCTTCGCTTTCGACTTTATCTACTCTTTCTCAGCCCTCGGTAACTTTGGGTATTACATCAAAACCCTGGGCATTGCCGAGCACTATTCCTCCATCAGCAAAGGGGTTATCGACAGTCGCGACCTGATTTACTTCCTCAGCGTGATTTTCCTCTTTTTATTTGGAACCAGAATCGTATTGTTAAACAGAAAATGGTAAATCTTCTATAGTATGAAACAGACATCCAACAACAGCCAACGTTTTAAGAAGAATGCCATCACAGGTTTGATAGTCAGCCTGTTGATTCTGATAGCCGTCAACATTCTGTCGTCCTTCTTTTTCTTCCGTATAGACCTTACCAAGGACAAACGTCTTTCATTGTCTCCCACCACCATCCAGATGCTGAAGAATCTGGACGACAAGGTATACATCCGTGTATTTTTGAAAGGTGATGGACTTCCTGCTGATTATCAACTATTCAGAGAGAAAACAAGAGATATGCTTCAAGAATTCAGAAGCTACTCGAAGAATGTCAATTTTGAATTTATCGACCCTATTAAAGACAAAACTCCCGAAGAAGCCAACACCATTTTCGGTGAGTTTGCCCAGAAAGGCCTGAAACCCATCCCTATCAGTCGTGAAGATGCCAGCGGCTTCTCCACCCATTATATAGTGCCGGGTGCCATGATCTCGTATCACAACAAAGAGTATCCCGCCACCCTTATCGTAGCTGACCCCAGCGGTAACGACTGGTTGGAATACTCCATTCAGGAACTGGAATACAACCTGGTTTCCTCCATGCGTAAACTAATGACCGAGGGCAAGCCGAAAGTAGCTTTCCTTGACGGACATGGCGAAATGGACTTCTATTCTACCTCATGGATGGCCTGGCAGCTGCAGCGCTTCTACAATGTGGAACGTGTACGCATCAATGGCCGCGTGAATGCCCTGAAGGACATTGCCATAGAAGACTCTGTGAGCCAAACATTGACTGTTCGTGGAAACAAATATGATGTGCTGATAGTGGCCCAACCAACGCAAGCTTTCCCCGATGCTGACAAATATGTGATTGACCAATTTTTGATGCGAGGAGGTAAGATTCTTTGGCTGATTGATGCCACCGACGCCTCTGCCGACAGTCTGCAAGACCGTCCCGAATTCTTTGCAACTCCCCGCAATTTGCGACTCAACGACCTGTTTTTCAGTTATGGAGTAAGACTGAATTCTAACTTGATACAAGACCTCAGCTGCCAGCAGATACCCATCGGGGTGGGACAAATTGGCGACCAGCAGCAATATAAGTTCATGAACTTCCCCTACTGCCTGAAGGTGGTGAACTTTACCGACCATCCTATTGTGAGAAATATCAAAGAGATAAAGTCTGATTTTACAGGTACCATCGACTTTGTGGGCAAAGAAAACGAGCTAAAAAAGACCCCCTTGCTGCTAACCTCCGAACGCACCAAGATAGTGCCTGCACCTGCCATTGTCACCGTCAATGTAGGCTTGGCTACTCCCAACTTGCAGGAATATGCTTTCAAATACCTGCCCATTGCAGCTATTGTTGAAGGTACTTTTCAGTCGGCATTCGATGGCATACTGCCCTTGGAATTCGACACTATGAAAGCCCTTGGTTTTCTACCAAAGAGTGAACCCACCCGTCAGATTTTTGTGGCTGACGGTGACATTATCCGTAACTTCATCGACCGCCAGCGCAACCAGCCCTACCCCACCGGTTACGATATTTATACCGGTGTGATGTACGACAATACCGACTTCTTGCTCAACTGTATCAACTACCTCTGCGATGATGACGACCTATTGCAGATCCGCTCCAAGAACTTCAAGATTGGTTCTTTGGACCCCGTCAAAATCAGAAACAACAAGAATCTGTATTCCGTACTGAATATTGTAATTCCATTAGTATTGATTATCATCATGGGCATCGTGCTGATTATCATTAGAAAGGTAAAATATAGCAGAAGATAGCAACGCTGTGTCATCACTCATTGATCAGATATTACAACACAAAAGCGTATCGTTTGTCGGCATGGAAAAGAACACCGGCAAAACGGAATGCCTCAATTATGTGCTGCACAAGCTATACGAAACCGACAAAAAGATTGCGATTACCTCTATAGGTATTGACGGAGAGAGTGTGGATCAGGTGACAGAAACTCCTAAACCCGAAATTGAGTTGGCCAAAGGCACCATCTTCATCACCTCTGAAAAACATTATAAAGAGAAACGCCCCACCTCGAACATACTAGATATTTCGAACTACAGCACCTCGCTTGGCCGCTTGGTCACCGCAGAAGCTATCCAGCGGGGCAAAGCCATCATTTCGGGTCCAAGTTCCACCGGCAAAATCAAGCAAGTGCTTTCAGAGATGCCACAATACGGAGTTGATATCACCTTGGTGGACGGAGCCTTGTCACGCAAAAGTTTCGGTGCTCCCACCATCACCGAAAGCCTGATACTCAGCACTGGAGCAGCCCTATCGCCCCATTTGCCCGAGCTCATCCGCAAAACCCAATTTGCCTGCCGTCTCATCCACCTACCTGCCTTTTCGGAAACAACCACCGAAGTGCTCTCGGAAGTGAATTCGGGTCTTTGGGCACAAGACAGTGACGGTCAATGGCACGACTTGGAGATTCCATCCACACTACTGTTGGACAAATACAAAGACCGACTTTTCAAATACGGCAATACTTTTTATGTAGGAGGCATTGTCACCGACAAAATCATTGATTATCTGCGCCTGCAGCCCAACATCAGCAAAACCATAGTCATCGTGAAAGACTTCACCAAGATGTTTGCCGGCCCCGAATCCGTCAACGCATTTTTGAAGAAAGGTGGTCAGCTGTTTGTACTCTATGCTGCAAAATTACTGGCAGTATGTGTCAACCCCACTTCGCCTACAGGCTATGTCATCAACTCAACCTTGCTGCGCGAAAGAATGTCGGAGGCGCTGCAGTTGCCGGTGTATGATGTTAAACAGATTTAAAAGTCAAGTCCCATTTCGACTTTGGCGGCTTCGCTCATCATCTCAAAATCCCATGGTGGTTCGAAAGTGAGGCGCAGGGACACCCCCTTTACCCCCTCTATTTCAGACACTTTCTTCTTCACCTCAATAGGTAGCGATTCTGCCACAGGGCAATTGGGAGCAGTCAGCGTCATCAGGATATTGACAATATTGTCTTCCTGTATTTCAATATTATAGATAAATCCCAAATCCCAAATATTCACCGGAATCTCCGGGTCGTAGATGGTGGACAGCACTTCTATTATTTGTTCTCTCGTCGGCATAACTTATACGAAATAAAATGCAAAGATAGTGATTTTTTTAATGTGCAAATTAGTTAATGTGCGAATGTGCCAATCGTTTTTTTCTGTATTTTTGCTTTTTCATATAGTAGTGTAGAAAAATGAGAAAAATCATCCTTCCCTTCATCGCCATCATGCTGTTGTTCAGCAGTTGCCGCCAGGCATTTGACAATAGCGACAAGATGATTTTCCGCTATAACGAATCGTCGGGTATCAACACACTCGACCCCGCATTTTCTTCGGGACAGTCGGTCATCTGGCCCTGCAACCTGTTGTACAATGGCCTTGTGGACCTTGACACACAGATGCGCATTGTGCCCTGCATTGCCAAATCATGGACTATTTCGCCAGACGGCACAGTATATACATTCACGCTACGCGATGATGTATATTTTCACCAAACCGATTTCTTTCCTGACAAAAGAAAAGTAACAGCAAAAGACTTTGAATACAGTTTCAAGCGTATTTTGGACGGCAGCGTAGCTTCGCCTGGCGCTTGGATATTCCAGAAAGTAAAACGAGATAGGGATGGCGTACCCGCCTTTGCCGCACTGAACGACAGCACCTTCCAAATCACATTGTCGGAAGAGTTTCCTCCTTTCCTAGGCATACTGGCCATGAAATACTGCTCGGTAGTGCCCCAAGAAGTAGTGGAAAAATACGGCAAAGACTTTCGTACACATCCGGTAGGCACCGGTCCCTTCAAATTCCAAATCTGGGAAGAAGGAGTCAAACTGGTGTTGCGCAAAAATCCTGATTATTTCGAAATCGACAAAAACGGTCAACGTCTCCCCTATCTGGATGCTGTAGCCATTACTTTTATTGTAGACAAGCAGTCGGTATTTATGGAATTCATGAAAGGCTCGCTGGACTTTATGTCGGGGGTAGATGCATGCTATAAGGATGCCTTGCTGACCAAAAGCGGAGAGTTGAACCCCGACTATGCCGACCGTGTCAAACTGCTAACCGGACCTTATCTCAACACCGAATATCTTGGCTTTATGCTGAAAGACGAGGGCAAAGACAATCCGCTGCTGAAGAAAGAGGTACGTCAGGCCATCAATTACGGCTTCGACCGTGAGAAAATGATGCGCTACCTACGCAACAATACCGGCTATCCAGGCACCAGCGGTTTTGTGCCCATGGGAATGTCGTCTTTCGACACTTCCAAGGTCAAAGGCTACGATTACAATCCCGCCAAAGCCCTGCAACTGCTAGCCCAAGCTGGTTATCCCAACGGCAAAGGCCTACCTCCTATTCCACTGTCGGTATCAGCCACTTACCTCGACCTTTGTCAATACATACAACACGAACTGGAACAGATAGGCATCACGCTGACCTTGGATGTGCAGCAGGCTGCCCAGCAGCGGCAAATGATGCGCAACTACCAGTTACCCTTCTTTAGAGGCTCGTGGATTTGCGACTATCCCGACCCTGAGAACTACCTGTCGCTGTTCTATTCGGGCAACCTGCAACCGATAGGTTCCAACTATACCCACTATGTCAACCCCAAATACGACAAACTTTTTGAGAAATCACAACGCTGCCTCAACGACTCGCTGCGCAACGAATACTACACCCAACTAGATGCCATGCTGATGGAAGATGCACCCATTGTAGTGCTTTATTACGACAAAGTACTACGTTTTGTCGGCATCAACGTAGAAGGAATGGACACCAACCCCATCAACATGTTGGACTTAAGAAGAGTAAAGATTAAAACGAAAACGAAAGCCAAAACGAAAAAATAAAATTGAATGGCCGAGGGCCTGGGTAGTGACATAAATATTATTCAAAAACAATTATCAATTATCAATTGTCAATTATCAATTTAATATCATGTTATTCAAAGATGTCTTAGTGGACGAATCACTCAAAAAAAGGCTCATCAGCCTGGTGAAAGAAAACCGTATCAGCCATGCACAGCTGTTTTTGGCACCGTCAGGCTCACATGCTTTCGCTCTGGCAATGGCCTACGCCCAATATATCTGTTGCGAGAACCCCAGTGAAGACGACTCCTGTGGAGTGTGCCCTTCCTGTGCCAAGTTTGCCAAGCTGTCGCACCCTGATGTCCATATCATCTTCCCCAACTGCACCACCACTGAGGTGAAGAAAGACCCGGATTTCACCAAGTTTGCAAGCAAATTCAGACAATTTGTATTCGACCACAACTACCATATCGACATCAATGACTGGCTGATGGAACTGGGAGGAGAAAACAAACAGGCCTATATCAACACTCGTGACTGTGCTTTTATCGTCAACCAAAACAGCATCAAATCGTACGAAGGAGGCTATAAAATATATGTATTATGGTCGGCCGACCGTTTATATCGCGATGCGGCACCTAAACTGCTGAAGACACTGGAAGAGCCCGAAAACAAGACGTTGTTCATCCTCATCACAGAGAATACCGACAAGATGCTGACTACCATTCTATCGCGAACCCAGCTGGTGAAGATACCCAAACTGAAAACAGAAACCATCCAGCAACAGCTGGTGAAGGATTTCGGCATCAGCGAGGAAGAGGCAGCTGATATGGCTCTAGTGGCCGATGGCAACTACAACCGTGCACTTGAGCTGATGAACGACAATAGCGAGTATAAAGAAACCCTGGAACAGATTCAACTGATACTTCACAGCATGACTGCTCTGGCGCAAGCGGTTCCCAACAAAGCAGAGGTCAATTATCTGGAGGTAAGAGACTGCATTGACAACATCATTGCCCGTGGACGTGAATACCAGAAAAACTTTCTGGCTGAATTCATTCGCATATTGCGGGCCATGCTGATGCAAAACAGTCACCAAGAGGCTGTCAGCAAAACCAGCAATCTGGAAAACACCATCATTGAGCAATACGCCAAAGCCTTCAACCTGAAAAATGTGTCACAGATTTTCGACGAATGCAATAAGACCGCCTACCATATTGAACGAAACGGAAACTCGTCGCTGGTATTTACTGATTGGTATCTGAAGGTGGCAGAACTGATTGCTCCTCACCCTTAACTCTGGGTATCGGATTTACATACAGTTCCTCCACCGTCTCGGGACGATAGAATTGCAACCAACGGAAATCCTTGAGCAGTCGGTCTTTTGCCGGCAATTCACTGTCAGAATATATCTTCCCATCAGGATCATTGTAAAAGACAATGCCATCTATTTCATTGTCTGTAAATAGTATTTTCATTTCGCTGGTGGCCGACACATTGACACCCAGCAAGGCAGTATCCTCATCCGTGATAAAATACACACATTCTGCATTATTGTAAACATACACCGTCTGCAACTGCTTGTCCTTAATGTGTCCTTCGATTCTAATGCCTTTAATCTGGTTGAATTCAGTAGCATCAAACACCGACGAGACAATATAGCTTGACTTGTGCAAGGTAACAATCACATTTGAAGAGTCTTTCATGTAAAAAGTGATGGTATCAGCCGACAGTTGGTTATCACCCGACCACACCACAGGATTGTGAAACATCAGGATAAGCGAATCCTTGACATTATAGGCCAATGAATCGCAAGCCCCCTGCATATCGCGACGATAAAACTTAACCTTATTGAAAGCCGACATATTTTGCGGTTCCTGCAGACTGTCGAACAAGATTCTCAGCGTATCTGAATGTAAGAATAGTGAGTCCTTGCTGTCGTCTATCAGTATCAGCTGATTACTATCGGTTGCGATGGAATAACCACCTAATTCATGATGCTCCACATAATTGCCCTTCAACATATAGCCTTTGACTGTATCTGAAATCACCACATTATTCCATCCTATACCATAGCGTAAGTTTCTATCGTAATACACACTATCGGCCACCAATTTCTGTGAGGAATTATACAACTCAACATCCCCCGTTAGCGTGGCCAAGTCGTTTTTGGTCTCATACCAACCAGACGAGGTATAAATAACATTCTCGTCAGAAACCATGTGGGTACGAGAGACAAAATAAACTGTCTCGCGAAAAGTATTATAAAGCAAAGAGTCGCAATCCATCATATAGGAAGTACTCTTTAGCCACACGCTGTCGGTCAGCCATACCTCATCCGTTTTGGTATAGTAATGACCTATCACGCTGTACAATGTATCCTCCCTATTGATCATGGTTCCACCAGTCAAATAATAACCCATATCGTTCTGTAAGTCATAGATAATACTGTCTGAATAAAGATGTGAGGTGCCGTGAACCATCTCCACTTTTTTGGCGAGAGATGCTGTTTTTTCGTTGCCACTGTAATAGGCTTTTCTGCCATAGAGTTTGACAGAATCGCCCACCAGAATACGCACCGGCTTGCCAAAGGCAATCAGATAATTCTCATTTTCATAGAAGTGTGCGCTGTCGCAATAACCTATGGTGTTCTCATGCTGAAAAACAACATGTCCCAGCAGACGCTGAGCACCCGGAAGGTAATTCTCGTCATACTCCAACAGGTCGGCCCGAGTGTTGATTTTCTTGTTCGACTGGGCATAGCTTATCCTACTTGTCACCAAAAGGAACAAGATGAATACAACAGTCCGAACAACAACCCAACACTTATTCATCAGCAATGGTCTCTCCGTTTATACTCACTATTCTGTCGTTTTCATACAAGGTCACCTTCAACGTATCCCCGGTACTGCTCAATTCTATATCCTCCCCATTTTTCTGGTTGTCCTTATAATGGACTACTCTGACAAGATTTCCATTGGCATCATAGCCCATCTGCACTCCAGTGCCTTTGTCATATTTGCCTTCTCCTATCAGCACTCCCCTGTCGTCAAAATATTTCCACTCGCCATCAAAAAGGTCTTCATAAAACCCGCCTTGCTCTACAATTTCTCCATTGGGATAATAGAGCACATAGGGTCCGTGTTTTTTCCCATGAAGATAGTTGATAACAGAAGTCTTGTAACCCTGAATATGATACGTTTCCTCGGTGCCCTCTATCAAGTCATCCTTGTAAGTGCATCTCGACTCGAGTTTGCCATTGATATAATACTTGACGAAAGGACCATTCTTTTGGCCATTTTTCATTTCCATTTCTATTTTCAGCGGATGGGGCTGATTGATAAAATAGTACTTGCAGGTGCCATTTTCTTTGCCAAAACGATAAGACACTGCAGATTTCACACTACCATCGTCGAAATACTCATACTTTACTCTGGTACATGATGAGAAAGCGAGTGTCAATGTTAGCAATATAGCTATTAATCTTATATTTTTCATAGTTCTTTTTATTTTTGAAGGCTTCGCCAAAAATATTTACATCACTACCCCGGCCTTCGGCCACCCCTTCTAACAGAAGGGGAACTTATATTATCAGATGACGGTGAACAGCAGCGACAATAGAAATCCCAGATAAGTACCTACAGCGTAACCCACCAGACCTATCACAATACCGCTGATCAAAACTTTGCGGTTGCCCATAGCACCGACAACAGGCGGAATAAAGGGAGGCGAGCAGAGCAAACCCACCTGACCAACCACAAACAAATCGCCTTCCACCTTGAAGATACGGCATATAATCAGATGTATCACCAAGGCCGCCAGCATAATGAAAGCAATGAAACCCATCACTGCCAATGCGGAGGAATCGATGCTGTAGATATCAAATTTGGAGGCCACCACCACACTAAAAATCAGGATAAAGAACATACCCAGCTCGAAAGTCTTGGGAAGATTGCGAATCCAAGGAACAAAAGAAGCGGCAATAGCCAAGGTAGTGATGGTGAGGATAATTACCAACTCGTTGAGCCTGCCGGTAATCAATAACGAAAGGCCTGCACCAATAGCCAAAATGAGTACAGAAAGCAATAATCCCAACATCATCTTGCCAAAAACTCCCTTTGAGAACATACCCTTATACTCTTCAAAACTTTCATCTTTCACGTCTACATATTCTGCTTCAGCACTTTGAGTTTTATCCTTATAAGGCAGCAGTTTCCTGAACAACTTGTAACCTCCGGCCACAAAAAACATAATCAACGGGAAGGTGACCACCATCTCGAAAGTATAGGCAATCAGAATAATCGACTCGTCAACATGCAAAGCAGCTCCCAGCGCATAGAAATTCATGGTTCCACCTGTATAGATACCCGTCATCATGGCTGCCACATTGCCCAAATCAGGGATACCGGTATTCTTAAATACAAAATAACCGATAATCACCGACGTTACAATGGCCACCAAACCGCCTAACAGCACCACAAATGTCTTAGGCAGCGACTTGGTCCACAACTTGAAATCAGAGTTGAAAAGCATCAGCGGAATGGCCAAGGGGACCATCAAATTCATCAGTGTTTTGCTGATACTGTCCATCTGCTCGGCACCCACCGCATCACCTGTCGGAATCAAACCGCACAAGGCCATGATGATACCCACTGCATAAGCCATAATCACGGTACCCACTTTCTTCACCCAATCATACCTGTTATACAGCAAGATAATAATCACCGGAGCCAGCACATATACCAAAGTTATCGAAGTTACATTCATAAATGTATATATTTAAAATAAAAAGGCAAAAATACAAAAAATATCAATGTGCCAACAATTCAACAATAATTAGTATCTTTGCACGTTTATTCTCATAGCTATGATTGAACTCATCTTAAATCAGATTAGAGACAAAAAAATCATCATTCTCGGCTTTGGCAGAGAAGGGGCCTCTTCCTATCGTTTTCTTAGGAAGCACTTCCCCGACATGGACATTGTGGCTGCCGACCGGAGCGAAAATCTCAAGATTGATGAATACAAAAATGATCCTCACCTTAAATTTGTAACCGGAAAAGACTACGACCGCAATCTGAACGATTACGACCTGATATTGAAAACTCCCGGAGTCAGTCTGAACGATATCAACTATTTTGTGCAACCCCATAGGGTAACTTCCCAAACAGAATTGTTTCTATACGGCTACAATCAGCAGGTAATAGGCGTAACCGGCACCAAAGGAAAAAGCACCACCTCATCGTTGATATACCATATTCTGTCAAATAGCAGGGGGAACACTTTTCTGGCCGGCAACATCGGCATCCCCTTTTTCGACATTATCGATCAGCTGAATGACGATTCTATTATCGTAGCCGAACTTTCTGCCCATCAGCTTGAATACACCACTATTTCCCCACATGTGGCGCTATTGCTCAACATGTATCAGGAGCACCTCGACCATTTCGAGTCGCTAAGCAACTACCAACTGGCCAAGATGAACATCACCAAATACCAGTCGGAATCTGACATATTAATATATAATGCAGAAGACGAGCATATACCCAACCTCATCAAAAGCCACAACTACCAACGCAAGTTGTATAAATTCAGTTGCCTACATGCCATCGACACCGGCTGTTATTGCCTTGAAGACACCGTAGTACGTGTAGAAAAAGGTCAGGTAATGGGCGAGTACGACCTCTACCGCTATGATCACCTGCCCGGCCGTCACAACTACAACAATATTATGGCTGCCATCCTGGCTGTCAAACAGTTTGGCGTCAGCGATGAAGACATCCTCAAGTATTTGGCCACCTTCAAAGGACTGGAACACCGTATAGAACTGATTGGCACCTTCAACGGAATCAAGTTTTACAACGACAGTATCTCCACCATTCCCGAAGCGGCCATTGCGGCCATCAAGGCACTGCGCAAGGTAGACACCATCATCATTGGTGGTTTTGACCGAGGCATCAGCTACGACATTCTTATCGACTATCTTCACGAGAACCCAATTGCCCATGTAGTATTTACAGGACCTGCCGGTCGTCGTATCAAAAACGAATGGGAAGCGAAATACCCACTGCCAGACGATTATATTATCGAAGACGACTTTACCAAGATAGTGGATTATTGTATCCACCACACCACAGAAGGCAAGATATGCCTCCTCTCGCCTGCCGCCTCAAGCTACGACCAATTCAAAAACTTTGAGGAGCGAGGCAGACATTTCAAAAGCGAAGTTCAAAAATACGCAAACCAATAAAAGTACCCCAATAATGAACAAGATTCCACTATTATTAATAAGTCTTACCATCTTATTGACATCCTGTGCCAATGCGCAGTCTGAAAATGATGAAAACCAAACGATTGAAACGGAGAAAGTGATTTCGATGGCTATGGACAACCCTAACTTCAACCAAACTCCTGCCGTAAAACAGGAAGTTTACGAAGAAGACCTGTCGGGTAATATCATTATGCTTGACGACGAGAGCTTTGCTGCAAGAATCACAAACATAGACAACGAAAAAGGACTGCAATACAAAGGCACCACCCCCTGCATCGTTGATTTCTATGCCGACTGGTGTCGTCCCTGCAGTGCCTTACATCCCGTTTTGGTTGAGTTAGCCAAAGAGTACAAAGGCAAACTGATTATTTACAAAATCAACACTGACAAAGCCACCAATACCGCCGCTACACTGGGCATCAATAGCATTCCCACACTGCTGTTTTTCAAACGCAATGCCCAACCGAGAGTAATCAGAGGCGCACTTCCCAAGAAAGAACTAAAAAAAGTCATTGACCAGTTTTTAGAAGAATAAACCTCTTGCCTTGAAAAAAACAGCTTTGTTCTTATGGCTCACTTGTATGGGGCTGTGCAATGCTTTTGCACAGTTGCATGATGCATGCACCGAAACAGCTGATAAACTGGCCAACATTGAACAAAGATTTTCACAACTTAACAGCAGCGACCCCGAAATCATCACCCTCCACTATTATTTCTTGCAAGATTGCATCAAAGAGCTCAATGAAATTAAAAACAACGGTGATGATATGTTGTTTTATTGTCAAAACAAGAAAGAACTACAAAAAAGGACACTGGTTCTACTTTCTCAAGCCGACTCGCTTAGCGACATCTTTAACGAACAGGTCAAAATAGTAGATGAGTTATTTTACCAAAAAGCCAAGATTGAATACATTTTCGCTGATAATGATAAAGCGGAGTACTACCTTAATCGCGCTTTGCAATTCAATAAACACAATGTGGATGCCCTCATTCTTAAGACCAAATTAAAATTTGAGGAAAAAGACTACAACGAATGCCTGACACTCTTCAAAGAACTGTTTAACCACAACGAACTGAGCGAGCAGCAAGAAAACGAGATTTACAATCTATCGTCTGCCTATTATTACGAAATCTATAATTTGGGAGACTCGTTGGTCAAAGCTGACAAAGGAGCTTACGCCATTGACCTGTTTCAGCTATTAGAAACTTTCTGTCATGAAATTCCCTCCACCTATTGCAATGACGACTACTACCACGGCATCTTGCGTTCGAAGCAAGGAGTGTATGAGTCGTACATCGCCATTGCCCGTGCCGCTCACGAACGAAAGAACTACGCCTTGGAAAGAAAGTTTCTGCAATACGCCGAGGAATACCTCAAAGAAAACGGGATGGAGTAATACTATTTCTGTGCACTCAATGCCTGCGGTACACCTAATCTCTCAAAAGTATCGTTATTCCTCAGCAAGTAATGATTGCCATTGTACAGTAAATAATATTGCTGCTCGTAATATACAATCTCAACCTTTTCTGCGGATATCCCCTTAACCTGCAATAAGTCGCCCGACAAATAGTAGGTTATTCTATTCTTGATGGGGGTATTCCATTGCTGCACCTCAAAATAATCGATAGCCCCCTCTGCAGATGCAACATCCTTGAAATCGGCATCCTTACAACGCACCTTAACTCTTTTTTGGGCAAGAATTTTATCCTCCACTACCACATCATCGTTTACAAGTTCACTCTCTGCTGCATAACTGAAATCCACCTCATCGTAGGTTTCCTCCATATCGTCCACCATCAAAGAATCCACATACGCTGTCTCATCCGTTTTGCTTTCCTTCTGCTTTTCAGCATGGGCAACATTCACATACTTGACAATCGTATCTTTGGTGTGATCATGCTTATAAATATGCTCGATGGTCTGTGTAAACGACCTCGATTTATTCTGAATCATGTTAAAAATGACAAAGGTAAGCAAGCAGATGGCAAATCCAGCCATGAGTCCTATCGCAAAGAACAACCATTTTTTTTCTTTTTTTATCTGATCATCAGCCATTTGCAATCAATATTTTAACATGCATTTGAAAGACAAAAATAAACAATATTCTTGAATATTCAACAAAAATCATCGTCATTGAAATATTTTTTGTACTTTTGTAGTTTTAATCAAAAAATATAGGAAACGCAAAATGAAGAAGTTTACCATTATTCTCTCCGTCTTATGGCTGTTGATTAGCAATATTTTTGCACAAGAGACCCCTGTTACCTGGGATTTCAAAACTGTAAAAATCAATGATTCCGTTGCCGAATTACAATTTGCAGCAACCATCCAGAACAACTGGCATTTATACTCCCAAAGCCACAACAATGGTATGGAAATGCCTATCGAATTCAGTTTCAATGCCGACAAAAGCTATAGCCGCATCGGCAAGGTTACCGAACCCAAACCCATTGTTCACTATGACCCTATGTTCAACGACACCTCGAAATATTTCATCAACAGTGTCACCTTCAAGCAGAAAGTAAAGATACGTCAAAATGAGCCCTTTACCATCAAAGGCAGAATCTCTGGTCAGTCATGTATCGACGGACGCTGTGTGGCCCTCGACAAGAAATTCAGTTTCGACATTCAGGGCTTCGACCACGCAGTGGCCCAGACCGCAGTTGAAGAGCCAACAGAAGAAGCAGAAAGCGCTGTTGTTGAAGACAATGCAGCAACACAAATAACAGAAACAGGTGAGCAAGACGACTCACAAGAAAAAGAGGAATCCCTATGGTCATTCTTCGTAATTGCTTTTCTTGGAGGTTTGGTAGGCTTGCTCATGCCCTGCGTTTTCCCGATGATTCCCATGACCGTCTCGTTCTTCATGAAACAGGGCGACAAGGCCAAATTCCACGCCTTCATCTATGGCTTGTCTATTGTCATCATCTATGTGATTTTCGGCATCATTCTCTCCTTGATTTTCGGGCCCGATTTTGCCAATATCCTCAGCACCCACTGGATACCTAACATCCTGTTTGCCATCATCTTTATCATCTTTGCGCTTTCCTTCTTCGGCTATTTTGAAATCACCCTGCCCAGCAGCTGGGTAAACAAATCTGCCAAAATGGAAAATACGGGTGGCTTGATTGGTATCTTTTTCATGGCTCTCACCCTCGTATTGGTATCCTTCTCCTGCACCCTTCCCATTGCTGGCGCAGTAGCCCTCAATTCAGTAGGAGGCTCGTTGCTAAAACCCATCATCGGTATGTTGGGATTCTCTTTGGGTATCGCCATTCCTTTCACCCTCTTTGCCTTCTTCCCGGGCTTATTGAAAAAAATGCCCAAATCTGGTGGCTGGATGAATACGCTGAAAGTGGTGCTGGCTTTTATCGAGTTGGCTTTTGCCCTGAAATTCATCAATGTGCCCGACCAAACCTACCACTGGGGCATCCTCGACCGTGAAGTTTATCTTGCCTTATGGATTGTGTTGTTCTCCCTCATGGGTGTCTATCTCTTGGGCAAAATCAAGTTCCCACTTGACGACGATATGCCCGTGCAAAAAAGTCCGTTCCGCTTTATGATGGCCATAGCCACTTTTGCTTTTGTAGTTTATATGATTCCAGGCATGTTTGGTGCCCCACTAAAAGCCATCTCAGGCTGGCTGCCTCCGATGACCACCCAAGATTTCGACATCAACCACATTGTACGTCAAGAGTCAGGTGTGGGTGTGCATACGCATACCACCATTGGGTATCACGAAGAAACACCGCTTTATGGAGACCGTTTAGATCTACCTCACGGAATACAAGGCTATTTCGACTACGACCAGGCATTACGTGTAGCTAAAGAGCTCAACAAACCTATCTTTATTGACTTCACCGGTCACGGCTGCGTAAACTGCCGTAATGTAGAGAACGCTGTTTGGATTGACCCGCAAGTAAGAAAGTTGTTTGCTGAGGAGTTTGTGGTAGTTGCCTTGTATGTTGACGACAAGAACATCGAACTTCCCGAAGACCAGCAACTCAAAGACCAGGATGGAGACCTTATCACTACCCTGGGAGGCAAAAACATGTTTATTCAGAATACTATTTACAAAGAGAACTCCCAACCCTGCTATTTCGTGGTGGATCATGATGGTTCTGTTCTGGCAGGTCCCACCTATTTCGAGAAAGATGTCAACAAATACATGGATTTCTTGAAATCCGGTATCAAAGCCTATCAAGAAAAACACAAATAATCAGCTATGAAAGGTAGAAAATTACTGCTCGCACTTATTTCAGGATTGCTTCTTTGGTTATCCTGGAATCCCAATGGACTTCCGTTTCTGATTTTCTTCTCTTTTGTCCCCCTATTGGTAATCAGCGACATGCTAATAAGTGAAGGACACAAGCACTCTTCCGGTCTTGCTTTCTGCTATGCGCTCATTGCCTTTCTGATATGGAATGTGGGCACCACCTGGTGGATTTTCAACAGTACCGGTCCAGGTGCCATCGTCACCTTTATCCTCAACAGCAGTTTTATGGCATTTGTATTTGCCCTGTGGCATTGCTGTCGTCGAAAAGGCTTACCAGAATGGCTGCAGCCCATCACCCTCATCACCTTCTGGATGTCGTTTGAGTTTCTGCACCTCAACTGGGATCTCACTTGGCCCTGGCTGAATATCGGCAATGTTTTCGACAGCTGTACCCAGTATGTGCAATGGTATGAGTTTACCGGCACCTTCGGTGGAACACTGTGGGTATTGGTGGCAAATTTCCTGATTTACTACACCATTCGCTTCTTCCGCAGTGAACGAAAGAAGTCTATTGTTTTTGCCTCCATTTTCGTTTTATGGATGGCCATTCCAATGATAGGCTCTGTGATGATGTATCATCATTATAAGAACAACCTTAAGCATGAGAATCCTGTTGAAGCCATTATTGTTCAACACAATACAGAGGCCTATGAAGAGCAGTTCCGCATGTCCAATATCGAGCATACGCTGCGTATACTTGAAGTGGCCTATCCTTTGGTCACCGACAGTACTCAACTTATTGTTACTGCCGAATCTTCCATCTCGCATACCATCTCTGCCAACTCACTATTAGACAGAAGCTATCCTAATGAATCCTACCTGTACTATGGTTTTACGGTTCTCGACTCTGTCATCGCCCATCACCCTAAATTGAATTTCATTTTGGGTTTATCCACCTTTGAAACCTTTACAGAAGAGCCCAACATAGTGTATCTGAAACGCGAAGATGGCTTGTATCAGTCGGTACACAACTCCGCCACTTGTTATAATAAATATGGTGTAACAGACCTTTACCACAAGAGTCGTTTGGTGCCGGGAGTGGAGAAGATGCCCTTCCCCAAGCTCTTCTGGTTTTTGGAAGACCTGGTAATCAATTTGGGAGGTCCACGCACGTCCTTGAGTCCCGACACTGCCCAGCATGCTTTCCAAACCACCATCAACAACGGTACAGTCAAAGTAGGAACTGTCATTTGTTATGAGTCGGCCTATGGAGAAGTCTTCAGCAACTTTGTCAAAGATGGTGCACAACTGATGGCGGTTATCACCAACGACGCCTGGTGGGGCGACACCCCGGGCTACAAGCAGCATTTTCTATTCTCGCGCTTGCGGGCCATAGAAAGCCGACGCACCGTTCTACGCTCGTCCAATCCTGGTATCTCGGCCTTCATCGACGAGAGCGGTGATGTGCATCAAGCCACCAAATACAACACCCGTCTTGCCATCAAGCAGACCGTTTATCCCAACAACCAGATAACTTTCTATACCCAGCATGGTGACTATCTGGCTCGCATTGCCGTAGTGCTGGCCGCCATTTGTCTGTTGTGGACATTGGTACTGTGGTTTTCGACAAGAAGACAAAGGAATGAAAAGTAGGGACGCAATTCATTGCGTCCGAAAAACCGGCAATCGTAATGTTAAAGAGATATTCTTCTGTAAAACGTAATGTATCACACGGACGCGATAAATCGCGTCCCTACATGTTGCATACGAAGCTTCCCTATTCCAAGCACATACTCCTAACCCTTCTCTTCGTCCTCCTGACCGTGGCGACAATTCACGCCCAAATCATCATGGGAGCGGAGCGTACCGAGTTGTATTTCGACCAACTGGAAGGAAAGAAAATAGCAGTTTGCGGCAACCAGTCGTCAAGAGTTGGAAACAGTCACCTAGTAGATACTCTCGTCGCTTCCGGCTTCAACGTTGTGACCATCTTCTGTCCCGAGCACGGTTTCCGAGGAGATGCAGAAGCCGGGGCACATATCAATTCCTCCATTGATGAGAAAACGGGCATTCCCATTGTGTCGCTCTACGGAAAAAACAAGAAACCAAGTCTGACACCAGGCAGCATCGACGTGATTTTGTTTGACATTCAGGATGTAGGCTGTCGTTTCTACACCTATATCTCCACCCTACATTATGTGATGGAGGCTGCCGCTGAAAATGAGGTGGAAGTGATTATTCTCGACCGTCCCAACCCCAACGGCTATTTTGTTGACGGTCCCGTTTTGGATACTGCTCTGCGCTCTTTTGTGGGCATGCACCCCGTACCTGTGGTTCATGGGATGACCATTGGCGAATACGGGCGTATGATTAACGAGGAGAAATGGCTGGCCAACGGGGTACAATGTCGCTTACAGGTGGTGCCTATGGACAACTACGACCACAACATGCGCTACCAGCTGCCCATTGCCCCCTCGCCCAACCTGCAGACTGCCGAAGCCATCTATCTCTATCCCTCCTTATGTCTTTTTGAAGGGACTCCTATCAGCATTGGTCGCGGAACCAAGCTACCCTTTCAGGTATATGGACACCCGCAACTGACCGCAGGTGATTACTTTTTTACCCCGATGCCCATTAAAGGCGTATCCGAGAATCCTCCCCAGAAAGGATTGCAGTGTAGAGGATACAACTTGAGTACTTTTGCCACAGAGCAATTGGGCAAGGACAACAGCTTTAACATCAGCTACCTCCTCAATGCCTATCGGCATTTTCCTGATAAGGCAAAATTCTTCAATGCCAATCTATTCTTCGACAAATTGGCTGGCACCCGCCAGTTGCGCAAAGACATTATGGCTGGCAAAAGCGAGCAAGACATCCGCAACTCTTGGCAGGCCGACTTGCAACGCTTCAAGGAGAAAAGACAAATGTATTTACTCTATCCCGATTTTGAATAATGGTAGAATACATCCTCTCATACGACCAATATGTATTTCTGTTTTTCAACGGACTGCATAGCGCATGGGCTGATGTGTTCTTCTACTGGGTATCCCATCGTTTTATATGGATTCCCTTCTATGCCCTACTGGCCTTTTTCCTGATCAAAAAATGGAAGAAAAAGTCCATTCCCATTTTTATTACCATTATGCTCGGTATTTTCCTCACCGACCAGAGTTGCAATCTCATCAAACATAGCGTCCAGCGTCCACGTCCCAGCCACGACCCCCAATTATGCGAGCAGGTTCATTTGGTAGCCAAGCCTGATGGCACCATCTACAAAGGAGGTCCCTACGGTTTTCCCTCCTCGCATGCTGCCAACTCCATGTTTCTGGCTTTGTTTGTTCTGTTTTATGTGGGAGACAGACAGAAGTGGCTTATCATTAGCATGATGTTTTGGGTACTCCTGGTAAGCTATAGTCGCATCTATTTGGGAGTGCACTATCCTTCCGATTTGCTGGTCGGCTGGCTCATCGGAATAGCCTGGGCATTTTTGTTGCGAGGGTTAGTGGAAAAAATTTTTTTTACTTCCCATGCAACAAATTATCAATTTTGTCGTCATAAAGATAAAAAATAGTATTTTTGCAAACTGAATAAATATCATATTATGCGTAAAATCATCTGTATAAGCATCTTCATCGCTAATCTTTTTTTCTTCAATGCATCAGCTCAGAATTGTTTCAGTTCAATAAGGGCTTCGTGTACAGAACCCAATGACTATTGTATCCCGGAGCCCTCTGTTTTAGGTCCTACCGTTAACGATTCCTGGTACACCTCTCATGGTTTACAAACCTGCTTGTATAGTCAACCCCGATCAACTTGGATTATGTTTCAAGTGGCAAGCCCTGGTGATTTGCTTATTTACATTCAACAGTTTTCACAATACAACAATACTACGTGTAGTCCTGATCCCAATTCAACAAATCTTGACATTGATTTTGCTTGTTGGGGTCCATTCCCTGATGTATACGATGAAGATGATTTTGTAACAAAACTTTGCAATAACACTTTCACCTTATCCAGTAGCTCATTAAGCAGTCATCGACCTTCTAATGGCAATCATAGTAATAACAATTTGGGAGGATATCCTGTTAACTCCAATCCTAGCAATCCCAACAATGTAGCTTTAACAGACTGTAGTTATGATGGATCAGCAACTGAATGGTGTTTTCTTCCTAATGCACAACAAGGCGACTGGTATCTATTATTGATATGTAATTATAATTCATCGGGGACTCCCGGATATTTTAGTTTCACCACTTTACATACTTCTGCTAGCGGATCGAGCAATTATACCGGTTCTACCAACTGCGATTTGTTGAACTGCCTCAGCACCAACGAAGAAATGCCCTGCGAGGGAAGCGAAATCACATTGTACTGCACTGTGCCCGCATCAGACCTTCCCAGTAATGTTCAATACCGATGGATAGCCCCCGATAGTACCATCTTGGCCACCACCACAGAATCTTCCTATGCCCTGACAGTAGGACCCACTATGTCAGGAAGATATACATTGGTATTGGTAGGAACCACTCCTGAACGTCGTGGTTTTATCGATATAACAGTACAACAAACCCCTGTATCAATCAACGCCAGCGAAGAGGTGATTTGTAAAGGTGACAGCGTTGTTTTGTCAACCCCATACAATCTGTATTACACCCCTCAATACTATGGTTACTATCGATGGTACCACAATTCTTTAGATAGTTCCGTCATTTGTACCGACACCTCTCTTGTTGTCTATCCAGAGGAAGACTGCAACTATATAGTGAAAGTAAAAAATGGCTCAACCGAATGCACAAATACCTCTACTGTACATATTACGGTCAACCCCATTCCTGAAGTGACCATCACCGCCCAGGATGAACATCTGTGTTATGGCGAATCGACCAGTATCAACGCCAACTGTTCCGACAATGTAACTTACCAATGGTCGAATGGCAATACCAATGCCTCCATCAACGTACACCCCACAGAAACCCAGACCTATACGGTGACCGCAAAACTGCGAGAGGGGGCTCAGTGCGAAAAGAGCGAATCCATCACTATCCATGTCGATCCTCAAATACATCTCACATCCGAAGTCATCGATGCCCATTGCGGACAATCGGTAGGCAAAATCACTATGCATGCAACGGGTGGCGATGGCCATTTCGCATTCACCAGTAATCCTTCCACTGCCATCTTCATCGACAGTGTTGCCTCTAATGTCACTGCTGGGTCATACCTAGTTACCGCCTCAGACGGAATGGCTTGCACCCAAAGCACAACAGTAGATGTGGCCGATATACCTGGACCCGACCCATGCTTCATTTTCGCCAGCACCGATAATGTGAATATGATTATCAACAACTGTACCCAAGGTGCCAACAACGAATACTTCTGGGATTTCGGTGATGGAGTTACCTCCACTGAGACCCATCCCATCCACGAATACATGGAACCTGGTCTTTACAGCGTGAGCATGATCGTAACTGATGAGTTTAACTGTGTGGACTCCTTGCGTCAGGACTATCGCATCAATGGTCCCGTGTATATCGCTAACGCATTCAGTCCCAATGGAGATGGTATCAACGATGAGATTTTTGTCATCGGCAAGTCCATCCAACAAGAGGATTTCTTCTGGGCTATATACGACCGTCACGGAAGCCTGGTCTTCTTAAGTGTCAGTCCCTCTATCGGTTGGGACGGCACCATATTAGGCGGTCGGGATGCTCAACCCGGAGTATATGTTTACCGACTGAAATACAAGGATGTTAATGGTAGCCTCTTTGAAAAAGACGGAAATATAACCTTGATTAGGTAGTTTACAGTTTAAGGTTTAGAGTTTAGAGCTAAAAGTATTAAGCTTTTAGCTCTATTTTTTTGCTTTATCGAAGGAGTAGGACACTGCCGTGAACCGCATTGGGTTTACCTTCCAGGTCTTGATACTTGATTTGATAGGAATAAGTTCCCTGAGGAGCCAAAGAACCATTGATACGGCCATCCCAGCCCAAATCAGGATGACGACTCACAAAGACCAACTGACCCCAACGGTCGAATACCAGCATTTCATAGTTTTCTTCCGAGAATGAATTTCCTATAGGCTTGAATACCCTATTTTCAGCAATATCGCTCTCTGGAATAAAAGCGGAAGGCAAATACATGGTGGGAACTTCACGAATGATATACAGCAAGGATACTGAGTTAACACACTGGTTTGCATCTTCTACGGTCAGCACTACTGGATATTCACCCGGGTTGTCATATTGGTGAGAAGGCTGCCATTCGCTAGAGCCTTGTCCATCGCCAAAATCCCAATGCCAGTCAACCACATCGCTGGAAGTGCAATTGATAAACACCACCTGACTCTCATTGGCCGCACTGAAGTTAAAGCAAGCACTGGGGCCAGGGATGTCGTGTACTCTGAACGACAGAGAAAGACGGCAGCCGTTGCTATCAACTACTGCCACACTATAATCACCAGCCAGCACATATTCAGCCACGTTGGTAGTGCTGGTGATGGGAGGAGACCACTGGTAAGTAAACGAGTTGAAACCGCCTGAAGCAGCCACTTGGACCGAGCCATCAGCACGCCCACAATGGGCATCGGTCACATTCACCAGATTCACTTGGTGAATAATATTGCCAATAGTGAACTCTAAATCAGCGGTACAACCAATGGAATCTATCATCTGCAAATGATAATTGCCCATTGACAGCCCCTCAAACGCTGCCTCAGTATTGTCGGGCAAATAGACATAGCGATATGGCTGGGTCCCACCCGAAGGTGATATTTTCACCTCTCCATTATTCTGATTGCAGGTGGCATCAATTACCGCATTCAGCAATAACTCAGGTTCAGAGGTCACTCTCAAATATAAAGTGTCCACACATTGGCAATTATGCTGGTCGGTATACTCGTAAGTATATATGCCGCTCTCGTCGTGGATATTGCCGTGCCAAGGATAGGGTTCACAAACAATCACCCGATTTATGGTGGGCACAGGATTGTAAACGGTAAGATGCAGCGTATCTACTTGCGTACAGCCATTAGCATCTGTATGAGGATAATAGTAAGTGCCGCTTTGCGTATAGTTGGTCTCGTGCCATTCATACGACTCGCAGGCCGTATGGGTCTCTGAAACATGGGTTGGAGGAGTGATGGTGAGATGCAAGGTATCCACTTGCCAGCAGCCATGCTCATCTGCATGGCCAAAGGTATATACTCCCGACTGGTAATAGGTAGTACCATTCCACTGGTAGGAGTCACAATGATGGGCAGACATAGAGGCCGGTGAAGGATTATAAATCGTCAATATCAAAGTATCCGTTCGGGGACAGTTGTTCCCATCCATCGTAGGATAGGTATAGATACCGTCTGAGGTATAGTTGGTTCCATGCCACTGATAATACGAGCAGGTATCTTTGTGGCTCACCTCCGGTTCCGCATAATGAATCGTCAGATGCAAAACTACTATGCTGTCGCAACCATCGGGAGTGAAAAGCCTAAAACTGAAAGTTGAAGACTCTGGTGTCCCCTCTTCAAATACAGTATCCCTATAGGCATAAGGCAAATCACTTCCACAAAGCGTGAGAGTTTCTTCAACTGTCACCGACTGGTTGATTACCAAATGCAGCGTATCCACTTGCAAACAGCCGTGTTCATCACTTATAGAGTCTAGATACACACCGCTTTGGGTGTACGTGCGTCCTCTCCACTGATAAGAAACGCAGGTGGTATCATATTCTACCACAAAAGGTTTAGGCAATACAGTAAGGTACAGTCTCACTAAGCTGTCGCATGTGACAGAGGAGGAATAGAGGCGCTCGTACAAATGTTCTCCGGGAGGAGGAGTTTCGTCTATGGTGAAGTTTTCATCCTGAAACAGCTCATTCCAACAGATGGTATCTCTATAGGTCAAAGTATCGGTCAGGAACAGCGAAACATGCTTGAGTGCCGACGATGTACAGCCATAGTTATTGGTCACTACCACCTCATAGTCTGTATCTTCGGCAGGATGCATCCACACCGAGCGAATCGAGTCGCCCGTACTCCAAAGGTAGGTATAGGCCGAGCCGTTAGGACTGGCGGTCAGCAGCACACTGTCGCCCATACATACTTGGTCGGCACCCGTAATAGAGGCATTGGGCAATGGACGCACCACTACGGTTTTAGTCACCGACTTGGTGCAGCCCGCTGCGCTGGTGGCAATCACCCTATAGGTAGTATTCGACTGAGGACTCACCGCTAAGGAGTCATCCAGAGAAATAGCGCTTGTATTATTCCCTTGTCGCCACTCATAACTTTCTCCTCCAGAAGCATACAGTATGGCAGTATCACCTTTGCAGATTGTAGCATTATCGGGAATAGCCGTGATAACCACATTGGGCTTTGGAAATACCGCTATATCATAGCTTGCTGTACCTATACAATTGCCAGTACCTGCGGTAACCGTATAGGTAAAAACAGTATCAACCGTTGTATTGGGGGTCACTGTCTTGCTGCGACCGGCAGTGTTGCCTGGGGTCCAGTGGTAATTCTGAGCCGACGTACCTGCCCCGTCAGCTGTTAAAGTCACCGACGAACCGCTACAGATGGTATCATGGTTGGCACTAATGCTAATGGTAGGGATGGCATTAACGGTCACCTCCACATGCGAAACGTTTACGTTTTGGCTAGTACCGGTTATCTGCAACGAGAACTGGCCTGTATAAGCTGTGGTAACATTCGGAATGCTGACAGTCGGCACCTGAGTAACGGCTGTCCATCCGTTAGGTCCCGACCAATTGTAGGTGCCCCCCTCTATCGGATGCTCACAAGTAAGCGTTAGAGTGTCTCCCTCACACAAAGGACTGTTGTATGATATGGGAGCCAGCAAATTGCAGTTGGTAGAAGCTTGCCCTCCTCCATACGAGGAAGTAGGAACAGAAGAAAAACCGAAATAGCCGGGATAACCTTCACTAGAAGAACCGCCTCGAAAATTGCACACCAATAATAAATACCATTCCCCAGGCTGTGCATTAGGAATAAAACACCACTCCGTAGCTTCCGCGCTATAGCTGCAATCTATAACATTCCCATCTGGATAGCCACCCATATCGTTCTGATGATTGCCATTGCTAGGTCGATGACTACCATGAGAAATGTCATTCAAAGGATAAAAATGCGCGCAAAGTTTACTCACAAAATCCTCTTGACTGGTAGCCGTAAACGGTCCCCAACAAACAAAATCAATATCTAAAGGTGTGGAAGTAGCATCAGGCTGTCCATTAGGAAGCACTTGCGAATACTGCTCAATATATATCAATAAATTCCCTGCTTGTTCTATCTGCATATAAAACCAACACGGTCTTGGCGTTGAGTACAAACAGGAATAATCATTGCTTCCCAAATAGGAAGATGCATTCACCTGACCTGTCACTGAAGGATAGGCCACATTGAAATCATTGTCTTCCGTACAAAAAGCATGAATACCATTTGGCTCACAAGGATCATACGAAGGTGGTGGCGAAGGACATACGATACAACTGATAATTGCCGACCACCCTTCATAATGCGTTGAGTTATTTGAATGGAATACAAAGGTCAAAGCGCCACTCGTGGAGGTTATCACTCCCGGAGAAGTTGTCCCTCCATATTGTCCAATTAGTGGTGCACTGGCTGACGTTCCATCATAAATCTGCAGGTAATCATAGTTAACAGACTGCAGATGAAAAGACATAAAACTCACTTGTAGACACCTATCCGGATCTGACGACACAAAAGTTTGGGTATAGTTGGAATTATTACTATAGTCACCACTCGGTCCTCCAGAATCATAAAAACGTATTGATTGCGAACAATTCACCGTTACCACCCCATTGGACATATTATAGGACAACGGACACTCTACACAACCGATGGTAGCGTTCCAACCAGCTTTATTAACCGAGCCATCTGAGTGAAACTGAAAAGTCAAAGATCCACTGCTTGAGATAATGGTACCCGGGGAATTACTACCTCCATACGTACCAATCAAAGGTGAAGAGGTACTGTTGCCATCATATATCTTCAAATAATCATAGTTTACCGACTCCAAATCAAATGAAGTAAAACTCACCTGTAGACATTGTCCACCCGAAACCGTAAAAGTTTGTGTAACATCCTGATTATTACTATAATATCCATTTGGACCACCAGGATCATAAAAATGATGCGTACCCGAACAAGAGACATTTACCGTACCGCTTGTCATGGTATAATTCTGCCCCCAAACCACGTATGGCAGCAGAAAGAAGAGCAACAATATTTTGACAAAGCGGTTCATCCGAATATACTATATTTAAGTTTGCAAAAATACTATTTATTTTTATAATGTAGTGCCTTTTAAGGACGAAAAAAATTTTTTCTGTTTGTATTGAAAAAAATATTATTTTTGCAAATTGAATGTATTGGATAGAAAAGTAAAAAAAATAAATTATGAAAACCATTAAAAGTTTAGTATCCTTAGTGTTAGCTACAGCATTTGTTTTCTGCATGTCTAACAGCTTTGCACAGAACTGCAAAGACGAAAATGGAAACACCAAAAAAGGCGGTATCGCTTTGACTCGTGACGATGACAACGGCAACCACACCACCCCCACAGCTGCATTATCGTATCCCAAATTCAAAGGCGGCTCACAGGCGCTGTACCGTTACATCTACAAAAACCAGCAGTATCCCCAAAACCTGAAGAACCAAGGCATCAGCGGTCAAACCCAGGTGCAGTTTATGGTAAATGCCGACAGCACCATCACCGATGTAGAAGTGTTCAAGACTTCTGGTTACAAAGAATTTGACGACGAGGCTGTCCGCCTGGTCAAATCATTCCCCAACTGGGTCCCCGCCAAGCAAGACTGCCAGGCTATTCCTATGAAGACCGTGGTGACCGTTCCTTTTGAATTAAACAGAAAGAAATAGGAGTTAGGAATTAGAGAATAAAAATAGGAGCTAAGGGCTGTAGAGTTCTTAGCTCTTTTTTTTTTGCTTGAAAAAAAGAAAACAAAAAAAAACGGCCATCACTGGTCGTCTTATTTGTTTTTGCGAAAGTGAGCGGAAGACGGGTCTCGAACCCGCTACCTACAGCTTGGAAGGCTGTCGCTCTGCCAAATGAGCTACTTCCGCAGTGGGATGTGGGAGGGGGAGGATTCGAACCTCCGAAGGCTTAGCCAACAGATTTACAGTCTGCCCCATTTGACCGCTCTGGTACCCTCCCGATTTGAGCCGATAGACGGACTCGAACCGCCGACCGGCTGATTACAAATCAGCTGCTCTACCAACTGAGCTACATCGGCTTGAGATTTTTTACCCTTTCAAATAACATTCACCGTTTCAAAAAATCGGTTTGCAAAAATAGACTTTTTTTCAATACAAATCACAGAATCGAATTATTTTTTGAAGAATTAATGCTATCTTCCACATTTTCAGAATGATATTTTTAATCAAAAGACCCCATTTCTCTCCCGAAAGAGAGATTTTTAAGGTAACGTCGGGGAAACAAACTGGTCAAATTTGAACATTCGAGAACAAAAATGACATCAGGCGCACCAAACAATGAAAAAAATGACCCAATTTCAGTTGACAGAAAAAAAGAGGTCGGATGACTTTCATTTTCATTCATGCAGAAAGTGTTAGGTTTTTTTATGAATTTTTCCTGTAATAAAATCACCAATTTGTGGTTGTGATAAGTATAATTTTTGTATTTTTGCAGGCTAAAACTATAATCGAAAAAAGAGAAACAACTTTTTATTATTAACCAAATTAAATTATCATGAAAAAACTCTTTACAACGATGGTGCTTCTGCTGGCCTTAGTGATTGTCGGCAAGGCACAAACAGTATTGATGAGTGAGGATTTCAACCAAGGTATTCCATCAACATGGTCTACCGTGGACGCTGATGGCGACGGTTACACTTGGGGTAACTTTGCCATGACAGGTCACTCTGGCGCTGAAACCGACAGTTGTGCTACCTCACAATCTTACACAAGCGCAACAGGAGCTCTCACTCCTAACAACTGGTTGATTACTCCAGCCATTAACATCCCTGCTGGCAGCTATCCAATGCTGTCATTCTGGGTATGTGCACAGGATGCCAACTATCCTGCAGAACATTATGGTGTATACGTAACTACCAGCACCGACTTTATGAATCCTGACAACTACACCTTGTTATTTGAGGAAACTCTGGACGCCAATGGTGGTAGCAGAGCTCAAGGTACCTGGAAACAGAAAACCGCTGTGCTGCAGGCTTACGCCGGACAAAACGTACACATCGCTTTCAGACACTTCAACTGTACTGATGAATTCTACCTCAATTTGGACGATGTAACTATTGAGATCATCACCGACCCCACCCTGTTTGTTTCTCCTGAATCTCTTCAGTTCACTGCCGGTGCCATTGGCAGCAACTTCGGTAGAAAGAACATCTCTGTAAATGGCGTGGTGTTGACCAACGATGTTGTTATCTCTTTGCCCGCTAACTCTCCCTTCGGAATTTCCACCGACACTGTCAACTACGGCCAAACTGTAACCTTGACACCCACCAATGGAAATGCCAGCGCTACTATTTATGTAGTATTCAATCCCACTACCATTGGTTATTATGAAGATAACATCTCCATCACCTCTACTGGTGCTACATCATTCAACATTCCTGTGAAGGGTTTGGCTCTCGATTGCAACCAGGGCATGCCTATTCCTTGGTATGAAGACTTCACCACCGAAGAATTCCCCACCAACTGCTGGACTATGTTCTCTACAGATACTGCCGACTACACCTCAGGCGGTCAAGTTTATCCTGGTGTAAAACGTTACACTTGGTTTAACTCCGCTAGCAGCCAGTATGCTTCTGTTGTTGGTGATCAGGAAAATGTACAGAACGAGCATCTCTACACTCCCACCTTTGACTTGAGCAACGTTCAGGGCGCCGCTGATTTCCAATTCGAACTCAGAACCAATCCTGGTATTGAAGCTTTGATTAACGGTGAAGTAAGATTCTTCCTGGAAATGAGTACCGACAATGGCAATAGCTGGACTACCGTATTTGACGTGGCCGATATCCGCGCACAATTTGCTGAAAATTGGACTGGCTGGGATAACGTATGGCCCGTTAATATTGATATGGACCAATACTTAGGAAGCAACGCTCAGATTAAATTTGACTTCCACTATGAAGCCGACCTCGGTGCTGCCGACCAAGTAATTATTCAGAATGTGAAGTTCATCAACTACTTCGACCCCAGAATGGATGTTTTTGCTGACGACACTGTTGATGTGTTCACCTACGTTGGCAATCCCCAATCAATTATTATCCCCGTTGAAGGTCGTAACCTCAACAGCAGCATTCAAGTAACCACTACTGCTCCTTTCCAAGTATCAGCTGATGGTGTTTCTTTCTCCACTACTGCTACTCTTCCTGCTTTAGGTGGTAACTTATATGCAAGATTCAACCCCGACAATGAAATGGTTGGCGCTAGCGCTACTATCACTATTGTCAACAACTACACTGACCCCGCTGGCACATATCCAAGCACAACCTTCTCAGAAACCGTTGTTATGCTTGGTAACTCATACGACTGTTCAGGCGTTGTTCTGCCTATCGAAGAAAGCTTCGAATCAGCTGAAGGTACTGTATTGGCTCCCAATGCTACCGAATATTGCTGGACATCATTCAAGGCTAACGCTAGAGATGCTCAGAATGACATTATCAACTCCAATGATTATGCATACGTCGGAACTCAGTCATTCCGCTTCTCATCTATCAAATACAATGCTCAGCAGATTTACACCCAATACCTTATTTCTCCTGAGTTGACCTCAACCAACCCCATGCTGGTGATGTTCAACTATGCCAATGCTTCTGCATTGAAAGATGAGACCTTCTCAGTAGGTTATTCAACCACAGGCAACGATATTAACGATTTCACTTGGGAAGCTGCTATTACCAACACTGCTAACACCGATTGGCAGCTGTACCGCAACACCAACGTTCCCGCCAACGTGAAATATGTGGCTATCAGATATGAATCACAACGTCAGGCTTACCTGTACATCGACAATTTCCAGATTATGGAAGTTCCTTCATGCCTGTTCCCAGTTGAACTGAGAGCTGAAAATACTGGTACCGACCATGCCGACCTGACGTGGACTGCCGGTGCTAACGAAACTTCTTGGGAGATTGCTTACGGCGCAGCACCTGTAGATTGGACTACCGTTACTCCTGTTACCGTTAACACCCTGGGTACCACTATTAGCGGTTTGAACGCCAACACTCATTACCAGGCAGCCGTTCGCGCTATCTGTGGCACTGACTCACACAGCGAATGGTCAGAAATTGCTAATTTCTGGACTACCACTACTCCTGCTACCGTTCCTTACACTCAGACATTTGAAGAAAATGATGCCGACCGTGGAAATTGGGTACTCGTTAACGACAATCAGCCCAACTACTTTATGTATGGCAACGTTCCTGGTTCTACTACTGGCAAGGCCCTGATAATTACTAAGGATGGTGAAACCAATACTTATTTGACCCAAATTGGTGAAAGCCTGACTTCTCATTACAGCACTGTATGGGCATACAGAGATATCCAATTCCCCGAAACAGAAGCTGCTGGCTTCCTCCTCTCACTGAATTGGAAATGCTTCGGTGAAGTTGACTATGACTTCGGTGAAATGTTCATCGGTAACGCTACAGAATTGGTTAACTTCGACAGAAACGAAAACAATCCTGGTTTCGTTGACGTGAACACTGCCCACTATGTTCCTGCCGGTCTGACTAAACTTGATAGATTCGTCAACAAAGCTCAGATGCAGACAGCTGCTTACATCATCCCCGCTGAAGGTATTGAAGGTCAAGTAAAACGTCTGTATTTCTTATGGACCAACGACTCATTGAGCGGTGCTGAAACTCCTCTTGCAGTGGACAACATCAACATCAGCATTCCTCAGTTTGCCAACATGAGTGGTGTAGTTACCGATATTGACAACGGTGCTACTATTGCCAACGCCACTGTTTCTGTAGTTTCTAACCAAGGATTCTCCGCTAATGCTACTACCGACGCAAACGGTACCTACCTTATCGAAGACCTTGTAGCTGGTTATTATACTATTACTGTAACTGCCAACGGTTATCAGCCCTTAATCACTGGTTACTCACTTGCTGAAGGCGACAACAACGTTCCTTTCGAACTGGCAGTGGAAGAATGCGTAATTATTCCTACCGGTGTGTCATACACAGTTGAAGACGATAACATGATCCTGACATGGGATGCTATTGAAGACGGTGTAATGAGTCAGGCTACAAGTTCAACCTACGAATCAGCTATCGGTGCTGGTACTTCCTATAGCTTTGGTTGCTACCACTTGTTCACTCCTTCTCAATTGAATGCTTACAATGGTTGTACCATCACAAGCATCGGTGGTTACTTCAATGGTGAACTCGAATATACAACCTATACCATCCAGATTTGGATTGGTGGTACTGTTGAAGACGGTCCTGTTTCATCAGAACCCGCATATCAACAAGAAGTTACTCCAGACGAAATCACTGTAGGCGATTGGAATGACATCCTTCTTAATACTCCTTACGTTATCGACGGTAACCAGAACCTGTGGATCGGTTACTTCGTATCTGTTAGCGGTGCTTCCTCAAACGTTTATTCTGCTGGTGTAACCGACCAAGGTAATATCAACGATGGTTATGGTAATGTCATGTATTTCAACAGCGATTGGGGTACCTTACTCGAAGCTGGTTCTACTTTGAACTTCAACTGGATGATTCGCGCTACCGCTATTGCTCCCGATTTGCATTACAGTGTTCTGGAAGACGGTGTAGTTATCGCCTCCAATTTGGACGTTGCTGAGTATGTGGTTTCTCCTTACGATTTGAACTCCTGCTATCAGGTTGTTACCACCTGTGAAAACGGCGAGACTTCTAACCCCTCATCATGCGCAGTAGGAATCAACGATGTGTATGCCAACAACGCTTCCTTCGAGGTTTATCCTAACCCCGCTCACGAAACTGTTACCGTGTCCACTTCTATGAACGCTCAGAAAGTTGAAGTGCTGAACTACTTAGGTCAAGTTATCTACTCACACAATGTGACTGGTAACAACTTCACATTGAACGTTTCCAACTATGCTGACGGCGTTTACTTCATCCGCCTCACCGGTGACGAAGGTATCGCTACTCAGAAACTGATTAAGAAATAATCTTTCTCAATCATAACTAAAGAAGGCGGCCTTTTAGGTCGCCTTCTTTTTTGTTTAAACGTTCGGTCTTGGAATTGGTCTATATATTTTGAAGACGGAGCATGCTCCTTCCTATAATAATAAATATGTACAATTAAGTAATTCATCAATTCAACAAAAATTCGTACTTTTGCAAATCAAAAAAAGAATCGAAATTATGAAAAGATTATTTTTAGTAGCTATCCTGACATTGTGTGCCTCCTTACTTACAATGGCACAAAATGACGTCGATGCATTACGCTTCTCACAAGCCGACTATGAAGGCACCGCCCGATTCATGGGTGCCGGAGGCGCTTTCAGTGCCGTAGGCGCCGAATTTTCAGCCCTGAATATCAACCCCGCCGCCATAGGTGTGTTCAAGAAAAGTGAAATCACCTTCACCCCTATGGTAATTTCCATCTATAATAATAACGGGTCCTACAACGGCAATAACAGCCATACCAGCAGCGTGAAATACTCCCTGGCCAATGCCGGTGGCGTCTTCCGCATATCCCTCAACCAAGAAAATGGTTGGAAGGCTATCCAGCTCGGCTTCGGCTACAACCGCACCTGCGACTACAACAACAACTTCCGTCTTGAAGGTACCAGCAATAACAGCTCCATGATGGATGCCTACTTGGCCGACATAGGTGGCAAAAGCCTTCAGGGCTTCAGCGACAACGAATATCTTGCCTGGCAGACCTATATGATTGACTACGACAGCGTACAAGGCCGCTACTATTCACCTTTTGCCAAAAAATCTCTCCATCAGAAACTGGTGAGCGAACGCTCGGGAGCCAACGATGAAATCGCCTTTTCGATTGGCGGCAACTACAACGACCAGCTGTTTATCGGTGCCACACTCGGTGTTCCGATTATCAACTACAGCGAGCGCACCAAATACAGCGAAAGCGATGATGAATACTCTACTTATATCTCCAGCTTCCTTATCACTGAAAACTATAAGGTACACACCGCTGGTATCAATCTGAAACTGGGTATCATCTACCAGCCTGCCGAATTTGTGAGAATAGGCGCCGCTTTCCATACTCCCTCCTATTTTGGTCGCGTAAGAAACTCTTATACCCGCACCATGACCAGCTACTATCCCGACGATCGCAATTCAGGCACATACGAAAAGAACTACACTTTCAACTACACGCTGACCACCCCGCTCAGAGCCATCGGTAGTGTGGCTTTCCTCATCAAGAAGAGAGCTTTCTTGAGTGCCGAGTATGAATATACTGGTTACAACATGAGCCGCATGAGCTCCTACGATTACTCGTTTGACCAAGAAAATGACAATATTCAGGAAAAATATGGTGCCTGCCACACCGTACGCATTGGCGGCGAGGTATATTTAACTAACAATTTCCTCTTGCGTGCCGGCTATAACTTCAAATCCTCAGCATACCGCAACAACACCAATAACAACAATGCCTCACATACCGCTACCGCAGGTTTGGGAGTAAGAGTAAAAGGTTTCCTCTTCGACGTCGCCTACGTCTATAAAACCAAAAGCGAAAATGTGTGGTTCTACGATCCCGACTTTGTTGACCCAGCCTCGTTGCGCACCAACACCCACCGTATAGTGGCTACCTTAGGTTACAAGTTCTAAGCATAAACGCCAACTTGTCCTCCTCGGGCCACTCCACATCCATCCAGTGAAGATGGAAGCCCTCGCGCTCCATCTTCCTAAACCAGGTCATCTGACGCTTGGAAAACTGATGGATGGCTACATTCAGACGCTTAAACATCGTATCATAATCCATCTGACCCTGCACATACAGGGTCAGAAATTTATATTCCAGACCGTAACGTATCAGCTGGTTGGGATTCACCCCGCAGTCTATCAGTCTGCGCACCTCGTCCACCATTCCCTGCTCCAGGCGTTCTTTCAGCCTACGGGTAATGCGCGAGCGTATCAGGTCGCGGTCGCCTCGCAAACCAAATACTACCGAGGGCACCGACTGACAGCTGTCCCATAGCTCTGGATGTTCACGATAGTACATCTCTATCTCTATTGCCCTCAACAAACGAGGCCGCTCGCAGGTATCGGTATGGTTGTGCAACGCTTTGAAGGAGGCCAGCATAGCGGTCAGTTCCTCATCGCTCTGCTTTTCCAATTCAGCCCGCAATTCAGGGTTATCGGGCACCGGAAACAGCTTGTAGCCCTTCAGCAAGGCCTCTACATACATGCCGCTTCCCCCGCATATCACCACATGCTTTCCCCTGCTTTCTATATCACGGATAGCCTGATGTGCCAGCTGCTGGTACTGAAAGACATTATATTCTATGCCAGGGTCCACAATGTCTATCAAATGAAAAGGTATCTGGTGACCTGCGATGGTATAATCCTCCAAGTCCTTACCCGTACCGATGTCCATCCCACGATACACCTGACGCGAGTCGGCACTGATGATTTCGGCATCAATGTGGTGTGCCAAAACCGCAGCCATGTGCGTCTTTCCGGTGGCGGTGGGGCCCAATATAGTAATGGTCATTTTTTCTCCTGATAGATTTCAAAATTGGAAACTTTCTTCCCAGTCACATCAAAGCGCACAAAGGTAATCATCTGATGAATACCCTGCTTGCCCGCAGCTCCCGGGTTCAGAAACAGCAAATCGTACTGCGGGTCGCGAATCACCCGCAAAATGTGGGAGTGGCCAGCCACCAGCAAATCAGGTTTTTCCTCCTGTATCAGCTTGACGATTTCGGGCTCATAGTGCCCCGGCTTGCCCACAATATGGCTCATCACCACCTTCAGGTCCTCACACTGGAAAATCTGCACCTTGGGGATATTGTGTCCCCTCACATCCCAGCCGTCGCAATTGCCATACACCGCCCGCACAGGCGCCAGGGTCTGCAGGTCGCAAATGATATCGTCGCTAAGCATATCTCCACAGTGCCATATCTCATCGCAGTGTTCAAAGAAAGTAAAAAGCTCGGGATGGATATAGCCGTGCGAGTCGGAGAGTACACCTATTCTTTTCATAATCGCTGTTTTACCGTTTCAAAGAGCACGATGCCTGTAGCCACCGATACATTCAGCGATTTGATAGTACCCACCATCGGAATGTTGATGGCATCGTTGCATATCCGCTGATAGTCCCACGCAATGCCCTCGTATTCGTTCCCCATGATCAGGCAAATCGGACCGGTGAGGTCTTTCTGGTAATGGAAATGGGAGGCCTTCTCTGTTACCGCAATTACCTCAATACCTGAGTCTTTCAGAAAATTGATAACCTCCACCAGATTGGAATGACGGCAGATGGGAATCTTGTTGAGGGCACCGGCAGAGCTCTTCACCGCATCCTCGTTCAGCTGGGCACCTCCCTTCAGGGGCAGGATGATGGCATCCACCCCGGCACACTCGGCCGAACGGGCGATAGCCCCAATATTGCGCACATCCGTAATCTTGTCCAATAGCAGCAGAAAGGGCACCCTACCCTCCTCATAAATTTGGGGCACAATGTCGAAGATGCTCTGGTATTCGATGGCCGATACAAAAGCCACCACTCCTTGGTGGTTGCCTCGGGTAAACTTGTTCAGTTTCTCGGCAGGCACATACTGGAAGGGAATCTTGTGCTGGCGCACCTGATAAAAAAGTTCTTTGAACAAATCACCCTGCAAACCTCTCTGCAACAACACTTTGTCGATAGTCTTATCTGACTCTATCGCCTCCATCACCGGGCGCAATCCATAAATGATATTATCGTTGGTCATATTACTGTTTTTCAGCTGCAAAAATAATAATTATTGTTGAATTGATGACTGGGTGGGCACATTGAAATATTTTGTATTTTTGCCAATTAAAAACTTTTGCACTTTGGAATCATTAGACACTTATTTTCACAGCATTGCCAGCGGCGACGAGCCCGCTAACCTATACAATCCCATCAACTATATTCTATCGCAAGATGGCAAACGTATCCGTCCCAAATTGGTGATGGCCTCAGCCGAGCTGTTCGGAAGAAAAGCGGAAGAGGTGAAACATGTGGCCGCCGCCTTCGAGATGCTCCACAACTTCACCCTGATCCACGACGACATCATGGACGAGGCCCCCATACGCCGGGGACAGCCCACCGTTTACAAACAATGGAACAGCAATATCGCCATCTTGGCAGGCGACGCACTGGCCATCATGGCCTTGCAAGAGCTGCTGAAGGCCCCTTGCGACGATGCCACCAAAATCAAAATCAGCGACCTATTTGCCCGCACCTCCTTGGAAATCTGCGAAGGACAGCAATACGACCTTGATTTCGAGACCCTCGAGAATGTCAGCATCGACGAATACATCAAGATGATAAGGCTGAAAACAGCCGTCATGTTGGCCGGCTGCCTGAAGTCGGGAGCCATCTTTGCCCATGCCTCGGAAGCCGACCAGCAGGCCATGTACGACTTCGGCATCAACATCGGCATCGCCTTCCAGCTCAAAGACGATATTCTGGACCTGTATTCCGACACCCAGGTCTTTGGCAAGATACAAGGCGGGGACATCAAGGAGAACAAGAAAACCTACCTGTATCTCATAGCTTTGCAACAGGCTAATGAAGAACAGCGTATGACCTTGAAGAAATATTTCGCTTCCACCGATTTCGATTTCGAGCAGAAACTGAAAGCGGTGAAAGACATCTACGAGCAACTGCAGGTAAAAGAGAAAACCGAGCAGAAGATAGCACAATATGTGGATGCCGCCATAGCGTCCCTGCGTCAGGTTTCGATTGCAGAAGAGAAAAAAGAAGAGATGTATCAACTGGCCAAATCAGCGGTGATTAGAAACAAATAATGAACAGTCAGGCAACCTCCAAAAAATATGCCATCATCGTCGGGGTGATGTTGCTTTTGGCCGCAGTATATGCTGTCAAGCTATTCAGCCTGCAGGTCATCAGCTCAGACTATAAAGAGGCCGCCAAAAACAACGCATTGCGCCAAATCACCGAGCACCCTGACCGTGGACTCATCTACGACCGCAACGACTCGCTGCTGGTGTTCAACGATGCGGCCTACGACCTGATGGTGGTGCCCAAGGAGTTGAAGGAGTTCGACACCTTGGACCTATGCCGCATTTTGGACATCACCAAAGAAGAGCTGGTGAAACGCATTGAGAAAGCCGCTGCCTATTCCCGAATCATCCCTTCGCTGTTTGCCCAGCAGATGTCCAAGGAAGACTATGGCTATCTGCAGGAGAAGCTCTATAAGTTCCCGGGATTCTTCGTGCAGACCCGCACCCTGCGTTCTTATCCCGAGGCAGTAGCCGCCCACATTCTGGGCTATGTGGGAGAGGTAAACGAAAGAACCATAGAAGACGACCCCTACTATAAGATGGGCGACTATATCGGCATCAGCGGTATCGAGAAGGCCTACGAAAACGAGCTGCGAGGAGTGAAAGGCCAGCGTGTGGTGCTGGTGGACGTCAACAACCGCGAAATCGGCAGCTACCACAACGGCGAAGAAGACGTGAAGGCCATCCCAGGCACCTCCTTATGGAGCACCCTCGACCTGCGCCTGCAACGCTATGGCGAGCAGCTCATGCAGAACAAACGAGGCAGCATCGTGGCCATCGAACCCAAAACCGGCGAAATCCTCTGCATTGTGTCCAGCCCCAGCTACGACCCCAACCTGCTGGTGGGAAAAGCCCGCAGCAAGAACTATATGATGCTGTGGCGCGACTCCATCCGCAAACCACTGTTCAACAGAGCCCTACAGGCCATGTATCCGCCCGGCTCTACCTTCAAGCTGGCCAACGGCCTCATTGCCGAAGAGGAAGGCATTCTGGATGCCAACACCATCTACCACTGCCCGGGAGGTTACCAGGTGGGCGACCACAAGATTGGCTGCCACCACGGCGGTGCCACCAACCTGGTGGCGGCGGTCCAGCACTCGTGCAACACCTACTTCTGCAAGGCTTTCTACAACATCATCAGCAACAAGAAGAAATACCCCACCATACAAGAAGGATATACCGCATGGCGCAACCATATCGTCAAGCTGGGTTTCGGCACTACCTTCGACACCGACCTGCCCTACGAGAAAAAGGGCATACTGCCCACTGCCGAGTATTTTGACAAGCGCTACGACAAAAGATGGAACGGAAACACCGTGGTGTCTATGGGTATCGGCCAGGGCGAGGTGTGCGTAACCCCTATCCAGATGGCCAACATGCTGGCCATCATCGCCAACCGAGGCTATTATGTGCGTCCCCACGTCATCAAAGCCATCGGCAGTAAAGACAACCTCAACACCCAATACATGGACAAGGTGGATGCCGGCATCCATCCCGCCTACTTCGAGCCCATCATACAAGGCATGGAGATGGCAGCGCTGGCAGGAACCGCCCGTGGAGCCCAGATTCCTGGCATACGGGTGGCCGGCAAAACCGGTACTGCTCAGAACCCTCATGGTCGCGACCACTCGGTCTTTGCCCTCATCGCCCCTATCGACGACCCGCAGATTGTGGTGTTCTGCTTAGTGGAAAACGGAGGATGGGGAGCCGCTGTGGCCTGTCCCATCGCCAGCCTTATCGCCGAGCTCTACCTCACCGGGGAGGTGAAACGCAAGGGCGTTGAGGAAAATATGCTTAACCTATCAACCAAATAGCCATGCCCACCTCCTATAGACATACTGCAACAAAAGGTTTCGACGGAAGGCTGATACTCTACTACAGCCTGCTCATCACCATCGGCTGGCTCACCATATTCTCCACCTCTTACAATCCCAGCGCCGCCCAGGGATTCAGCTTGTCGCTGCCCTACGCCCGCCAGCTGCTCTGGATTGGCACCTCCATCGTCCTGGCTATCGTGATATTACTCTTAGACTCGCGCATCCTCCAACATTACTCCTACCATCTCTACCTGTTCTGCCTCCTGTTGGTCATCTCCACCTTCTTCCTAGGCTCGAAAATCAACGGTGCCACCTCGTGGATTAAGATTGGCAGCTTCAGCATCCAGCCCACCGAGTTCATGAAACTGGCTACGGCTATGGCGCTGGCCAGGTTCTTCAACGAGGGTAAAACCATAGGCGAGAAAAAGAGTATCTGGTTTATCGCCTTTGCCTTCATCCTGGTTCCCGCACTGATTATCCTCTTGCAGAAAGATACCGGTTCTGCCCTGGTATTCCTGTCGTTCATCATTCTTTTCTACCGTGAAGGAATGAGCGGCATCGTCTTCATCATAGGGGCCGTCGCCGTTTTCCTCTTTGTCTTCACCCTGCTCACCAACGAAATCTACGCCATCGCCCTCCTGACCACCATCTTAATTATCGCCTGGATTATCAACCGCAAAGACAAGAAGAAGGTTATCCGCAATATCATCATTTATGCCATCGCCCTGGTATTTATCGGAGCCGTCAACATAGCTTACAACAAGGTGCTGCAGCCCCACCAGAAACAACGTATCGACACCCTCTTGGGCAAGACCTCCGACCCCAAGGGCGCCGACTTCAACCTGATACAGTCAAAGATTGCCATCGGCTCAGGCGGCTTCTTCGGCAAAGGCTACCTCAACGGCACCCAAACCAAGCTCAACTTTGTGCCCGAACAGAGCACCGACTTCATCTTCTGCGCCATTGGCGAGGAATGGGGCTTCGTGGGAAGCTGTGCGCTGGGGGCCCTGTTTATGGCGCTCATCATCCGCATACTCACCCTCGCCGAAAAGCAGCGCAATCCGTATGTCCGCTACTACGGCTACGGCATTGCCGGCATCATCGCCTTCCACTTCTTCATCAACATCGGCATGACCATCGGCCTGGTGCCCATCATCGGCATCCCCCTGCCCTTCATCAGCTATGGAGGCTCCTCGCTATGGGCCTTCACCGGCATGCTCTTCATTTTCATCAAACTGAACGACAACTAGAGGCTTATGCATAAAAAAATAGGACTTTTCTTCGGCTCTTTCAATCCTATTCACGTGGGGCATCTGATTATTGCCGAATATATCGTGGAGCATTCCGACCTGAAAGAGCTCTGGTTTGTGGTGTCACCCCGTAACCCGCTGAAGAAGAAACAGAGCCTGCTCAACGACCGCCAGCGCCTCTATATGGTGAACCTGGCCATCGAAGACGACTACCGCTTCCGCTCGTGCGACATCGAGTTCAAGTTGCCCCAACCCTCCTATACCGTCAACACCCTGCTCCATCTGGCCGAGAAATACCCCGACAAGGAGTTCTGCCTGATTATGGGTGAGGACAACCTCGACTGCATCGAAAAATGGTACAATTACCAGTTTATACTCGACAACTATCAGATTTATGTCTATCCCAGAGATGATTATAAAACCGAGCACAAGCGCGAACTGTCCAACATCCATTATGTGGATGCCCCCAAGATAGGCATCTCAGCCACCATGATACGGCAGGGCATCCAAGAGAAAAAATCAGTAAAATACCTCATGCCCGAAAAAGTCGCCAAATACGTCGAAGAAATGGGGCTTTATAGATGTAAGATGGAAGATGGAAGAAGTAAGATGTAAGAGGTATGAGGTATGAGTGACATAAATATATAAGCGAAGCTTACACTAGAAAAAAATATAAATATGAAATATTACACAATAGAAAATCTGGAAATCACCGATGCAGGGGCCGAGGGAAAGGCCATAGGCAAACACGAAGGCCTGACGGTTTTTGTGCCCTTTGCCGTGCCCGGCGACGTGGTTGACGTGCAGGTGTTTAAGAAGAAAAAAGGCTATGCCGAGGCTTACGTCACCGCCTTGAAGAAAGCCTCGCCCGACCGCATCGAGCCCGTGTGCCAGCACTTTGGACTATGCGGCGGCTGCAAATGGCAACTGCTGACCTACGAAAAGCAGCTCTACTACAAGCAGAAGCAGGTCTTCGACAACTTCAAGCACCTCGGCAAGTTCGACTTCCCCGACATCCAGCCCATCATAGGCTCTGAAAAGCAATACTACTACCGCAACAAGCTCGAGTTCACCTTCTCCGACCTGCGCTGGCTGGACGACACCGACCGCCAGAAGCAGGAGGCCGGCGAGAAGATTGTGCCCGAAGGACTGGGCTTCCACATCCCCGGCAAGTTCGACAAGGTGCTCGACATCCAGCATTGCTACCTGCAGGCCGACCCTGCCAACGAAATCCGGCTAACCATCAAAAACTACGCCCTGCAGCATCAGATTCCCTTCTTCAACGTGCGCAAGCACGAGGGAGTGTTGCGCAACCTCATCATCCGCAATAGCTCGACCGGCGAACTGATGGTAATTGTCATCATGACCGTCCAGAACAAGCAGACGATGGAGCTGATGCAGTTTATCGCCGACCGCTTCCCGCAGATCACCTCGCTGCAGTACTGCATCAACACCAAATTCAACGACAGCATCACCGACCTGGACATCATCCCCTTCAAGGGCAAGCCCTACATGATGGAGGAGATGGAAGGCCTGCAATTCAAGGTGGGACCGGTATCGTTCTACCAGACCAACAATCCCCAGGCCTACAACCTGTATAAGACCGCCCGCGAGTTTGCCCAAATCGGACCCGACGACATCGTTTACGACCTCTATACCGGCAGCGGCACCATCGCCAATTTCGTGGCCCGTCAGGCCAAGCTGGTGGTGGGTATCGAATACGTGGACGAGGCCATTGCCAACGCCAAGGAAAACTCGGCCCTCAACGGCATCACCAACACCCGCTTCTATGCCGGCGATATGGCCAAGGTGTTCACCGCCGACTTCATCAAACAGAACGGCACCCCCGACATCGTCATCACCGACCCGCCACGTGCCGGTATGCACGAGAAGGTGGTGGAACAGCTGCTGGCCATTGCCCCCAAGCGCATTGTGTATGTAAGCTGTAACCCCGCCACTCAGGCCCGCGACCTCACCCTGCTCTGCGCCAGCTACCAGGTAAGCCGCGTGCAGCCCGTCGATATGTTCCCCCACACTCACCATGTGGAAAACGTAGTACTGCTGGAGAGACCTTAAAAATTCCCCTTCTAAAAGAAGGGGTGGCCGAAGGCCGGGGTAGTGACATAAACATATAGGCGAAGCCTACAACAAAAAAGAATTCATGAGCAAAACTCATAACTTCCTTAACAAACAATACCAGCAGCACCGCAACTTTATCCTCTACGGTGTCATAGGTATCTTTACCACCGCCATTGACGTGGGCATCTTCACCCTGCTGAGCTATGGCGACATGCACGAGCTGCTGGCCAACACTATCAGCTATCAGGTGGCCATGGTAGCCAGTTTCTTCCTCAACCGGCACTACAACTTCAAGGTCAAGGACAAAGTATGGCAGCGCTTCCTGTCGTTTTTCATTGTCAACCTCATCGGCTACGGCTTCAGCCAGCTGCTGGTGTTCCTGTTCATCACCCAGCTCGGCATGCCCGACTTCATCGGCAAGCTCCTCGCCACCATCCTCGCCGCCATCTGCCAGTTCCTCTTCATCAAACACCTCACCTTCAAGGTCAAGAAGCAAGAGGAGTCAGTTTAAACATTATCGTGTCACCACAACCTTCCTTGCTTGACGGTTACCGACTATGACGATATAGACGCCGGAAGGCAAGTCGCTGTTGCGGACGCTTTTGCCGTTGATGTCGAAAATTCTGACGGTCTCGCCGTCGGCACCCCTGACGATGATGCGGCCATTGTTGGCATAGATGTTGATGTCTGAAGCATCATGCTCCTCAATTCCGCTGCCACAGTCCTCAACAACGTTACCAAAGAGACCCCACACGGGATGGGAATGGTAGGCATTCAAAGAACCACAGGGGACGATAAGGAGGGTGTTATAGTTGGCGAAGACACCGGTGCCTACTGTAGGCGGCACGGAGCATTTCAACACCAGGGTGTCAAGCTGCGTTACACCATTGAAAACGGAGTCACCGATACTTTCAAGAGTTGAGGGAAGTACCAGTTGGTGCAGACTCGTACAATTGATAAAAGCTTCCTCGCCAATGGCGGTAATGCCCTCACCGATGGTGACGTTGGCAAGCGAGGTGCAACCCCAAAAAACTTCACCAGGAATTTCCGTCATCGTTCCCGGCAGGCTCACGGTGGGCAGACTAACGCAATCGCCGAAAGCCGTCCATCCCATCGTAGTGAAGCCTTCGGGCAGGATGAAATCCACATTCAATGCACTGTCGTACTGGAAGGCAAAGTCCCCAATCTCCTTCAGCGTAGAAGGAATGTTGATATGCTCTAGGTTGACACACTCACGGAAAGCACAAAAGCCTATCGTTTCCACACCTTCGCCGAGGGTGACATTCTGGAGATTACGGCACTGACTGAAGACCCACTCGCCGATGGTGTTGACACTGCCAGGGATGCTCACCTCCGTGATGGAGTAGCAATTTCCAAAGGCGTAGTATCCGAGACTAGTCAGACTGTTGGGGAAGATGATTGACTGAAGTGCGAAGCAGTTGGTGAAAGCCCTTTCGCCGATAAAGGTAATCCCCGCGGGGAGGTTGACTTCAGCCAGCTGTCTGTCGTCAAAGAAACAGCGATAAGGGATTTCGGTGACGCCCTCGGGAATGGTGACGGAGGTCAGGCTGTAGCACAAGGCGAAAGCCCATTCGTCGATGTAGGTCAGGCTCGAGGGGAGGTTAACCGATGCCAGCAAGCTGTCGTAATAGAAGCAGCAATAAGGGATTCCGATGACACCTTCGGGTATGTTGACGGAGGTCAGGCTGTAGCACTTGCCAAAGGCGTATGAGCCGATGGCGGAAACAGAGGCGGGCAGCGTGATGGAGGTCACCAGCTCACAACTGTAAAAGGCGTCGTGGCCCACCTGGGTGACAGCGTGCATCGTGCCGCCGAATGGCACTGAGTCGGGCACCACCACGGCTCCCGACGGCTCGGTGTAGCCGGTCCATGCGGCGTCGTTCGTCTCGTCGTAATCCGGCCACAGTGGTGGCACCAGCAAGGCCTTGCCAGTCGAATTAACAATGTAATATAGCGTCGTGCCCTGGTAGGTGTAGCTGAAAACTGAATCCTGGGCCTTTACGCCCTGTCCGAGGATCATTGCCATTGCAAAAATGGCCACAAATAGTACTTTTTTACTCATGATTTTATACAAATTTATTGATTTACAAGATGTGTCCAAAAAAAAAGCAAAAGTACAAATTTTTCCCTTTGCATGCTGCACTAGATTTGCAATCATCCTACGGAGGCGGCTGCGCCCCGCAGGCGCAGGCAGGCCGTTAGGTCTGCAGAGTTTGGTAGTGCCAAAGGCACGACACTCTCCATAACCCCTCACGTCAGTGTGGGGGAGCTCAAACTCCGCTCAAACTCCCTTCCAACTAGGCTCAAACAATGTCTTGGACGGAAATAACTTGACACATTTTTGCACAATAAAAGCAAGAATGGAACAAAAAAGTAAAAGGAAGACGTATTCCAAGGAGTACAAATTAGAGGTCCTGAGTTATTATTACACCCATGGAGAGCACCGACGGAAAACCTATGAGAGATATGGCATAGACGAATCCTTACTCAGATTGTGGCTTAAGACCTATCAGATTGAAAAAAAGGGCGTATCTTTGCAATCGGAATTAGAGAATGCCCTGCAGATGAACCAACCGCAAGAGCCTGATACACAAGAGTATCTTCAAAAGAAGATAGAAGCCCTGGAGCTGGCGCTCGAGTATGAACGCCTGCGCTGCCGAGGTTACGAAAAGCTGATTGAGATTGCCGAAAGGGAGGAAGGAATCAGCATATTAAAAAAAGATGGTGCCAAGCAGTGACGGCGCTGCGCGGGGAGTTTCCGCACGAAAGCGTGGAAACCCTCTGCAGTCTGTTTGGCAAACGACGCCAATGGTATTACGAGAAGAAAAAGCTCGTCGTCTCAGAAAGCCAGCGGGCGAAACTGCTGACCGAACATATTGACTACTATCGGGGACTGTGTCCGAGAATCGGCGGTGTAAAACTGTATCTACTGATTTCCATTGACTTAGGGAAAGAGATAACACGCGGACGGGACTCATTCCTGAAATTTTACAGGGAGAAGAACTTTCGCCTTCCTCGCAACAAACCGATACATACGACCGACTCCAACCACCTTTACCGTAAGTATCCCAATCTAGTGAAAGGGTTGGAGGTGAGGTATGTGAACCACGTCTGGGTGGCCGACATCACCTACGTATGGATAGAGGGAGACGTGCTGTACCTGCACCTTCTTACCGACGCTTTCTCGCATGCGGTCATTGGCTGGTGCCTGACGGAGACCCTAGAAGCAGACGGCACCGTCAAGGCCCTGAAAATGGGCATCATGACTGCCGGAGGTGACAACCTCTGCGGCACCATCCACCACTCCGACCGCGGCTCTCAGTACGCCTGTTACCGTTATGTCGACACCCTGCTCGAACACCACATACGGATCAGTATGACGGAATGTTATAAACCCACCGACAACGCTATAGCAGAGCGCATGAACGGCATTCTAAAGACCGAGTGGATATACCACCAGGAACTCTTCCGCGATAGGCAGGCAGCTGAAGATGGCATCGCACGCATGATACACTTCTACAACGAGATACGCCCGCACATGAGCATCGGCATGCTTACCCCGATGGAAGTCTACCGCGGTGCGGAACCAGGAAGAAACCTGTGGAAAAACAACAAAAAAAAACGACACTTTGGAAAAATTTCGTAACTTTGCACCGCCAAACAATCAGGGTGGCGACAGCTTTATGCCATCGTCATCTTAAAGTCGGCTGGGGCATCGAGCCCCGCCCGACTTTGCCAAACAATCAAGGATGGCTCTGCATTGTCCATTGTCATCCGGAATTGACAAGCGATTTAGTACGGCATCAGAAAACTTGACAAGCAATTCAGTTTAACCAGCAAAAATCTGTCAAGCGATTTCAGTAAAACACACTCGCTCAAACTCCCTTCCAACTCCGCTCAAGGTCCGCTCTAAGTCCGATGTAACTCCGATGTAAGTCCGATGTAAGTCCGATCCAGCACCCTTACAAGTCCGACCCAACACCGTCGTGGCTCCCTTTTAAACACCCTTTAACCACTGTTTAAACACTTGTCATATTACATTTTTTGCTATCTTTGCAGCGGAAATGGGGATGGGAGGATAAAACTGTTGTAATAATCGTACTATGCTGTTTCAGAAAAATATCGTCCGGAAATATCTTGCCACGCTGCCTAAAGAGCAGACAACCGAGGCTTGGGATAAGTATCAGCAATACTTTCTCAATCCCGCCATCCAGCAGAACATCCTCCAGTCGAAGGAGGAACAGTTTCAGGAGGGATTTCTGCGCGAACTGTTTGTGAAAATTCTGGGGTATACTCTCAATCCTTCTCCCGACTATAATTTGATCACCGAAAAGAAAAATGAGGCCAACTCCAAGAAAGCCGATGGTGCTATACTTTTGGATGGAAAAGTGATTGGCATCATCGAACTGAAAGACCATAAGACCACCGACCTTTCAAAGATTGAAGCGCAGGCCTTCGGTTATAAGAGTCAACATGTGGGCACGCGGCTGGTCATTATCTCCAACTTCGAGAAGTTGCGTCTCTATATCGACAATGCGGTGGAGCACCGCGAATGGAACCTCTTCACGTTGACGGAGGATGAGTTCCGCGAGTTGTATCTCTGTCTTGCATGGCCGCAGGTGAAAAGCGGAATCGCCATACAGATGAAGGGCGAATCGGTGTCAAACGAGGACCAAATCACCAAATCGCTCTACAAAGACTACTCCGAGTTCAAGCGCGTGCTCTTTGCCGATATTGTGGAGCTCAATCCCGATTACAACAAGCTGCTGCTCTTCAAAAAGACACAGAAACTGCTTGACCGTCTGTTGTTTATCTTCTTCGCAGAGGATTGCGGACTGCTGCCGCCCAACTCGATGATGCAGATTATCGACCAATGGGAGAAGCTGAAGGAGATGGACGAATACCGTCCGTTTTACGACCGCGTGAAGAAATATTTCGGCTATATGAACACCGGATTCAAAGGCAAGAAATATGAGATTTTCGCCTACAACGGTGGTCTTTTCAAACCCGACGAAGTGCTCGACAACATCATCATTTCAGACGAGCCCTTGGTGGAACACACCAAACGGCTTTCCACCTACGATTTTGAGAGCGAAGTTGATGTGAACATCCTCGGCCACATTTTCGAGAACTCCCTTTCGGAGATTGAGGAGGTGACGCAGCAACTCAAGGAGGAAACGCTTACAAGCGTAGAGAGCAAGACCACCTCCAAACGCAAGCAAGACGGCGTGTTCTACACCCCGCAATACATCACGAAATATATTGTGGAGAACACCGTGGGTCGCCTCTGTGCCGAGAAGAAATCGGAATTGGGGATTGTGGACGAAGAGTATTTCTCCGACCAAAAACGTCAGAAGCAGACCCGCAAGCGCCTGATGGAGCAGTTGCAACAGTATCGTGAGTGGCTGTTGCAGATTACCATCTGCGACCCCGCATGCGGAAGTGGCGCCTTTTTGAATGCCGCCCTGCAGTTCCTGATGAATGAGCACCGGCTCATCGACGAGATGGAGGCCAAAGTGACGGGCGCAAGCATTGTGTTCCAGGATGTGGAGAACAGCATTTTGGAGAACAACCTCTTTGGGGTGGACATCAACGAGGAGAGCGTGGAGATTGCCCAGTTGGCCCTCTGGCTGCGCACCGCCAAACCCCACCGCAAGCTCAACACGCTGAACCAGAACATCAAATGCGGCAACTCCCTCATCAGCGACCCCGCCATCGCCGGCGAAAAGGCTTTCGACTGGCAAGAACAGTTCCCGAAAGTGTTCGAGAAGGGAGGATTTGATGTGGTGATTGGCAATCCACCGTATGTTTTTGCTAGAGAAAAAGTTTCAGAAGAGGACAAATATTATTACTCAATAAATTTTGAGTCTGCAAAATATCAGGTAAACACCTACATTATATTCATGGAACAATCAATGTTATTAGCCAAAAAGAATGGAATGATAGGGCTCATAGTTCCAAACTCTTGGTTGATGACATATTCTGGAGAAGCTTTAAGAAAGATTTTCTTAGGGAAAGCATCTGTAGATAAAATTGTCAATTTGTATGGCAAATCCTTTGAAGATGCCAATGTAGAAACTGTAATTTCTATTATTGAGAATAAAGAAGCCGGTGAATGTCATAATATAGAAATCCTTAAATCAAATGAGAACAGTAAGTCATTTGATTTCATGCACTCAAAAAAACAATCTGATTTTTCAAAGAACAAAGGATACGAGTTTTTGATTTTTCAAAATGAAGAAAGTGAATCATTAACAGAAAAATTACGTCAAGGTTGCAAGGGGCTAGATGAAGTTGCATGTGTAAAAGCTGGACTTCAAGCATATGAAAAGGGAAAGGGGATTCCTAAGCAAAGTGCAGAGGATGTTAAAGCACGTCCATATGATTTTTCGTACAAATATAATAATGACACTTATAAATACCTTGATGGAAGTAATGTTTTAAGATATGCCATTAATTGGAGTGGATTGTGGCTTTGGTATGGTAATCATCTTGCAGCTCCTAGAACCCTAAACTTATTCACCGACGAGAAAATAATAGTTCGTGAGATAACGAGCGAATTTCCTCATTGCATTAATGCAGTTTATTCGAACGATACATACTTGTACAATCGCAGCAATATTGCGGTAGTAAAACGTGAAGGAGTTGATATTTCTCTGAAATATATATTAGTACTTCTCAACAGTACTTTGATGTCTTTCTATTTCAAGAAGAATACAGCAAAAGCTGAAAGAAAACTTTTCCCAAAGATTATCTTGAATGACTTGAGATTATTCCCTATTAAAGCTGTTTCACCCGAATCCCAACTGCCCTTCATAGCCCTTGCCGACACCATGCTTTCCCTCAACGCTGATCTTCAGCAGAAGCGCAGCCGTTTCCTCCGCCGTTTGCAGGAGAATTTCGAGGGCGTGAAAATCACAGGCACCTTGGAGACATTCGACACCTTGCAGTTTGCGGACTTCCTGAAAGAGCTGAAGAAGCAGAAGATCAAACTCACCCTCACGCAGCAGGACGAATGGGAGGACTACTTCGGCCAGTACAAGACCGAATGCATCAGCATTTCAGAGCAAATTGCTGAAACGGACAAGAAGATTGACGGGCTGGTGTATGAGTTGTATGGATTGACGGAAGAGGAGATAAAGGTGGTGGAAGGTATCTAAGTAACGGCAAGCAACAAGCAAAAATAGACTTAGGATAAGCCTCTTAACGGTTATCGTGCCACTTGACAAATTTGTCAAGACAGCGGAGCAACAGGTATGTTAATATGAATGATATTATCATGTCGTTACGTTCAAATTTCGTTGCAAAGGTACATAAAATTCCTGAATTACACACAGACATATAAATTTTTATTGTAGGGACGCGATTCATCGCGTCCGCAAAAACCTTCCGCTATCACGCCGGTCTATAAAAGGAAACACCCGACCGCTTGGATGAGATATAGTCAAACGCGCTTCGAGTGTTTCTGCCTGCAAAAATACAAAAAATATCATATCAAACACATAAAAGAGAATTTTTTCGATTACAGCGCAGTGTGGGGTATAAAACCACCTACGCGGCAGAATAATCCTCGCCAAAAAATCTTCCTGGTATAATTCGAGAATTTTCTGTACCTTTGCACTTTGAATATACAACCTTATTAACACACTTCTCTTTGATGAAAAAAATAATTGCATTTTTATGTTTTCTCTTTGCAAGTCTGTGTGGATTTGCGAAGAGTGATTTCCTCCCTACTCCGGATGAAGTATTAGGGGATACTATGGTTATGTGCAATGAATCCATTTGTTATGGTTCTGATTTTAATTTCCCGGTACCTCCGTTTTTAGGGTTTGTCACTAGTTGTAGCTATTATTGTAATGGAATTAGGTATAATAATACTACTCCTTACATTTTCATTCCCGCTAGTAATATTATTCCTGATACGACAATTATTTGTTATATTGATTCCATGAATGGTGCAGCAATTAATAAAGTTAGGGCAATTATTATTACTATTAATTCTGCACCTGCAATTGCTATTCCAGTGGATTCAATTCGTCATGTAACCTGTCCAAATGGAGCATTTCACCCGTATGGTGATGGAGCTTTCTCTGTGATGTTGGATGAGCCTACACAAAATTATTCATGGATAGATGTGGAGAGTGATTCATCATTCTTTTTTGTTCATACTTACTATGATGATTTTACGCTGACTGGTCTTAGAGCAGGTACTTATAGAGTAGTGACGCATGGATCTAATGGATGCGTTTGTACTGATAGTGTAGTAATTGAAGGCC
>Ga0265299_10000215_pt1 | contig 77071 bp, 34 predicted proteins | sample AusTroGonzalo_MG_4_FD_193485 | JGI IMG/M metagenome (GOLD analysis project Ga0265299, IMG submission 193485) | Bovine rumen microbial communities from tropical cattle in Woodstock, Queensland, Australia - Gonzalo_02 | ecosystem: Host-associated > Mammals > Digestive system > Stomach > Rumen ... | reverse complement strand
CAGCATATCGGCATTCTTGATTTGATATATCGTACGATGCAGGTGCGTACAAGCCTCCCAATGCACCGTCAATATATCAGCACCCATCTCCTTGAAACGCTCCACATAGCGTTCGGGCTGCACAATCATCAAGTGCACATCCAGCGGCTTCTCGGCCTGCGAGCGAATGGCTTTAACCAGCGGCATGCCGTAAGAGATGTTGGGCACAAATACGCCATCCATAATGTCCAAGTGAAACCAGTCGGCTTCCGATTCGTTCACCATCTGAATAGCTTCCGCCAGGTGACAGAAGTCTGCCGAAAGCATTGAAGGAGAGATTAAAGGATTCATAGGCTTATTTATTTAGTGGTCATTTCTCCACACATCGTATGCTGGAGCCAGAATTTGATTTCATCATCGGGCATCTCCGATCCAAACAGGTACATCATCTTGGTGATGGCCGCCTCGGTGGTCATATCGCCACCACTGATTACGCCACTGTTGTTCAGTCCCACACTGGTTTCATACAAACCCATCTTCACACCGCCACCGTCTTTACATTGACTCACACTCAAGATGACAATGCCCTTATCAGTAGCTTCCTTGATGATAGACAGAAATTCCTTGTCGGAAGGAGCGTTGCCGGCGCCAAAAGTTTCCATCACCACCCCCTTCAGTCCGGGCACCGACAATACCGAGCGCACCATACTGAGGGAAATACCAGGATATAGCTTCAACAGCGCAATATTGTCGTTCAGGTTTTTATGTACCCTCAGCGGTTTCTTTTCCGAAAGGTGGATAAAGAAATCATTGTAATGGATGGTGACACCCACCGTGGCTAAACGATGGTAGTTGGGCGAAGCAAAAGCACTGAACTCCTCGGCATTGGCCTTGTAGGTTCTGTTGCCACGGAAAAGCGAGTTGTCGAAATAAATACACACCTCTTGAATACGAGGTTCTCCGTCACACTCGTCAGCGGCAATCTCCACGGCGGTAACAATATTGTCACGCCCATCGGTACGCAAGGCTCCCAAAGGCAGCTGCGACCCCGTCAGAATGACTGGCTTGGCCAGGTTCTCCAACATAAAGCTAAGTGCAGAAGCCGTATATGACATGGTGTCGGTTCCATGCAGTATCACAAAGCCGTCGTAGGCCTTGTAATTGTCCCCTATCATCGTGGCCAGCCTTACCCAAAAGTCAGGATTGGTGTCCGATGAGTCAATCAAGGGCAACAATGTCTTGAACTCAATGTCTGCATTCAGCAGTTTCAGCATGGGCAAATGGCTGTAGATATCATTAAACTCAAAGGGTTCAAGTGCGCCATTATCAGGATTATGCATCATACCGATGGTGCCTCCTGTGTATATCAACAATATCTTTTTCTTCATCTTAAGAGTGTGTAAAATCAATCTGCAAATTTACATAAAATTCCCGAATTACACACAGACGTATAAATTTTTATTGTAGGGACGCGATTCATCGCGTCCGCAAAAAATATAGAGGAAAGATACGGATTTTTACGTTATCGTCACTTCGCTTGACAGAGAAAAAACAAAAAATACCACGTCGTTCAATAAATTTGCTTACTTTTGCAGTCCAAAGGAATACAAACACCCCACCATACACCCTCTTAATCTCATAGTCATAATAATGGAAGAGAAATACAAAGCGGAAAGAAATCGGACGATAACCGTCAAGGCGGAAGAAATCCCGTCATTGGAGAAGTGCATCGGCAAAGCGACAAATCTCGGCAAACAGTTTCATGACGATCTCTTGATCAATGAAGACCTGTTCAACTGCATCGACCTGATTCCCAACGAGTATTTCGACCTGATCATCATCGACCCTCCCTATAATCTTGACAAAGACTTCCACGGTACCAAGTTCTCTTCAATGAAAGCTCTCGACTATGAAGCATATTTAAGAAGCTGGTTCTACAAGGTTTGCGATAAGTTGAAACCCAACGGCTCGTTATATCTTTGCGGCGACTGGAAATGCTCGTCTTCATTGCAACGGGTACTGGAAGAAAAATTGACGGTCATCAACCGCATCACCTGGCAACGCGAAAAAGGGCGTGGGGCCAAAAGCAATTGGAAAAACAGCATGGAAGACATCTGGTTCGCCGTCAAAGATCTCAAACACTATTATTTCAACGTCGATGCCGTGATGATGAAGCGGAAAGTGATAGCACCTTATCGGGAAAACGGCCTGCCTAAAGACTGGGAGGAAACCGCCGAAGGCAATTACAGGACTACCTACCCCTCCAATTTCTGGGACGATATCAGCATCCCCTTCTGGTCAATGCCAGAAAACACCGACCATCCCACCCAAAAGCCGGAAAAACTCTATGCCAAATTGATACTGGCATCAAGCAAGGAGGGGGACAGAATTTTCGACCCCTTTGCGGGTAGCGGCACTACCGCAGTGGTGGCCAAAAAGCTGAAACGACATTATTGCTGCGTGGAAATCAACAGGGAATATTGCCTCTGGGCAGCCAAGCGACTTCAAAAGGCCGACAATGACACAGCCATCCAAGGCTACGCCAAAGGGGTTTTCTGGGAACGCAACACCCTCAACGAACAAAAAACAAAATCCATCTAGAGTATTTCATCCAGCACCTTCAACACATGCTGAATCTTGTCCTCAAAACATATCTCAGCTTTGATAATGTGCAACACGGGATGCCCCTTCCACACCGCCAGAATACGGTCGTCCACATCTCGCGCCACCTCCACAGATTCCGAGCGACATTTATTATTATATAAAGTGTAGAAATCTTCTGCTCCTTTGGCAGCAGTGCAGATATGCAACACGGCATCATAATGCTCGTCCCGCAGCTCCTTTTCTGTCATCCCAATATCGTCCTTAATGCGCTGCCATACGGCCGCAGGCATATAGGCAGCGGTGTCCATAGTGCCTCGGTCACAGATAAGCAACGCCGGCTTGCCACACGACTCAGCAATCTGTGTCATGCTTCTTTCCATCTGCAACTGAAATTCCAGTTTCGACTTCTCGGTAACATACGACAACTCCGCATCCTTAGTCAGGAAATCAGCACCCGCTTCAATAAACAGGGTGGCCGCTTCTGGAAGCAAATACACAGCATATCCCTTCTCTTCGTATTTCTGCCGAATACGTTTCAGTACGGTTGACTTGCCTGCACAAGGGCCTCCGGTGAGTGCGATTCTAGTGACCATGCCTTTTCCTTCTCTGTTATTTGGACAACAATTTCTTGGCAAATTCCGTATTGGCATAATGCCCAGGGTGACTGGCATACACACGTCCTTTCATCGGCTTGCCCAGCAAATATAGGTCACCTACCAAGTCCAACAGTTTATGACGGGCGGGCTCGTTGGGATAGTGCAGCTCCACATTGTCCAACACTCCGTTTTCGGTTACCTTCAGGTTCTTGCGGTTAAAAAATGCACTGAGCTGGTCCAACACTTTCTGTTCGGGCATCTGGGCCACAAAAACGATGGCGTTGTCCACATCCCCGCCTTTTACCAGATTGTTGGCAACCAGGAATTGCAGTTCGTGCAAAAACACAAAGGTTCTGCATTTGTATATCTCTGGATAGAAGTCTTTGATATTCTTCAATTCCGCAGTCTGAGTAGCCAACACCGCAGTACCATAGTCCACGTCCACTTTTATCTCAAAGCCGTCAAACGGCTCTACCCTCAACTCTATCTGCTTGTCAGGCAATGAAAACTCAGCAGCTTCAGTCACCACAAAGTATTCCCTCTCTTGCTGCTGTTCCACGATTCCAGCCTTCTGAAGCGCCTCCACATAAAAACGGGCACTGCCATCCAGAATGGGAGTCTCCTCGGCATCGATATCCACAATGACATTATCAATCTGAAGTCCGGCAAGGGCAGCCATCAAATGCTCTATGGTTCGCACTTCTGCCTCATTTTCTTTGATGGAAGTTCCTCGGGAAGTGTCAAAAACGTTGGTGGCTATCGCACGCACCATAGGTTTCCCCGGCAGATCCACACGGCGGAACATAATTCCAGTATGCTCCGGTGCAGGGTTAAAACTGACGGTTACTTGCTTGCCTGTGTGCAATCCTTTTCCCGACAAGCTTACAGAGTTGGAGATGGTATGAGTTTTAGACATAATTTTCGTTTTTCAATCAACGCTTACTTTTTGGTTTTTTGCTCAAGTTCATCCACCTGTTTGAACAATTCGGGAAGTTTCTTACGGTAGATAATGAGTCTTCTTTCCTGGGTGACAGGAATAGCTGGGCTACCCAAATATGCCTGTCCGCCTTTCAACGAGTTGGTTACACCCGACTGGGCAGCCACAATGGTCTGGTCGCCAATGGTGATATGTCCGGCCACACCTACCTGTCCGGCAAAGATGCAATGCTTGCCCACCTTGGTAGAACCCGACACTCCCGTCTGGGCGGCAAAGGCACTGCCCTCTCCCACTTCCACATTGTGGGCTACCTGCACCAAGTTGTCAATCTTGACATTCTTATGAATAATGGTCGAACCCATCGTGGCACGGTCAATACAGGTGTTGGCACCAATCTCCACATTGTCTTCTATCACCACATTGCCAATCTGGGGCACCTTGGTAAACTCACCATTCATGGCAGCAAAGCCAAAGCCGTCGGCCCCAATCACCGTGCCTGCATGGATGATACAGTCGTTACCCACCACACATTCGGCATACACTTTCACACCTGAATTCAACACCGTATTGCTGCCCACCTTCACATCGTCACCGAGGCATACATGCGGGAAAATCTTGGTATTGTCACCAATCACCACATTTTCACCAATGCTGGCAAACTCACCGATATACACATTCTGACCAATTTTGGCTGATTCGGCCACACAGGCCATCTTCGAGATGCCAACCTTGCTGTTTTTCTTCATCTGGTTATAGAAATCCAGCAGCTTGGCGAAAGCAAAATACGAGTTCTCTACCCTCAGCAAAGTGCAAGGCACCGGTTTTTCCGCCACAAAACTGTTGTTGACAATCGCAGCGGTAGCCTTCGTATCATATATATAATGTGTATACTTTGGATTGGCAAGGAATGTCAGTCCTCCTTCAAAACCGGCTTCAATCTTGCAAACGGTCTTAATTTTTGCCTGTGCGTCTCCCTCAATGGTAGCGGAAATAACTTCGGCAATTTGGGCAACAGTAAATTCCATAATTTTCAAATTTAAGTTGCAAAAGTACGACATTTTAAGCCGCAGATTCCAAATTATCTCTACGACAACTATTAAAAAACGTTAAAACATTTTCTAAAACCCTGTCATTCAACAGAAAATAAAAAAGTGAAAAAGGGGTTCCTCAAATGCTTGTCAGAATCAAAAAAAGTTGTATCTTTGCAGCCGATTTCAGAAATGAACCAAACGGAAAGGTGGGTGAGTGGCTGAAACCAACAGTTTGCTAAACTGTCGTAGGGGTAACCCTACCGCGAGTTCGAATCTCGCCCTTTCCGCAAGCCAAAAAGCAACGTGTCAACGTTGCTTTTTTTTGTTGGTTGCTTTCGCTGGCCGCTTGCGGACATGCGAGAGGCAAACAGCAAAAAAAATACTTGCGTAGCAAGGGATTTTTGTTCTTGCAAGGACGCCCGCGGCAGCGAAGAGATCTTTAATCTCGCCTTCACTTTCTATCCTTAATCACCGTAATGGTGCCGTTAAATTGAATCGTGCGAACTAAGCCCTCATAATAGAAAGTATAGTAGTAAACGCCATCGGGCACATCACCCATACCAAACCCACTGTCAACATTATAGACATAGTCGTCTTTCATATAGGTTTGATAGTTGGTTTGTTTGAATACCACCTTTCCCCAACGGTCAACAATCTGCAAAGTATTAGAGCGCTCAGGGTTCAAGTCTTTGATAATAAACACATCGTTCACTCCGTCTCCATTGGGTGTGATTACATTGGGGAACTTCAAATCCGCCTCTATAATCACCAAAATGCTATAAGACGATTCACAGCCATTCACCATCAGGGTAAGCGTTACCGTATAGTCGCCCCACTGGGTATACAAATGCTCAGTATTGGGCACGTAAGTGGTATCATAGCTGCCATCTCCAAAATCCCATACCCAGAAATAGTTCATTTGTGCCAACGACGACACATCCGTATGGTTAATAAATTGTATCTCGGCATTCTCAGAAAGCATAGCCTTGTCGGGAATAGCATAAAAATCCGGAGTGATATCGGGAACAACCAACAAGTTCAGCAGGATAACACTGTCGCAGCCAAACTGATTGGAAAGAGTGCGGGTAAACGTATTGATTCCGCTTGCCGATGTTTCGTGCTCCGACAAAACAAAGCCGTAGTTGTTATATTCCGTATGCTGGCAAGTGGTATCGAAAAATACCGTCTGGTGAGTGGGATTTACCCAAAGGCGCATCGTCAACACACTGTCAGCTCCCGTATGGGCAGTCAACGTCACAGTTTGCGTATCAGTCTGCGTAAACGTCACCCCATTCCAAATTAGCGGCAACTCGCTGTCGCAAATCACCGAGTCAGCCTCGGCAAACACATTGTAGAACACATGCAGATACATGGTCACCACACTGTCACAACCCTGCTGGTTGACAAGGGTAACCTGTTGCATACCTGGACCAGTAAAGGTAATGCCATTGATAAGATACGGCAACTGATTTTCCACGATGGTGTCATATATGGTGGTGGAATCCACCGGTGGAGCCCATAGAAGTGTCATGATCACCATACTGTCGCAGCCAAACTCATTGGTCAATACTGCCGTCTGTGTACCATAGTCGGTAAAGGTCACCCCATTCCAAGTGTAGGGCAACTGACAGGGCATCAAAAAGTCTTGAACTTCCGTCTGCGATACCGGATTGACCACCAAATGCAGGTGTACAATGGTTTGGCAGCCATCCCCAGAGGTAATGAGTGTATCAGTAAGATATTCCCTCGACTGAGAGATGTCAAGAGGCGGAAAATAGGGTGTCTCGTATGGGGTCGGAGAAGCACAGACTACTGCCGCCACGGTATCGTAGTTGAGCGGACTCACATGCGCCATCACCTCTACCATGGGTACGCCCGTATATATGTCAATACTCCATCCTCCTCGGTTGTTCACCCAATTGGATTTGAAACGAAAGGTGACAGCCGACTGGTGGACGGTCAGATTCCCCACTGACGAGGTATGAGTAAGTGCTGCCAACAACGAACCAGATAATGCCGCCATCCCTGAATAAATATACAGCGTATCCCCTATCGCAATATCCACACTATTGATAACCACATCCAATTGGGTTTCTCCCGGACACGAAAACCTATAGGTCATGTCCTCATTGTCACCATAATTGCCAAGCTCTCCCCCACTGTCATACAGACGGGCACCCTCTCCTCTCATTAAAGTAGTGATGCCATTTTGCATTTTCACCACATGATATAAGGTACCGTAGGCAGCCTGGCAATTCGAGGCATTCGAAACCGTCACAAAAACGGAAGTATCCCCCATCACATGGTTGACATACAAAACAGCATAATTAGCCGCATTGCTTATCGTGTCACACTGCAACAAAGTAGTCTGCCGATCGTCGTCATACCAGTTAATGTAATAAGGTGTCGCTATAGAAGAGAAAGCCTTCAAGCTGGCCGTGTGGTCGTAACAGGCATAGCCATCCACCGTAGTAATGGGAGTGGTGGTGGAAGTGGCAGGATTAAACAGTACCACATGCACCGTATCTACTATATGATGATAAGCACAGCGCTCATCCGAAATATGATCCGCCCAGAAAATATTGTCTGATTCAATGGGATAATACTGATATACCGTACTGCCCGAATTGGCACTATAGGAATCAACACCCGAAGCTGGAGCTCCACTATGCATGATATCAAAATTCACCACTCCGCTACCTTGCACCTGGAATCCCAGGGTAACCCCATCACCAGCACATACCATAGTATCACTCAAAATAGTAACTCTTGGTGCTTGGATCACCGCAATGTATACACTGTCCTTTACACTGGTAGAGCAGCCTGTGTTAAGAATCTCCAAGGTATAATACCCGCTCTCACTACCATACGGCAGGTAAACATGGTTCACACGCTCGTTGCTGCTAAAGCCATTGGGACCCGTCCACTGATAGGCCACATCAAACGAAAAAGGCAGTGCAGTCAAAAAGACGCTGTCTCCCTCACAATGCCCATGACCTACATCATCTCCAAACTCCCACGCCAGCGCACTCTGGTTAATGGGGGTGGCTGTAAGGTTAATATAGAAGCTGTTGTGACACGCATCCTCGGCCAACACCGAATACTGTGAACCAACGGTCATGGGCACATTCTGAAAACGCCCCGAAGTGTCTGTCCCCACCAAGGTTCCCATCATATCAGGCTGGTCATACAAATAATACGTGTATGGTTCAGTGCCATTGATGGCATGTGCATACACAAAACCCGTGCTCGACAAGTTGTCACACAGGATAGCATAACCCTGATCCATATCAATGTAGATGGGCACATATTCTACCGTATCAAAATGCGACAGCCAATAACAGCTTGTCCATGCGTATGTTTCAATGATGTATGAACCGGGAACTGTAAAAACAAAATTGCCATTACCATCAGGCCATTCGTTGTAGCCGCCCGGGACACCATCAACCACATGCACATAATAGCTTGCCGGATAAATGTTCACAGACGCCTCGTTATTGTCCACTACCGGATCTATATACAACGAATAGGTGTTCAGCACTACGGAAGTCTGCTGCACGGTCAAACGGTCACAGATTTGCTGCATACTATATTGAGGCTCAACATCCAAGGCAATGGAATCTTTATAGAATGTGTCCCAAAACACATAACTCACCGTATCATTGCCACAGGAACTCGTCACCACAAAAGTATAACGCCCCGGTGCCAGACATACCGAGTCTCTTACCGTAACCTGCCATGCACCTCCATCACTCCAACACTCGGCATAGGTGTGATGATTGGCTGGATCATCCGCCGTATAAGACCATGTTCCGTTCTGACACACCGCCGTAAAATTAAACCGGTTGTACAGCGGACTCTCAACCAGATGAACAATCATATTCTGACGATAGGAAACGGCATCAATCTCCTGCTTGAGATACAAATACCTGTCATAACCACAACAGCCGTTCCACCCCCAGTCATCCAACATACTGTGCATTGTGTAGGGATAAGGCGAGTCTCCGGCATCCTCTACATCAAAAGTCAACACTTCATCACGAGCCACCAACAAACAACCCTTGGCATCCCTCACTTCCATGTGTACCGGAATAACCGTATCTGCAAAGAAGGTTATTGGAGCCGAAAACCTATCATAACTGTCAGACTCATTGTGGACAATCAAAGTGGAATCCACCGATGAATAGACATCGTACGACAGGGGACAGAAATACAGTTGGCTCGGTATTTCCGTAGGCCAGTTCAAATCGTAGTTCTCGTAATTACAACCCCAACACCAAATACGACCAAAAAAGTCGTAGGTTTGGCTTGTCAATCCCGACAGTGCATGAACTCCGCATGTATCAGAGGTGGTTACCATATTCATGGAGGCAGGACTCACCTCATCCTGAAACTGATAATCTCTGGTATAGAAAAACCTGCTGCTGTAGATGGTATCGTGACACAAATCCCTGATTTGAAACCATACTGTGTCGTTATACACCTCGCAATAGCTGCTAATGTGCTTGAGGGTATCCTGCAAATAATTATAGTTCGGATCCCACTGATTATTCACATGGGGATACCATTCAGTGGTGTCACCACTCGGATTGATGAACCGATATTGAAGAATGCTGTCAAAATAGGGTCCGTCATAGTCGTGCAACTGCAGATTACAGTCCCTGCGATAATAAAAAGTCAAAATTGTGCTGTCTTTGCAGTAAGGGTCATTATAGGCAACACGCGCTATATTATACGGATCCGCACTTGGAATTTCTATGGAAAGCCAAAGGGTGTAATCGCATGAGTCAGACACTTTGATGTTATAATTGCCCACAGGCATACTGTCAAAAGTATAATAGTCCTGATAATCGGCAAACACCGAGTCGATGCCCGACTGCTGCCGCTGCCAGAAAGTGGCCTGACGTACGGTATCCTGAAAAGCATCAAAAATCAATACCCTGTATGGAAACTTTCCCTTCATCAACTTCAGCTGGATGCGTCCCCTGTCAAAACAGTCATACGAAGGCCGCCAACCACAGAATTCCCTCCCCGAGTCGTCCCAAGTCTCATAATTATTGCGCGACATCGACGATAACACCGAGGCCTCCAAGTGGTCATAGTTGGCCATCACCTCTAAGTTACATACCGTGGTGTCTACCATCACATAATCCGTCTGCCCTCCCGGCAATGTTACCGGCACATAGCCCGTAATGCCTATGCAATAGGTACCCGCCACCACCCGTATGTCATTCACAGTGTCATATTGCGTGTTCGTTCCCCCACTCACATTACGGTAATGGTACTGGATGTTATATAACGGATAGGCGGTAATATTCTGGGCATTATGTGTCTGAGGATTCACCACCACCTCGTTCCCTGCCTCATCATACATAGCAATGATAATCCGACAATCATCGTAACAATTGCCCCTTACACTGGTCACCGAAATGGAATAAGGGAAAGGTTGCGACTGCGCAAATACACCCACACATATCATTATCATGAACACAGATAACAATATCATGCGTATTCTTTCGTGTATAAAACCCTTGGTCATCATAAGAGGTGTAGTTAGAGTCAGTGCAATACCTATGGTAGAATTCAGCGGCAAAAATAAGATTTTTTTCGGCTCTTTGAACACTTACATTTTTTTTGTTTTTTTTCCACAAGGATATGCATTTTTTTATTTACCTTTGCAAATTGTAATTTAGATAAAAAACATATCATAATATTATCAACCAAACCAAAACAAAATGAAACATTTTTTTACCACTTTCATGGCCGTTTGTTGCCTCTTCCTGATGACCAACACTGCCAATGCCCAAAACACCCTCACCGTTCCTAATGGCGAATTCACCAGCTGGGAAATCGGCAACGGCTACAGCATCTCTATCGCTATCGGATGGGGAACGGTAACCGTACCCGCCTTCAACGATTTTCCTTATCCCAGCGAATGGAATTATCCCGTCTACCCCATTGATTACACCTTCCCCTACGGTGGACAAGACGTCAACATCAATGTAAATCTTCCCCTGCTCAAAGCCTCTCCCGACACAATCAATGCAGCCAATGATGACATCGCCCTGAAGATAGAGAGCTTCAAGTTGAGCGACATTTTCATTCCGTCGTTCTACAGTTTTGTCCAGTCCTCTTTTGGAGAGATGGCTGATTTGACTATCCCCACCATTCTCACCAATGCTAATATTCAGGAAGACCAGTTCTTCAATCTGCTGGAACTCCTCTCCAGCAATTTGGATAGCACCTCACAGTTTTTGTCCAACTTAAGCGATGTCGACCTGAACGATTATTTGCAAGGCGGTATGGCCGTCAACGAATTTGTCCCCGGCAAACTCATCGGCCAATACAAATACACCTCTGCCGAAGGTGGCGACAATGGTGCAGTTCTGATTCTCGGTTCCCGCTATAACAGCGAACTCAATCGCCGCGAGGTGGTGGGCGGTGGCATCAACGTCAGCCTGTCCGACACCCCCGACTTCACCCCCTTTGAGGTAATCTACCATGCCAGCAACGAATTCGACGCCTCGCTGCCTCACTACGATGCCGACACCCTGTGCTTCTTCCTCATTTCTTCTGCTAGCGACTACATCCAGCAGTACTCTGCCCTCTATGTCGACAATCTGGTAGTCACCGAATACGACTCCACCGAAGTCCTGTGCGCTTCCCCCTATTTCATCGCAGTCACCGCAGTCGACACCGTCAGTGCCACCCTGAACTGGGTTTCTTTCGAAACCCCCAACTCCTGGGATGTGGAATATGGCTTGCACGGTTTCACCCTTGGCACCGGCACCTCCAGCAACCTCACCGACGAAGAACTGACCCTCACAGGTCTGCAACCCGACACCTACTATGACGTATATATTCGTGGCGTATGCGACGACGGACTTTATGGCAACTGGGCACTGAAAACCTTCAAAACCAACGCTCCCGAAATTCCCGAAAGCATCCAGTTGATCACAGACAACAACGTCCGCCTCTACCCTAACCCCGCCCATGGCAACTGCACCCTGCAGTTCGACACTCAGCTGCCCACCAGCGTAAAACTCTACGCCATCGACGGCAAGCTGCTCCAAACCCTCACCCCCACCAACAACTCCCTCACCCTCTCCCTGCCCTACAGCGGCATCTTCATGCTCCACTGCGAATGCGAGAACGGCGTGATTGTCAAGAAAATCATCAACTTCTAACAAAAATACACAAAAAACCAATCCCCAAAAAAGGCGACCACCCGGCCGCCTTTTTTTTGTATAGGTTTATTGTCACCTACCTATATAACAAACGAATTCTTCCGGCAAAATGATGTTCTCCACCTCAAAGGCAGCCTTGAACAATGGCGCTATCTCTTCATCAGTAAATCCTGCTATACCGCAGCCGATGCGCGTAACCCAAAACTTATACTCTGGATGCTGCTTAGCAAACTCTATAAACTCATCCACGTAGGGTTTGATGGTCTCCACACCGCCCTGCATAGTGGGAATGCCATAGCTCTGTCCTTGCAGTCCCACACCCTGTCCCCATATCGCGCCAAAGCGATCGTAAGCCAAACGTGCCGCCCCGCCACCATGCGAGCCGGCCAAGTTGCTGCCGAACACGAATATCTCATTCGGCTTCAGTTCCGTTATTCTTTCGGGGGTATATTCTCTATTGTACATAATTCGCCGATCTGATTATTGACTTCCTATATCACTCTCTCTATCCCACTCAGCATATACTTCTCCACTGGCAGGAGTTTGCCGTCAGCTTCCACCACAGCTTTCAGGTCAGCCAGCAGTTCCTGGCGGTCGGCGTCGGTAGTGAGGTAGTGTTTCTTATTCTCCTCAATGCACTGCAGAACCTCCATATCTTTCATTTTGGTATACTTAAGCTTAACCTCCGCATAAATTTTCGGAGAGGTGCGCTCCAACATAGCGCGAACTTCTTCAGGGTTCACATGGCCGTCACTGTTGGCCACATAAAGCATGACCAGTACTTTGAATTCTTCTTTTGATAATTCCATATTCTTGTTCTTTTTATTGATACACTTTCCGCTGCAAAAATATAAAAATTATTCAAACAATCGCCTCCTCCCCCCACCTCTCCTCACAAAAAAAGCAAGCCCCCCTTTTAGAAGCCTGCTCTACATACGAAATTAACTCTTGAACTTTGAACCTTGAACCCTTGAACTCTTGAACCTGAAACCTGGAACTTGGAACCTGGAACTTGGAACTTGGAACTTTGAACCTTGGAACTTGAAACTTGAAACCTGAAACCTCTTTAACCAATAACCATTAACCATTAACCATTACAAAATCATGTGGACCACAATTATTTCATCAATCGCCGGAACCCTCCTCGGCTGGCTCTTCGGCCGCCGGAGGCAAAACATCGACAACATCGATGCTGCTGTAGAAACTTGGCAGAAAATCGTAGACGCGCTGCAAGCCCAAATAGAACGTTTGCTCCAGCAACGCGAATCTGATGCCCAGAAAATTGAAACCCTCTCCCGCGAAATCAACCTTCAGATCAACCAAATTGAAAACCTGAAAATGAAGGTAGAAAAACTCGAAACCGAAGTCGCCAAGAAAGACCGCCTCGAAGCCCTCCTCAAACGCTACGAGCACCTCATGTCCGACGCCGGCATCCCCTACTAACGAAAACGAAAACCAAAACCAAAACCAAAACCAAAACCTTGAACTTGGAACTTGGAACTTGGAACTTTGAACCTTGAACTCTTGAACTTCTTGAAACTTGAAACTTGAAACCTGAAACCTCTTTAACCAATAACCAATAACCATTACAACATGACCCCTCGCCTCCTCCTCCCCCTCATCCTCGCAGCCCTGGCGGCCCTTGCCGCCACTGCTGCTTTCCTGGAGCACAGCCACCGCAAGAGCCTCCAGCGGCAGGTAGCCGAGCAGTCGGCCGTCATCGACAGCCTCCTCTCCCGCGACCGTCCCCTCCTCGATGTCCAGCTCCACGTCACCGACCGCAGCCGCAACGTCATCTACGGCCGCTACAACCGCGGCACCATCACCATGCCGCAAGAGCGACGGTATATACTGGAAGTGGATAGTTCCACGCTAGTACTGAAATAGAGACGGTGCATGCACCGTCTCTACAATCGCTAGTCTCTTGCCCTGATGCTGCGTGCGTAGGCAATGCCGACGGTTGGGGGGAATGGGACGGTGCGGCTGCACTTACCGTCGGCTTGATCTTTTGCAGACTTTTCGATCAAGCGAAAAGTCGAAAAAATAGGGTTATTTGAATTACGTGTTTCCAACACGTCAAGTAGAGACGGAGCATGCTCCGTCTCTACATTTTTTTGTGATAAAGAAATGGTAATAATTTCCTTCAGTCGTTGCGAGAGCAACGGATTTTTTTGTATGTTTGCAGATGAATTTTATTACTAACCCTATAACAAACATTATGAACAAACATTTTCATTTAGCAATCACCCTGCTGGTGTCGGTGGCGATGCTGATGACAGCATGTAAAAAAGACGACCCAAAGCCAGATAATAGCGGGAATAATAACAATCAAGAGACGCCTGGCGGGGGTGGAGAAGGTGGCGGCGGCGAAGTCACTCCTAATCAAGAATATCCCGAGACTGCAGTGGTGCTACCCCAGGCGGTGACCGACATTGACGGCAATACCTACGATGCAGTTCAAATAGGTAATCAAGTATGGATGGCCGAAAACCTGCGCACCACAAGGTATGCTGACGGGACAACCATACCATTGGGGACATCCACCAGTACTACAACAGCTTATCGTTATGCCCCGGGCCCGAATCAAAGCAATGAGGAAAATATGGAGAACGTGGCCCATTATGGATACTTATACAACTGGCCAGCGGTGATGCATAATGAAAATACTAGTGACGCTAACCCCAGTGGAGTGCAGGGTATTTGCCCTGATGGTTGGCATGTACCCAGTGATGCGGAATGGACAGAACTGACTGACTATATGAGTACGCAGCCAGCCTACATAGCAGGTGGTAATCCTGAACATATAGCCAAAGCATTGGCGACCACATGGGGATGGAATAGCTCAAGCGAGATAGATGCTATAGGTAACAACCTTTCTACCAACAATGCCACTGGCTTTTCAGCTCCTCCCGCTGGCACAATACAAGGAGTTCCTGGAAATTTTTGGGTGGTTTTCGGCGAAGCCACCTACTTTTGGACAGCTACAGAGGAGGAAACTCCGTGGGATCCTGGGAGTTGTGCGCAAAGACGTAGCCTTTGCTCCCCGGAAGCCATCGTATACAGAGTTAAATGTGTTAAGTATGCTGGGATTTCCGTTCGTTGTGTCCGCGATTAGAATAACTATAAATTTAATGATAGAGCCGTTGCAAGAGCGACGGCTTTTTTGTTTCTCGTCAGTCCCTTGCACTGAAGATGCGTGCGGGGGCAAGGCCGACGGTTGGGGGGAGCGAGCCTGTGCGGCTGCACTTACCGTCGGCTTGATCTTTTGCACACTTTTCCATCCAAGGGAAAAGTGTGAGAAAAAAGTCGGCTTGATCTTTTGCGCACTTTTCCATCAAGGGAAAAGGCGGAATAAAATGATGCTTGCGTAGGCCGCACCTCATCTCCCGAATTCATATCATTTCTCCCGCTCCGGCAGCTCCGCCTCCATCTTCAAAGGCTCGTGCTCCTTAGACAACCCTTCAGCAAATACTTTGCCGTCTTCAACCCAGACATCAGGTTCTATATATCTAAAAACGAAAGGAATAAGCAATTTATCATGATGACCGATCACCCCGTACTGACCAAACGTGCCGTCATCCGTACTAAACCCCACCACGGCACACCCATAGCTAAAATCACTGGCGTAATCGTAACGGAACGGAATCTTTTCAGCCCCGTGAATATTGATGTAGCCCCACTTGCCGTTTTTCATGGCTTCAATCAGGTAATCATCATGTAATGGCACTCCTATGGAACTGTATCCCTTCTCAAAAGGAATGAGGTCATTCCCCTGCGCATCAATGAGTTTGCAATGCGTCTCGCCATCTTCCGTATGAAAGACGGGAATACCAGTGGAAAACCTCCCCATAATAGCGCCATAATCAGGGACCCCGGGCTCGTAAATAGCCGGAAGGACCTCCCTGACGTTGACCATGTCGAACAGGCCGAATTTCTGATGACGGTTTTCTTCGTCACTGTCGCACAAGTCGGCGAAACCGTTCCACGTCTCATTGACGTGCAGATCATGAGAAAATGAGCCCGAGGCAATTTCCTTGTAACTGCGCGAGGTAACAATCTTACCGTTTTTATCGGCAAGCCAAAGTCTGTCATGTTGGTCTGTAAGCTCCAACACCTCATGATTTTCCCCGCATGAACCACCGGAATTATAGGGTTGTACGATATTCCGGTATTCACAAGGCAAAACCCACTCCCCAGTCAAATCAATAAGGCCAAAGAGTCCGTCCTGTTTCACCACCAGCACGCAAAGCAGCGGATAGGCGTCTATTGCGCCAAAATCTTTCACCACTTTTCCGTGTTGGCCCTTTAACAGCCAATTGTTTCCTTTTTTTACAAATGAGCATCCTTTCAATCTATCCATAATTATTTCATTATGAAAATCGTAACCTACTAATCCAAATCCGATGCCTTCCCTTTATACTCAGGCGGGCGTTTTTCAAAGAAGGAACGAATACCCTCCTTGTAATCCTCGCCACGATAGACTTCTGTACGGTAATAGTTGATACGCTCAAAGCTCTCCGACGACAGCACCGATGCCGCCTTACTCAAAATGCGGAACTGGCGTTTGATGGCCGAGATGCTCAGCACGGAGTTCCGACGCAACGGAGCAAGGAATTTCTCTTCTAACAGCTGATCCAGACCGTCTTCCGGAGCAATGTGGTTGATCAGTCCCACGTTGAGTGCGTCTTGCGCAGTAATGGGGTTGCCAGTAAAGAACATCTCACGGGCTTTGTTGATACCCAACTGATTGATGAAGTGCATGATACCAGAGGCATTATAGGGAATACCTATCTTCGCTGGAGTGATAGCAAAAGTGGCAGTATCGGAGGCAACAATCATATCGCAACTTAGACACAGGTCGCAGGCTCCACCCCATACAGTTCCATTGGCACAGGCAATCACGGGAATAGGAATGTCCTGCACTTTGCGAAGAAGCCGTTCCATCGGCACCGCGTAGGCAAGTGGATCCGTGCCGTCCAGCGGCAGCTCATGGATGTCATGCCCCGCCGACCATACGCCTCTGCGGCATTCAGCCTTAATGACTATACCCACACATTCAGCCTTATAGGCCTCGTCAATGGCATTAGTCAATTCTTCACACATCTGCCCGCTCAGGCAGTTGAAATGCTCCGCATCCTGCATCGTCAGCACCGCAATGCGGTCGTTAACCGTTACATTAATCATATTTTTATAGCGATATTCTTATTCCTCTTTCTTGGATACCTTTACCATCATGCTCTTCAATTGCGCAGAACCGTCTTTGAAGAAATCATGATTGAGCACCACCGAGGCACGAAGCAAAAAACCACTGTCTAAATGACAATGTGAAAGTATCTTGTACATATTGCTGCGGTCGCAATTCATCTGTTGGGCAAACCAACCCACATTCCGGCCTTCTTTCTTCAACAGGTCTTTAATCAGGTTTCCGAAATGGATGTCTTCACACCATTCTTCATTGTTTAATATGTTCGGATATCTTTTCATTCTATTTCGGAAAAATTTGACCTCTCAATTCAAAAATCCAAATTTGCTTAATCACTTCTTTCCCGCAAATACTGCCATATTAGCTCTTTGGGTGATACACATATTTGTCATCTGCAATCATAAGAAAAAATTTTTTACACCAACACATTTACAGTTGCAAATTTTACCACAGTTTGTTGCAAATTTTACCACAAGGCCAAAATAATCATAGATTCCCCTATAATTTCGGCCATAAATAAACAAAATCGAGCAAGTTTTGAACCACTCGATTTTAGTTTAATACCAAAGATTATTAAAAACCTCTATTAAATAAAAGTACATTATTGCTTCAACACCTTGCGAATGCCCAGCTGGGTGTTTTCATAAACAGCTTTGATGAAATATACACCTGCTGAATACGACGACAGGTCAATCTCAGTGGTCTCCCCTGCCATCTGCCATGTGTTGAGCCATTTTCCATACATATCATAAACCCGAATCTCAACTCCACTCACAGGCTCGTTGTACATTTTCAACTGCACATTCACCTTATCGGTGGCAGGATTCGGATATACATTCATAAAGGCTGCTGCCTCGTGGTCATTGACTCCTGTCTCAACCGTAAGGTGTAATACTATCGTTGAGTCACAGCCGGCTGCAGTGAAAAAATAAAATGGATAATCGCCCGACTGTACCGTGCCTGGATAAAAAGTGGTATCACCATACGTATAGGGAAGGTCACTTTCGTATATGGTAAGATATACGTCAAGATAATACGACGGATAAATGGTCAAATGTAACTTGATCACCGAATCACAGCCTACCGCATTGGTCAGCGTATGGGTGTATTCACCCGATTGGGTATAGGTGTTGCCATACCACTCATAGCTGTCGCATGACTCTGCAGTAATGTCCACCTCCGAGTCGTGGTTTACGGTCAAATGCAAGGTAACCACACTGTCGCAACCATATACAGACTGCCTGTTGAACACAAAGTCGCCACTTTCAGTGCCCACAGCAAAAATCGTATCCCTCCAGGTATAGGGCAACTCGTGCTGACAAATGGTCACATTCTCGCTCTGATCATAAACCGGATTCACCACCAAGTACAGGCTCACAATACTGTCACATCCCTCTACGGTCTGTCGGTTAAATACGTAAAGTCCACTGACCGACCCCTCGGCAAAAACAGTATCTCGCCAAGTAAGTGGCAGTTCATTCTGACATATCATAACTTGCTCCGTCTGATCATAAACCGCTTTGATAGTCAGTGCCAGGGTAATCACCGAGTCACAGCCTGCCGCATTGGTCAAAGTATGCGTATATACTCCCGACTGAGTATAGGTACTGTCAAACCATGTAAAGCTTCCACAAGCCACAACCGTACTGTCACTGCTACTGCTGTAATTCACGGTCAAATGAAGGGCCACTACCGAGTCACATCCTCCTACCGACTGCCGATAGAAGAGATAATCACCACTCACAGTAGAAACATCAAAAAGTGTATCACGCCAGGTGTATGGCAACTCGGTCTCACATATCACAAGATACTCTGTCTGATCATAGACAGGGTTGACGGTATAATGCAAATTCACCGTGTCCACACATCCCTGATGGTCAATCTCCACGTAGGTATATACACCACTTGTCGTGCGTACCGAGTCAAATGGGGTGAACTCCACTAATATGTCGTCCAGATTCAACCAGTACTGGTCGTTACATTTGTTATGCACAAAGGCAATATAGACAACCTGACCAGCGTATGCGGAAAGGTCTAATACCTGCTGACTGTAATCACGGGCCGACGACAAAGTGTCCTCAAACACCGGAATGGTGTCAAAGTCGGCAATGGCAGAGGTCTGCGTAGAAATATACAGCTCATAGTGTTCTGCTACATATCGAAGGTCTTGTGCAGTAGCCCACCACGAGAGTCTTGCATTTCCATTATCAGGAATGGCAATGGCCGGCGTAATCAGCCAGTTATCGGGTGTCAATGCGCCCTGGTTATTGATGAAAGAAGCTGAAGAGATACAACCCGCTCCTGCATGCTTGGTATAAATACAACGGGGAGTATGAGCATCCCAAGTATAACCGTCTCCATCATTATCCACTGCCAACCAACCCTCCGGAAGCGAGTCGTTGTCAAAACCCTCTTGCAACAGCACAATCTTCACCGTGTATTCCACACAAGCCGCATCGTATCTGTCTGTTGAATACGCACATGCTGGCGGGTTGTTAGGTAGCGTGTCATTCGGCCCAAGTGCTAAGGGACGAACAATATCAATATGGTTACTTCCGTATGAAGGAACACATAAAACCCCTACAAGAAATGCTATCAGAAGGATTATACTGTATATCTTTTTCATAGACTGTATCTAACTTTACGCAATAATCACACCCCTCTATCCCTAATATAAAAATGCGGTTGCAAAAATACACATTTTTTTTGAAAAAAACCATAACATTTTCAAGAAGTGAGATTTACTGCTTTACCACCTTGCGTACCCCCACCAAATGCTGCCCACTGACAGCCTTGATGAAGTACACTCCGTTGGCATATTGCGACAGGTCAATATGAGCTCGATTCATCGCATCCACATGGCCAATATTCGTCACATTCAACAACTTTCCATACATATCAAACAGTTGAATATCAACATTCTCCAATGACTCATCAAGAGATACAAACTCAACATTAAGAATCCCTGTGGTAGGATTCGGATATACCTTCATGCTGGCATTCGTCACATAATTACTAATACCCACTGGCTCAATAGTAAGATGCAATACTATGATAGAATCACAGCCATCAGCCGTAGTGAAATAGAAGGAATAATCTCCCGACTCCACACTGCCTGGCAGGAAAGTAGTGTCACCGTATGTGAAAGGAAGATCGCTTTCATTGATGGTCAAGTATACATCAATGCTCACAGAGTTATTAATCGTCAAATGTAAGGTATCCACCTGAGTGCACCCGTTAGCATCTTCATGACTATAAGTATAGTCACCACTGACAGTATACTCTAATCCATTCCACACAAAACTCTCACATGCCACTTCTGTTGTAGCTGTATTAACAGGATTATTAATCGTCAAGTGCAAAGTATCCACCTGCGTGCAACCATCGCCATCAGCATGGCTATAAGTATAATCTCCACTGACAGAGTATTCAGATCCATTCCAGATAAAACTCTCACATGCCACTTCTGCTGTAGCAGTATGCTGCGGATTATTCACCGTCAAATGCAAAGTATCCACTTGCGTACAACCGTTAGCATCTTCATGACTGTAGGTATAGTCACCACTTTCAGTATAGGTCACACCATTCCATACGAAACTCTCACATGCAACCTCAGTCTCAGCAGTATGCACCGGATTATTAATCGTCAAATGCAAAGTATCTACCTGTGTACAACCGTTAGCATCAGCGTGACTATAGGTATAGTCACCACTTTCTGTATACGTCTCACCATTCCAGACAAAGCTCTCGCATGCCACCTCAGTTGTAGCAGTATGCACCGGATTATTAATCGTCAGATGCAGTGTATCCACTTGAGTACAACCGTTAGCATCAGCGTGACTAAAGGTATAATCTCCACTCTCTGTATAAGTCACACCATTCCACACGAAACTCTCACATGCCTCCTCTGTTGTAGCAGTATGCACTGGGTTATTAATGGTCAAATGCAAAGTGTCCACTTGCGTACAACCGTTAGCATCTTCATGACTATAGATATACTCACCACTTTCAGTATAGGTCACGCCATTCCAAACAAAGCTTTCACATGCCACCTCAGTTGTAGCAGTATGCACGGGATTGTTCACCGTCAGCGTCATGGTCACTACACTATCGCAACCGTTGACAGTCTGCAAAGTAGTCGTCTGTGTACCAGCTTCGGTAAATTCAACATTGTTCCATGTATATGGCAGCTCACTAGCACAGATGGTCTGAGCATCGCTCACTGCATATATCGGATTCACCGTCAGCGTCATGGTCACTACACTATCGCAACCGTTGACCGTCTGCAAAGTAGTCGTCTGTGTACCAGCTTCGGTAAATTCAACATTGTTCCATGTATATGGCAGCTCACTAGCACAGATGGTCTGAGCATCGCTCACTGCATAAATCGGGTTCACCGTCAGGGTCATCGTCACTACACTATCACAACCATTGACAGTCTGCAAAGTAGCAGTCTGTGTACCAGCCTCAGTAAACTCCACATCGTTCCATGTATATGGCAGCTCGCTGGCACAGATGTTCTGAGCATCGCTCATTGCATAAATCGGGTTCACCATCAACGTCATAGTCACTACACTATCGCAACCGTTGACCGTCTGCAATGTGGTAGTCTGTGTACCAGTTTCGGTGAACACTACATTGTTCCAAGTATATGGCAATTCGCTAGCACAGATGGTCTGAGCATCGCTCACCGCATAAGTCGGGTTCACTGTCAACGTCATGGTCACTACACTATCGCAACCGTTGACCGTCTGCAATGTGGCAGTCTGTGTACCAGCCTCAGTAAACTCCACATTGTTCCAAGTATATGGCAATTCGCTGGCACAGATGGTCTGAACATCGCTCACTGCATAAATGGGGTTCACCGTCAACGTCATGGTCACTACACTATCGCAACCATTGACCGTCTGCAAGGTAGCAGTCTGTGTACCAGCCTCAGTAAACTGAACATTGTTCCATGTATAGGGCAATTCGCTGGCACAGATGGTCTGAACATCGCTCACTGCATAAATGGGGTTCACCGTCAAATGCAAGGTATCCACACTTGCACAGCCATCAGCATTCTCGTAGGCGTAGGTGTATGTACCCGACTCACTATAGGTCTCACCAAGCCACTCATAGCTATTGCACACCGTTTCAGTCATAACATTGTGTGTTCCATAGTTAATGCGGAGATGCATGGTTACCACTGAATCAGCACCGTGAACATCTTGATACACGCGAGTATAGTCTCCAGTCATCGTATACACACTGTCATCCCACTCGTATGCCTCGCATGCAACCGCCGCAAAATCATTGGTAGAGGAATAATACACCGTCAGATACAAAGTATCAACTTGGATGCAACCGTTAACATCGGGATGAGAATAATAGTAAGTACCTGACACGTTATAAGTCTCCCCATTCCCATTAACCCATGTATAAGTATCATAAGCGACCTCTGTTGTAGCAGTATGAACCGGATTATTAATCGTCAGATGTAAGGTATCTACCTGTGTACAACCGTTAGCATCTTGATGACTATAGGTATAATCTCCACTCTCAGTATAGGTCACACCATTCCATTCAAAGCTCTCACATGCCTCTTCAGTTACAGCAGTATGCACGGGATTATTGATGGTCAGATGCAAGGTATCCACCTGCGTACAACCATTGTCATCCAAATGACTATAGGTATAATCTCCACTCTCAGTATAGGTCACACCATTCCAAACAAAGCTCTCACATGCCTCTTCAGTTACAGCAGTGTGTACAGGATTATTAATGGTCAGATGCAAGGTATCCACCTGTGTACAGCCGTTAGCATCTTGATGACTATAGGTATAATCTCCACTCTCAGTATAGGTCACACCATTCCATTCAAAGCTCTCACAAGCCTCTTCAGTTACAGCAGTGTGTACAGGATTATTTATCGTCAGATGCAAAGTATCCACCTGGGTACAACCATTAGCATCTGCATGACTGTAGGTATAGTCACCACTTTCTGTATAGGTCGTACCATTCCACACAAAGCTCTCGCATGCCTCTTCAGTTGTAGCAGTATGCACGGGATTATTGATGGTCAGATGCAAGGTATCCACCTGCGTACAACCATTGTCATCCAAATGACTATAGGTATAATCTCCACTTTCAGTATAGGTCGTACCATTCCAAACAAAGCTCTCACATGCCTCTTCAGTTACAGCAGTGTGAACAGGATTATTAATGGTCAAATGCAAAGTATCCACCTGTGTACAGCCGTTAGCATCAGCATGGCTATAGGTATAATCTCCACTCTCAGTATATGTAGTTCCATTCCACACAAAGCTCTCGCATGCTTCTTCAGCAACAGCAGTGTGTACAGGATTATTAATGGTCAAATGCAAAGTATCCACCTGAGTGCAACCATTACCATCCTGATGACTGTATGTATAGTCTCCACTCTCAGTATAGGTCGTACCATTCCACACAAAGCTTTCGCATGCCTCTTCAGCCACTGCTGTATGCAACGGATGATTGACAGCCAATTGCAAGGTAATGACACTGTCACAGCCATAAACCGTTTGCAAGGTATGGGTGTACTCCCCTGCTATAGTAAGATTTTGGCCAAAGAAGTTATAGCTTTCTCCTTCGCAGATAACCTCATCAATAGAAGTATTGTAGCTAGGACAGTTGGTGGTAAAATGCACCGGATTGGTCCATGCACTTACACCATCCACACCGCAATCCGCCTGTACTTCAACCTCATATTCGGTTTCTGATAACAAACCCGTGATAGTAGTGGAAGTATTACCGGTGACAAGAGTTTGCCATTCTCCGGCCAAAGAGCCATTGCTGTATATGCCAAAGTCATCAACTAAAAGATAGTCTTGGTCCTCATCTGTAAGACGAAGAGCAATATAACCTGTTACCCCATGATATGCAGAAAGATCCACAGTGACTTCCGTCCATTCCGCAGAGGCATTACCTGGTGAATAAATCAGCGTAAAGTCACTGATAGCATTGCCTCCAGTAGAAACATATACATCGTAATGTTCGTGATAACTGCCATCATCCCTTACCCAAAACTTCAATGTGCCATTAAGTGTCACCGCAGGAGTAATGAGCCAGTTGTCAACATTATAGGCCTCCGAATTCCAACTTCTTCCTATCAGCATATAAGAACCACTATGCGCTTCAATAGGATTGTTGAAGTTGCCGTCAAAGAGATGCCAGTCAGTGCTTGTAGTGCCTTCGCCATTGCGAATGATGGTCCAATTATCTATACCATTCTCAAAATCATCAAAGAAATAGGTCTCCAGGGTGCCTGCCGTCCTGTAACGTACATTGTAACTATTAGCTTCCCCAGACCAGCTAACCATAGCAGACGTGGTGCTCGGTTCCACCAAAAGGGATTGAGGTGCGATACAGGCGTTCGCAGATAAATCGGTTGTAACACAAACATTATCTATACCACAAGTGTAATATGAGGAAGTATGGTTCCATTTAAATGCCAATCTCGCACCCGCAGGAATATTTGACTCTACAAGTGAATAGGAGATATTTGTACCTTGCGTAATACTTGCGGGAACAGTTTGCAAGGACACAAAAGTGTTGGCGTTGGTAATGTCCGTTATATAGCCAAAATACAGTGTTCCCTTGGAAGTACTCTCGTAGCGATAATCAAAGGTAATGTTTTCATACGTACCCTCGTATGAAGGCAGAATAGCATAGTTGTCAGTGCCATAACTGGTACTACCTGATGTGAAACACAAACCGTTTCCACTGGAGATAACAGCACTGTTATATATTCCTGTTGCCACGTGTGGGGAATAGGCAGAACTAGTGCCGGTAAAAATGACATTCCAGCCAACAGGCAAAACACCTGCAACATTGTAAGCGGTACCTGTATAGGCCTCAAAGTCTTCACATACAGTTACCTGATTAGATGGCGTGAACGTGCAGCTATTACTCCACTGGCTGTTTCCATATATACTTCCACAATTTGCTCTCACTCGGGCATAATAGTTGGTTCCCGTGGTAAGGCCAGTGAGTGTAGTGGAAGGATTTCCGCTCAACGTCACCTCTGTATAGGTGCCAGAGGCAAAAGTACTGTTGGTACCATATTGCAGTGTCCAACTGATGGCAGAACCGTTTTCAGTCCAGCTGAGTGAAGCAGTATGGGCAGTGAAATCCGTACATACAAAACTTGTGGGTACTGGACAGGCAACAGGGGTAGTGAACGACTGGGTTCTCCAACTGCTCGTCTCACTGCCGCATACCGACTGGATTCTTACCTGATAGTCTGTGTCATCTTGAAGACCACTGAGCGTATAGGTGGTGGTCGTGACACCCGTGGCTACAGAGGTCCAGTTGCCGTTGCCGGCCTTGAGCTGGATGTTATACACCCCGCTCACTCCTGTCCATGACAGATTGGCGGTAAATGGAGTAACATTGGAAACGGTAAAGTTGCTGGGAGAAATGCAACTGCCAGTTTCAACCGCCTCCACATTCTGGTGATACCATACATAGTTCTGCGCAAGCACCACCAGCTCGTATGTTCCTGCCTCAAGGTTGCCAGGAAGAGACAAGGTTGCAACACCAGATGCATTCGCAAAGGCAGCAGCCACAAACTCAGTGGTGTTCTTCTTCAATGCCACGTAGGCGTATGGAACGGCGGTCACGGTGTATTGGCTTTCTCCCACCGTGATATCGTCGGCATTGACCGTCATCGTGTTGGGAATACCCATATAGACACGCACCGATGGGTCACCAAAGCAGTGATAAATCTCCCAATAATAAAGTTTGCGGGAAGAAGAGGATGATTGCACTGATAAATTTCCTCCTTGTATGATGCCACCAATGGTAGAAACCCAGTTGGTGTATGCTTCACCATGCGTGTGGAACCACTTGTCGTAAGTACCTAATTTGGAGGCATCATAACTCATGTTGGCGTTGATGCTCGAGCGGACACCCACTGCCCAATAAACATCCTCATCCCAATAACTGCTGTTGGATGCACCAATATAACCCATAGCACCCTTATTCGCAGCCCTTAGAAGCGACTCGCCGAAACATTCACTGTCGTCAAATTTGCCTGAAAGGCAGCAGTTGCCAATTAACAAACCATACTTGCCTGTATTGGTCATGGATGAGACATAAGAAGTCGTGAAGGCGGGGTCTGCCCATCCAGAGGAACTACCGTGAGCAGTGTAGTTGGCAATACTGACACCAGCGTTAATCTCACTGCGAATGGTAGCAGCCTGCGACGAGCAGTTGTAGTTGTGCTTATAGACAGTGGTAAAGTTGTGAGTCGTACTGCTGGTGTTAATATAATTGTTGTAGATATAGTTGACCTGCCCATCGGCGTGGGTGGGCGAGAATCCATTACCGTCTGTACCAGCAATCAGCACAGCATTGCCCAAATAGGACGGGTCCGGCATCGTGTATTGCTCGTACATCATGATTTTGGCAATCTGGTTCGACAGCTGTGTGCTGTTGGTGGCAGACAAACGTCCATAGTAGCAATCAGGAATATTGTCATTGCCCGAAAGAGTGGCATAGTAAAGGTCGGTCACATGGTCGTTATCTGCACTGCTGGAAGTGAACTGACTGTCAAATGCCGGCAACTGAGCTACATCACCAAGCAGCAACAGAAAGGTGGGGGCAGGGTCAGCAGCGGTAGCATTGTCATATTTGCTCTGAATGAAGTTCTTGATTGTAGTCGTGATAGTATTGCTGGCATAGTACGCAACTTCCACTTTGTAACCCAAACGGCGTTTCCAGTTCATAAAAGTCTCCAAGTCAGTATTTCCGGAGAACATGTTGTTGGCGATAATCAAATATTTGATAGGAGCACCCATGTATTCGTTCTTGGCGGCATTTTGCATCTTGTTGATTACCATGCCGGCATCCAATTCAAACATCGGAGAGGCATACTTCTCCAACTTTTGGGTCATCATCATATTGGTGTTGACGAAGGTGAACTCCACATCTATTTTCGTGTAAATACGGATTCTGTTGGTAACGGGGTTATATTGCACCGGCGATACATAGACATTGGCCAAAGCAACACTGCGCCTGATACCTGATTTTTCCACACTCACCAGAGGCAATGCATAAAACGCATTGGTGGTGTATATCGACTGGTTGTAAATAAAAGGCGGATTTTGTTCGGTCTTAGACACACTTGGCTGCGAAGGGTACAAGGGATGGTTGATGCCAAGAATGGCAGCATCATACTCCTTATAAAGGGCATTGACCACCGTGACGACTACCGAGTCGCACACAGGCACTTGTATCAGTTTAGCCAGTTGCGGCAGCTGCGGTGCCCCGGGGTTATTGGAACGGGCATAACCGTTCATACTCACCATGGAAAAGACTCCCTGGGGAAGACTTACCTCTTCTACCTGAAGGCTATCGGCAGCAAACGAAATCGCCACTTTATTATACGTGTTCTGGGTCACCAGCAGGTTTTGCGCAAAAACAAAGGGACAAGTGCATAACAGCAACATCCAAAATACAATTCTTTTCATTATCTATCAGTTATTTAGAATTCATTCTATGGATTAATATAAAGATGCAAAGGTACATATTTTTCAAACACAAACCAAGACGATTTCCCACGAAAGTATGTGCTAAAAAAACTGAGGCGGGAACAAGTCCCGCCTCGGTCAAAAATCGTTTGCAGCAGCGTTCCTAAAAACGCTCCCACAATCCTGTTTCGTTATTGTTTCACAATCTTGCGTACACCCACCTGACGTTTTCCGTTAACAGCCTTGATGAAATATACACTGGCTGCATACGAAGACAAGTCAATCTCGGTGGTTTCTCCAGTAACCTTCCAAGTGCTCAACCATTTACCATACATGTCGTACAACTGAATTTCAGTACCCAACAGCTGTTCATGGTTCATAGTCGAAATTTGAATATTGATCTTGTCGGTGGTAGGATTCGGATACACATTCATGTTAACACTCATCAGATAATCTTCAACACCTGTTACAGTAAGATGTAAGATAATGATAGAGTCGCAGCCTGCAGCAGTGGTGAGATAGAAGGTGTAGTCACCACTCTGAATAGTACTAGGATCAAAGGTTGTGTCACCTATAGTGTATGGCGGATCATCTTCGCTGATAACCAATGAGTATTCAACAGTTACCGAGTGATTGATGGTCAGATCCAGAGTCACCACACTGTCGCAACCAGCGGCATTGGTCAGCACGTAGGTAGGTGCATTGGTAGCACTGGTGCTTTCCGTATAGGTCACACCGTCAATCCAGGTGAAGCTGTCGCAAGCCTCCTGAACGTCAACACCCGTAGTGGGCTGATTGACGGTCAGGGTCATGGTTACCACACTGTCGCAACCGTTCACAGTCTGCAAGGTTACTGTCTGGCTACCAGCCTGGGTGAATACTATACCATTCCAAGTGTATGGCAGCTCACTTTCGCAGATAGACTGTTCTTCAGTTACATTGTAAACCGGATTGACATTCAAAGTCATGGTCACTGCTGAGTCACAACCGTTCACCGTCTGCAGGTGGGCAATCTGTGTACCTGCCTGGGTGAATGCAACGCCATTCCAAGTGTAAGGCAATTCGCTTGCGCAAATGGTCTTGACATCGGTCACCTCGTAGGTTGGGTTCACCGTCAAGGTCATCGTCACAGCCGAGTCACAGCCGTTCACCGTTTGCAGATGAGCAACCTGAGTACCTGCCTGGGTAAATGTAACACCATTCCAAGTGTAAGGCAGTTCGCTTGCACAGATGGTTTGAGCATCGCTTGCTGTAGCAGTCGGGTTCACCGTCAAGGTCATCACTACTACTGAGTCACAACCATTCTCGGTCTGCAGGGTGGCTGTTTGAGTACCTGCTTGGGTGAATACAACCTCATTCCATGTGTATGGCAGCTCGCTGGCACAAATGGTCTGTGCGTCGGTCACATTGTAAATCGGATTCACAGTCAAAGTCATCGTCACCACACTGTCACAACCATTCACCGTCTCCAAGGTAGCCGTTTGAGTACCTGCTTGGGTGAATACTACCTCATTCCAAGTGTATGGCAGCTCGCTAGCACAAATGGTCTTGGTATCGGTCACTGCATAGATTGGATTGACGGTCAGAGTCATGGTTACAACACTGTCGCAACCGTTCACGGTCTCCAAGGTCACCGTCTGACTACCGGCCTGAGTGAATACAACCTCATTCCATGTATAAGGCAGTTCGCTGGCGCAAATAGTCTTGGTATCAGTTACAGTAAAGGTCGGGTTCACTGTCAATGTCATGGTCACAGCCGAGTCACAGCCGTTCACCGTTTGCAGATGGGCAACCTGAGTACCTGCCTGGGTAAATGTAACACCATTCCAAGTGTAAGGAAGTTCGCTAGCGCAGATGGTTCGAGCATCGGTTGCTGTAGCAGTCGGGTTCACCGTCAGGGTCATCACTACTACCGAGTCACAACCGTTCACGGTCTCCAAGGTAGCCGTTTGAGTACCTGCCTGGGTGAATACTACTTCATTCCAGGTGTATGGCAGTTCGCTTGCGCAGATGGTCTGTGCATCGGCAACCTGATAAATCGGGTTCACCGTTAAGGTCATCGTCACCACACTGTCACAATCGTTCACCGTCTGCAATGTAGCTGTTTGAGTACCTGCCTGGGTGAATACTACTTCATTCCAGGTGTAAGGCAGTTCACTTTCGCAGATAGACTGCTCATCCGTTACATTGTAAATCGGATTGACATTCAAAGTCATGATCACCACACTGTCGCAACCATCCACTGTCTCCAAAGTCACCGTCTGGCTACCAGCCTGGGTGAATTCAACACCATTCCAGGTATAAGGCAGCTCGCTGGCACAAATGGTCTTAGCATCGGTTACATTATAGCTTGGATACAATGTCAAGGTCATCGTCACGATGGAATCGCAACCATTCACAGTTTGCAAAGTGTCAATCTGTTCACCAGCTTGTTCAAATACCACATTGTTCCAAGTGTATGGCAATTCGCTCGGACAGATGGTCTTCGCATCGGCAACCTGATAAATCGGGGTCACCGTCAAAGTCATCGTCACCACAGAGTCACAGCCATTCACCGTCTGTAAGGTAGTAGTCTGAGTACCAGCCTCGGTAAATACAACCTCATTCCATGTGTATGGCAGTTCGCTTGCGCAGATGGTCTTAGCATCGGTCATATCGTAGGTTGGATACAAGGTCAAGGTCATCGTCACTATGGAATCGCAACCATTCACAGTTTCCAAAGTGTCAACCTGTTCACCTGCCTGTTCAAACACCACGTTGTTCCAGGTGTAAGGCAATTCGCTCGGACAAATGGTCTTCGTATCAGCAACCTGATAAATCGGGTTCACCGTCAAAGTCATGGTCACCACACTGTCACAACCATCCACCGTCTCTAAGGTCACCGTCTGGCTACCAGCTTGGGTGAATTCAACGCCATTCCAAGTATATGGCAGCTCACTTGCACAGATGGTCTTAGCATCGGTCACATTATAGCTTGGATACAATGTCAAGGTCATCGTCACCACTGAATCGCAACCATTCACAGTCTCCAAAGTATCCACCTGAGTTCCAGCCTCGCTAAAGATGACATTGTTCCATGTGTAAGGCAATTCACTCGGACAGATGGTCTTCGCATCGGCAACCTGATAAATCGGGTTCACCGTCAAAGTCATGGTCACTACAGAGTCACAACCATTCACCGTCTGTAAGGTGGTAGTCTGAGTACCAGCCTCGGTGAATACAACCTCATTCCAAGTATATGGCAATTCGCTTTCGCAAATGGCCTTAGCATCGGTCACCTCGTAGGTTGGATACAAGGCCAAGGTCATGGTCACCACTGAATCGCAACCGTTCACGGTCTGCAAAGTGTCATTCTGTACACCAGCCTGTTCAAACACTACGTTGTTCCAGGTGTAAGGCAATTCGCTCGGACAGATGGTCTTCGTATCGGCAACCTGATAAATCGGGTTCACCGTCAAAGTCATCGTCACAGCAGAGTCACAACCAGTGACCGCTTGCAGATGACCAGTCTGTGTGCCAGCCTGAGTGAATTCTACACCATTCCATATATAAGGCAATTCGCTGGCACAAATGGTTCTAATATCAGTAACCTGATAGGTTGGGTTCACCGTCAGAATCATCGTTACCGTAGAGTCGCAACCGTTCACAGTCTGCAAAGTAACGGTCTGAGTACCGGCCTGAGTAAATTCAACATTGTTCCAAGTATATGGAAGTTCGTTATCACAGATAGCACGGGTATCAGTTACCTGGAAGGAATCGGTAACGGCCAAAGTCATCGTTACTACCGAGTCGCAACCACTGACAGTCTGCAAAGTAGTGGTCTGGGTTCCTGCAGCAGTAAATGTTACTCCATTCCAAGTATAAGGCAGTGCGCTTACACATACAGTCTGAGTGTCGGTCACATCATAAATCGGATTGACAATCAAAATCATAGTCACTACCGAGTCGCAACCGTTCACGGTCTGCATAGTATCCAGCTGAGTTCCAGCTTCTGTAAAGGTAATATTATTCCAAACGTGAGGCAACTCGCTGGCACAGATGGTGTGAGTTTCAGTCACAGCATAAATGGGGTTCACCGTCAGGGTCATTACTACCACTGAGTCGCAACCATTTTCTGCAGTCAAAGTGTCATTCAGCACACCAGCCTGTTCAAACACCACATTGTTCCAAGCGTAAGGAAGTTCGCTGGCACAAATGGTCTTTTCATCCGTTACGTTATATACCGGATTAACGGTCAAAGTCATGGTCACCACCGAGTCACAACCGTTTACGGTCTGTAAGGTATCCACTTGAGTTCCGGCCTCGGTAAAGATAACATTGTTCCATGCGTAGGGCAACTCGCTAGCGCAAATGGTCTTTTCATCTGGTACATTATAGATCGGATTAACAGTCAGAGTCATGGTCACTACACTGTCGCATTGATTTACAGTCGACAAGGTAACCTCCTGAGTTCCGGCCTCTGTGAATGTAACACCATTCCATTCATAAGGCAGCTCGCTAGCGCAAATAGTCTTGGCATCCGTTACATTATATATCGGATTAACAGTCAGAGTCATGGTCACCACCGAGTCGCAACCGTTTACAGTCTGTAAGGTATCCACCTGAGTTCCGGCCTCGATAAAGATAACATTGTTCCATGCGTAGGGCAACTCACTAGCGCAAATGGTCTTTTCATCCGTTACATTATATATCGGGTTCACATGCAAGGTCATGGTCACTACCGAGTCGCAACCATTCACGGTCTGCAAAGTATCCACCAGAGTTCCAGCCTCGGTAAAGATAACATTGTTCCATGCGTAGGGCAGCTCGCTAGCACAAATAGTCTTTTCATCCGGTACATTATAGATCGGATTCACATACAAGGTCATGGTCACCACTGAGTCGCAACCGTTCACGGTCTGTAAAGTATCTACCTGTGTTCCGGCCTCAGTAAAGGTAACATTGTTCCATGCGTACGGCAACTCGCTAGCGCAAATGGTCTGTGTATCAGGCACTGCGTAGATAGGATTGACGGTCAAGGTCATGGTTACCACACTGTCGCATTGATTTACAGTCATCAAGGTAGCCTCCTGAGTTCCAGCCTCTGTGAAAGTAACGCCATTCCATTCGTAGGGCAGCTCGCTCGCGCAAATAGTCTTGGCATCCGGTACATTATAGATCGGATTCACATGCAAGGTCTTGGTCACTACCGAGTCACAACCATTTACTGTCTCTAACGTATCCACCAGGGTTCCTGCCTCGTTAAAGGTCACATTGTCCCAAACATAAGGCAGCTCGCTGGCACAGATAGTCATTTCATTCGTTACATCATATACTGGGTTCACATGCAGCGTCATGACTACTATACTGTCGCAACCATTCACAGTCTGCAAGTATGCAGTATCTACACCTGCTTCTTCAAACAAAATACCATTCCAATTGATAGGCAGCTCGTTGGCACAAATGGTCTGCTCATCCGTTACATTGAAAGAGGGGTTCACTGTCAGGTTGTAGGTTACGGTGCTGTCGCAGCCAGTAGCCAAGGTGTAAGTATGACTAATCACCCCACTCTCTGTATAGGTGCTGTCGTTCCATACAAACTGGTCGCATACAACGGTATCAATAGGAGTATTGTTGTAGGTGGGATTTACTGTCAGGTACCATACAATGATGCTGTCGCAACCTTCTGGGGTTTGCACGGTATCCTTGTAGGTGCCGGCCTGGGTGAGCTCACGACCATAGAAGTCGATGCTGCTACCCTCACAGATGGCCACATTCAAATGCAGAGTTGGAGTCTGATGCTGAATCACCTCATGCAAAATAAAACTGGCTTCATAATACAAACCTCCAATATCGGTAGTTCTCACACGCACCGAATACTCGGTTTGGTGACTGCACACGAAAGTGGTGTCAGTCTTCAGCACATTGCCCTCAATGGTAAAGAGCGCATTGTCGTCACTACCTTCTCCCGGTACCAAGGTATATACAAAGGGCAGATTCACATCGTTGTCCAAGGTATAGAAGGTACCAATGGTAGTGTTAATAGGATCATATTCATAGAAGGAATTACCATTCAACACAAGGTCGATAGGAGCAGTATTGTAATTGATAGCAGTATCTGGCTGGGCTTTGAAGGCCTCTTTATTACCAACATTATCCGTGGCGATGGACATAAACTGGTAATAAACGCCATTTTCCAGTACGAACGACAAAGTGCTGTCGGGATTCACACTACCTATGGAAATATAGCTAGCATCGTTGACAGACATATAAACCTCAACATCACGAACGCCAGATCCCTGAGGATCATCTTGTGTCGCAAAGGAGAAGGTGCAATAGAGTGAGTCTGATGAGTTCATCTCAGCATGCAAGATGGAAGTGGGAGCCACCGCATCAAAGGTGTTCTTCCACACATTGGTACCAATAGGAGCATTATCATCAAATACAATCAAGGCGGCAGCACTCACAGTGTCTCCCGTACGAACATTCGTGTCAGGAGCAATATAGAAACTGACATAGCCTTGTCCATGTTCCAAAGAATCATTAATAGGCAGGAAACCCATCTGAGAGCTCACAGGTTCAGCACCCGTAGCAGGATCTATACTCTGGAAAATCCAGAACACCTGATTGTTCACAATATCAATACCAGCATTCACATCCACCCATACGCCCAAAGAGTCAGACACATCCAAACGTTGGCTGTAAGACGACACATTGGAAGGCACGGTAAAGACAAAATCGCCAAAACCAAAGTCAGCCAAACGGAAAGAGGCCAACCTTTGCTTGTCGGGAACATCATAAGTAATTTTCACACGTGAAGCCGGTGCCATAGCGAAATCTGGATCATTCTCGAATTCAATCGTGTAATTCATCTTATCGCTATTGTTGACAAAGCGTATCTCCTCGTCATAACCAGCGGGACCTCTAATCTCGTTGGGGTCTTCAGCACACTCCGGTTTCTTGGCGTATCCGTCCAAATAGTTAGATCCATAGTTACCCTCGGAATCATGGGCAATACAAGTCACACTAAAGTGTCCCTCTCCCGGATGGATGGTTTTGATAGCCGTGTTGTTGCTTACCTGAGTCCAACCAGAAAAAGTATAGGGAGGCACACCACCTGATGCGGTTGCTGTAAAGGTAACGTTGGGAATCTCATTACACTGAATTTCCACTGAGGTTTGACCAGTAATCTCCACCTGGACATCGCATTCCTCATTCTTGGTAATGGTAACAGAACCAGTATAGAACACCACATTGGAGCAGGTGTTCGACCTCACCGTCACAGAATAGGAGCCTTTTTTCAAGCCTGAAACCATTTCCGAGGAAGAGGTTTGACCATTCCCCAAATTCCATTCTATCGTACACTTCCCACTCAGGGCTGTTGGGATAAAGACTGTGGCTATACCATCCTCTCCCGGGGAGCATGACTCCTCTTTTACCATATAGGCATTGATACACATGCTGCCTTGGGCAAAGGCGTTGCTTACCGCACTCGACAAAATTATTGCCAGTGCCAAAATCTGAAAGAAAATTCTATTTATCTTTTTCATATCGCTTTCCTTTCTTTTTTATTCACAAACATCGCCAATGCCGTTGCCATTGACATCTTGTTGGTCGGGGTTAAAATAATCAGGACAATTGTCAATCTCATTCGGAATAGTATCACCATCTCGGTCGGGGTCGCACTCATCACCTATACCGTCACAATCCATATCTGCTTGATTAGGATTGTAGGTGTCAGGACAGTTGTCTTGCGCATCGCTCACACCGTCACCATCACGGTCAGGATCACATACATCACCAATGCCGTCTCCATCGGCATCAGCTTGGTCAGGATTATACATCAACGGGCAGTTATCGCAGGCATCGCCTATGCCGTCGTTATCAGAATCAATTTGACTGGGGTTGAAATGGAACGGACAATTGTCGGCATCATTTGGAACACCGTCGCCATCCATATCATTATCATTCTCATTGGGAATACCATCACCGTCAATATCATCGTCGCAATCGTCACCAATTCCATTTTCATCGAAATCATACTGACGGGGGTTGGGATAGAACTTGCAGTTGTCACAACTGTCACCTATACCGTCGCCATCACTGTCTAACTGGTCAGGATTAAAGCCAAAAGGACAGTTGTCACAAACATCCCCTACTCCATCGCCATCTTCATCTTCCTGACGTGGATTGGCAATATTGGGACAATTGTCGCAAGCATCACCTACGCCATCATCGTCGCTATCCAACTGGTCGGGATTCGGAGTACATGGGCAATTGTCCTGACTGTTTGGAATACCGTCACCATCCCAATCATCACTGGTGATAAAATCATTGATACTCTTCCTTCCTAAAAACTGGATGAGGTTTGCAGTCAACGATGAACTATCACTTACCACAGCAATGTACCATTGGTTATTTACCATCTGCATGCCAAAAGGAATAGTGGTAAAGAGGGTGTCGCTGTTATAGCAATTCACCATGGCCACGGTATGATTGCCTTGCTGGTAGGTGAACAACAATTTCATCTGTTCTATCTTTGAAACAATAGCCATATAACGTTGCTGCAAGGAGTCCACTGCCAAAATGGTAGAAATAGCAGTCGCATCAGCAGGACGATATTGCTGGATAATACCATTTACATTATGGTCGTTGTAGGCTTGCAGCAATCTGCACAAAGCAGCTGGCAACGAGGCGTCTTGTGAGGGGTTTTGCGTACCACCACTAACGGCGATAATACGACCATCGTCTTCCGACGGGGTCAAACCCACCACATTGTATGAAAACATCAGCCCACATACACAGTGATTAGTGTCGGGCATATACATTGTTGAACTGTCTATCAGCATATTCATCGTCAGCGCATAGCTTGTCGTCTCATAGTTAGAGGGGTAACGACAATTCTGGGCTTGTGTATGCAGGGAAAATAAGACTGTTACAGCCAATCCTAAAATGATATATAACTTTTTCATCTTCATACGCCTTTATTATTTAAAAAATGAATACGTAAACAACATATAGTCAACCTCATCGGTATAGAAGCTACACAACGTCACCTTACCTTGAATCTTCAAGTTCACATCCAAGGGATTCCACTTGATTGATTCTCCCACAACCCACGTTAGACTGGTACTGCCTGTTCCCACAAGGTTAAGTTCTGCAGAGAAGAAGTCAGGATCTCCGAAGAACACCTGTACACCACCAGCGATATTGGCATACAAGCCAAGAGGAATGGTTACATTGGAGCACTCACGCTTAAAGTTAAAGGACATGGGGCCGAGCGCTACGCCTATGGCTGCTCCCACATGAATTTGAAGACCGCCCACATGGGGGATACTCAGCGTTGTGGGGATATAGCAGTCAATACCCAAATTCGCATCAATACTCGGCAAACTCAACTTAAAGCCATCAATCTCTTTGCCTTCACAGCAAGCATGTATATCCTCACCTTGCGGCAGAGTAACTACCAGATGGAAATCAGGAGAACAAGGAGAAGCATTCTTGGCAATAGAGTTCAACTTATCGCTCAATCCTTTGGCTTTCTCCACCATGGAATTGATGGTCTTGAAACTTTCAATGAATTTATGGAAATCTACACTCGTACAGGTAGAAAGGCCTAAATCCTCATTGAAGACATTCACCGTAGCAGTCTTGGTGGAGGTGTAACCATTATAAGTAAGATTAAACGTAATGGTCTGCTGTTCCTCCGATGCACCGGCATTGTTATATACCTGGGTGGGGGTAAAATGTACCAATGACTGGTATCCTGCCGGTTTTGTCACAATCTCGAAATCCGTCAGGGCAAGATTATCTCCACTATTGTAACATTGCTTCAACGGAGTGACACTCACGATTGATATGGTATCGATCACTTTCACCTTTACCATATCCTGTTCCACACCGCAGGAAGAAGTACGTGTACAAATGTAGGTTTCCTCTGCATCTTGGGGGTTCACAATAATGACAGGCTGATGGGTATCGACACTTTCAATATGGGGTCCTGTCCATTCGTAGCACTTGTCGGAAGAGCCATCCATAACACCAATGGATACGGTCTGGGAATTGTCTTCTTCCCTGAGCACCTCTTTGTCTTCACCAGCCCATTGGGCTTGCGCCGTCAGGCACAGCAGGAGCAAAAAAGCTGATGTAATTACTGATTTTATCGTTTTCATATCGCTTTATTTTTTTATTCTTCAACTGGTTTAATGGTGAAAATCAAGGCACCCGACGAATAGCAATAGATATTGAAGGTTCCGTAGCTGCCCGGGCGGAGCAGTCCTACAGGTTCGCCTTCAATGGATAGCGGTACTTGGAGAACAGTACGATGCTGACTGAGACCATCCGGCGTCAAAGCGATGGGAGAACCACCCACACTGGTGATCTCCAGCACCTGGTCATGCAAGTCAACATTACCGATATTGCCAAACTCAAGCATCAACACCACATTACGGTTGGGACGCGGTGAGCTGGGGAAGAGCAGGTTGTACGACAGACCTGAAGGTTGGCCATTCTCGATGGTGAAGGCATTAGATAATACCGCCTCACCCTCGCAGAAGTTCACCGCACTCACATCATAAACACCTGGAGTGTGGCCCGTCAGATCAAATTGTGCAAATGCCTGATAGTAGTTTACGTAAATCAACGAATCAGCAACAATCACCTCATTACCGTTGCGCAGACTTACAATCATGTCGGGACGGAAACGCGAACCAGTCAATTCAACCGTGGTCACGCCAGTATTACCACCATGATTGTCATTTACGCCCATCAACTCAAACGGAAGTACGTCTGCACGAACAATCAAGTTCTGCGGCTGGTTGGTCGGAGTAGAACCATAGATATTGACGCCGTAATAACCGGGTTGGGTAGCGGGGATATACAGCTCTGAATTGGCCGTATATTGTCCGATAGTGGAGTAACTGTAATTCAAGTTACTACCCATATTATTATAAGTAGCGTAAATCATGTTCACTGCTCCCAAAGCGGAATCTTCAGAGTTGATATGAACACGTACAGTCTGGTTCACTTGGTCGCCTACATTAAGCATGTAGTCAGATACCACATCATTGACAACGGTATCATGTACATCCGTATTGAACGGCAGCGGTCGGATAGTCACCAGGAACGGAAGAGTTGAGCATCCTGTGTTGTTATTGTCGCTCACCTCGTTGAACGCATTGGTAACATCAGTCTTCACGATGAGGAAGTAACTGCCTTCAGCCAAACCACTGATACGGCCGGCCATGCTCTGCTGCATTGTAGCATCAATAGGCAGATTGACATTGTTCGTGGTCACACTACCCAACAAACGGTCATTGGCATCGAAAGTGGTATCTGTTGATACATATACCAGTGAACGCAGACCATTTCCGCTCAATGCATTGTCACCAATATTCTGGATGGTCCAAGTGGCGTGGAGCATCTGGCCCGAAACAACAGCTCTCTCGCAAGATACTTCTGTCACCACCAAGTCACCCGGCAGCGGCAGGATTACATTGACAGCCACGGCTGCTGTATTGTTGTCCTGAACCGTCTCATAAGGATTGTTGGAAGCATTGGCCATCATCAACAAGTACAGGTCGCCATTGTATGGCAGCGGTACAGTGAAGGTCAATGTGTCAGTGTAGAACTCATTCGGAGCCAGTGTCATCTGGCTACGTTCTTTGCTCAGCAATTGGACATCAATATTTTCGTAAGTATTGTTATACGATACGAACAACTTGTCATTCCAAGTCTGCTGTGCTATGCTCACCTCGCCTACATTGGTCACCTTGTATGCCAAACGGGCAGACTGACCAGCATACACATCATCCAAGACAACAACCTCGCTCACCGCCAGGTCAGGAGTAGGAACACTGTTGACAGTCAATATTTTCGTCACAATATTATTATTGATATTGATATCCGGATTATTGCTATTGAAATCGGTGATAGCAATCAGATATGCGGTGGAAGGTGTACCGTATGGAATGGTCACCTGGATTCCCACTTCATACTCAGCACCACCCTCCAATACAGTAGTATGGGATACCGACTGCATCAGCCTGTCGCTGTTTTGCAGTACATCGTCAGTAGACAGATAAATGACATCTTGCCATGATGATGCCAATGTGGGCAGGTTGGTATTGTTGCGTACACGCAGCGTATAGGTAGCGGTCTGTCCCCATTGCATCACATCCGGACCTGTTACCTGTACCAATTGCAGATCCAACTGATAGGTACTAGCCATAACACTATTGCTATAGTTATGGTTGTTAGCCTCACCATTGTGCTCATATACCTGATTGTTGGCATCTGTAACCATGTGAATATAATAATTACCCACATTAACATTGATAGGCATGGTCACATTCAACACATTGGTCACCGAGCCATTCACTGCAAGACTCAGATAATCGTTGGTGCTAGCCAACAGTTTCAAAGTATCGTAAGCAGTGGGTGAAGTGGAATAATAGAACTTCTGTACCACAGATTGGTTGATGGCAGCCGTACCCTGATTCTGGATAGTATAGGTCAGTTGGAAACCTGCACCAATATATACCTGACTGGGAGCAGTCAACGAAGTAATCACCAAGTCGGGTGAAGGACTGAGCATCACCTCAACAGCTTCGCTCGCATTCTCATTGACACCCGTATTGGTACCCTCGCATATACTGTCATTAGCGTTGATCACCACGTGATAGTAATAATTACCGCTAATACCATTGGGTATCGTCACCGTACACAAGTAAGTATCGCTTTCACCGACGCCCAGATTCACAGGATGGACATTCGTGTAAATCAAGTCGGAAGTTTGATAACTGGTGGCAGAGGTGCTGAAATAAACCTTATCTGTCATATTTGTTCCAGCAATGGCCAGCTGGCCACTATTGGTCACAGTATAAGACAGCGTTGCAGCTGTACCACTCCATAACGCACCATTGGTATTATTGGGACTGATGATTGGAGACACTTCGTTCACCACCAAGTCAGGTGTGTTAATGGACATATTCACGGTTAAGCTGTTATTGTTTTCGTTCGACTCGAGTATCTGAGCATTCACATCCGTTGTGACAGTCAGCTCGGCTGTATTATTCACAACACAAGGAATTTGAACAGTAGCATAGCGAACAATGGAATCACCTGCAGAGATGTTGACATCACGCACATTGGCAGTATAAAGCAGGTCACCGTTAAAGTAGAACTTATCCGTGAAGCTGCGACCTACCACATTACCCGGTCCCTCATTACGTACAGTCCACTGGATACGAGTAGGTACGTTAGGATCAATTACATCGGGCAATTCAATGCCTGTCACCATCAGGTCAGGACTCAATACGGTCAGGGCAGGTTGATAGGTATAAACATTATTGCCATCAGCTTGATATTCAAACACGTTATTCGCTATATCAGTCATCACATGCAAATACCAATTGCCCGTGATGTTTTCAGGAATTCTAATTTGTGTTGACATCCAGTAGGATGAAGCCTCCGGATTATTATCATCATGTGGGAACAATACTCCTGAATGATATACACTTGCCAATCGGGTAGCGTTGTCAACATCAAACACTGGACTCTGGCTGATATAAATACCATCTGTCCATCCGCTTACATTCGTAGGATTAGCGCCCATATTGGACACCTTGAAACTACAGTTGTACTGACTATTGGCATCCACCACTTCAGTCATGATAACAGAATCCACCTGAAGGTCGGTCAACCATGACATCACTACATGCATTGCATCGGAGACAGTCTTATTATTCATTTCCTGCAGACCCTCATAAACCGTGTTATTGTTATCGGTCATAATGATGAAGTAATAATCACCGCTATAATCTACAGGAACAGTAAACTGCTCAGACATCTGATAACTTCCCTGGATTACCAGCGGACCTTCGTGAACATAACGTCCAATACGCAAGTCACTTTCCGTGTCGAGTATGGTGTCGCTGGAAAGGTAAACCGCATCAGTCCATGAGCCCATAGCAGCTGCTTCGCCCTGGTTGGTTATTATCCAACCTACGTTAGCTGGAAGTCCCGACGAAGCATCAAGAGTGTGAGTTATCGTGCTCACCACCAAATCGGGTGACGGCGGCGGCAGAATTGTCAGCAAGATATAGAAGAAGTCATCGTGATTTTCTACCTCATCAATCACACCTTCATGATGCACACTACCTGTCAAATACGGATATGGAACACCCGTCACACTTGGTGTGTAAGGAATAGGAGTCGTACCTCCAGCAGGTGCAAAATTAATATTATAGGCGTCAGGCTGGTCGGCAAAAACAAAGAGGAAATAATTGCCAGGCTCAAGATCGGAAGGTATCGTAACCGTTGCACTCCTAGTATAGGATTCTCCAGCATTCAATGTCTGCAGACTTTGTATCTGAAGCAGATTTCTGTCATGACTGTCATATAAGCGGACATCAGCATCATGCACCAACCAGATGTAATCCGTCCACAGCACATTAGGAGGAGTATTACCCTCGCCATCGTTCTTCACAGTCCATTCCACAGTTACCGATTGTCCAAGACTAGCATTCGAGCAGATGACATTGGTCACGTGCAAATCCGGAATCTTATTGGTCTGTAAGGTCATCACCGGACTGGTCTTGCTGATACATTCATTCCATGCCACCACCTTCCAGTAATAGGTAAGACCAGGACCGTAATTGGGAACTGTATAGTCGCTCACAATTGGCTGGGTAAGACCCGAACGGGTTGGAGTGCCAGGCTCGCTCTCGGTGGATTTCCACAAGTAGAAGTCATACGAGGTGGCGTTAGCCATGGTAGCCCAGCTGAAATTCACATGACTGTCATAAATAATCTCATCATTTACAGGATTCATATTGCTGAAGTTCGGCAACGTATCCAGAGCGCTAGAGTCACAAGTAGTCTGGAAGTTGACCGGGATAGAGAAGATGCTCATAGTGTTCTCATCACAAACCGCACGTACTTTGGCAAAATACTGGCGGTTATTCTGCAAACCTTCGAGTACACATGATGGATTATTATCAATCGTCATACTGGTTGTCTCATTACTGTTGACCATGCCATACACCACTATCCATTGGGTTTCTTCACCGGTAGGTTGCCAGCTCAGCTGTGCAGACACCGTGGTAATATTGCTTGCAGTCAAATTGAGAACCGAAGTACAATTGCTTTCACCCTGCACTTCAGAGCAACCCATATCCACTATATTGCCAATCACACGCGGATTACCATAGAAATCATAGTCATCCAGCTCTATATTGACATTACCGATGTTAACACAGCTAGAAGTGGGATGCAATTGGTAGTCATCATTTTGCAAATCATTAAAACGCACATAATACAGAGTATTGTCAACACCATCATTGGAGGAGGCCAATGCAATGTTGCCCGTTCCGTTATAACCATCCTCCACAGCGCAATAACTAACATTGCTCATAGTAGTTCTGCTGAAGTTGTTTACCACATAACCCTTCTTATTGCCCCATACGATGCAGTTGGTGAGGGTCGGATTATTGTTACTAGCATAAATACCACCACCACAATTATTATTAGAAGAAGTCGAGGTATTGTTTACTACATCACAGTTATATAAGTAAATATATGAACTACTGGTTAAATATATACCACCACCATAATTAGAAGTAGTATTGGCAAAAATCAAGCAGTTGGAGTATTTTGAATTTTCACTTGCGTATGCACCACCACCATTATAAGCGGCATTATGACTGATTTCAGTATGGTCCACATTGGTACAACAAGTATATAGACCACCACCATTATTGCTTGAATTATTCACAAAGCCATTATAGGAAATCTTACAATTGCTAACAGTGGCCACCTGTGAACTGCTGGAACCATACGCATATACACCAGCACCTCTTCCGGAACTAGAACTTGCAATATAATTGTACTGGACAATACAGTTGCGCAAAGTTGAGTAGGCTTGCATATACACACCTGCACCATAACCATCTACTCGTCCGTTCTGAATGGTAAAGCCGTCCCAAACTGCAGAGGTATTAGCTGTGAAGTGATTGGGCTGCATCAGCACACGCTGGCTAAACTGGCCATCCAAAACAGTAGCATTGGTGGTGAAGTCACGTTGCGAGAGGTCATAGTCAGGAACCTCATTACCCGCAAAGCCACCATACACATTCACCCCTGCTTTCATCACAAAGGCGTTCTCGGAAGTTCCGTCACCATGATAGTTACCAGCTGCCACCCATACATTGGCATTGTTCATTGCAGCTATCTGTACCGCATCTTGGATAGAACCCATAGCATTGGTCCAACTTTCACCTGTCATAGTACCAGAACCGCCTTCCACTACATATACGATTCCGTTGTAAGTAGGCAGTATCACACTATTGTAGGGCGATTCGTAGCAACCCAGGTCGATGGTATCCTGCTGAATACGGGCAGCACCTGCCAAATCGTAAACAGTGGCCAAACCGTTATCACCACGGTTTACACAGGGTGACCCCTGTGCTAAGTGCCAATCCACATTGCTGGTGGTATCCTCAGCACCCGCCATAACAGATGCTTTCACAAAATGAGGCGATAATGAAGTTTCCTCTGATGGCATCAATGCCACATTATGATCACCATTACCTCCATCATCAGAAGCCACATAGTTGGCAGTACAACTACCAGCAATACCGCTGGTTTCGCCATTCTTCTGGTTACCCCATACAATACTATTGGCAATGGTCAATGTATTACTATTCGAGTAAACACCTGCGCCCTGATATGAGGACGATGTGCTAGTGATTTTATTTTTGACAATGCTTGAACTTCTGATAATATTGCTACTAGTGCTATAAACACCTGCACCATAGTAGCTAGAAGTATTATTAGCCACCAAACAATTGGAAACCGATACTACATTACTATTACTATAGTACAAATACATACCACCACCATAACCTGACGCAGTGTTGTAAGAAATCACAGAAGAAGATACAGCTCCGTAATAATTATATACACCCGCACCGTTTGAAGCGGTATTATGGCTTATAGTACAATTTCTGATTGTACTATAATTGTTATACACACCACCTCCGCTACCAGAGGCAACATTGTAGGCAAACACACAGTTGTCAGCTGCAACCTTCGATCCACAAAAAGCACCACCGCCATTGCCGCTTCCAGTCGTATTATACGTAATAGAGCTGTTCAACAGATAGGTAGAGTCGTTGTTGTTGGTACTACAATAAACGCCACCACCTCTATAATAAGAATAATTGTTAGTTATAATACAATGATTCAGTGTGACACCGCCTTTCAGATAAGCACCGCCACCATAACCATCATTATTATTAGATCCTACACGACCATTCTGAATAGTGAAGCCATCCCAAATAGTGTGCTGGTTGCTGAAAGCATTCGGCTGATAAAGCACACGCTGGTTGTTTTGACCATCCAGGATAGTGGCATGAGCGTCAAAATCGCGCTGCGACAAGTTGTAATTCTCAGCCTCATTACCAGCAAAACCGCCATATACATTCACGCCTTCTACCATGCTAAAGGCATTGCTCGAAATACTGTCGCCATAATAGGTACCTTCAGCCACCCATACATCAGCATTATTCATGGCTGCGATAGACAATGCCTCGCTAACAGAGGCCATGGCATTGGTCCAACTGGTACCATCCATAGTGCCACTGCCGCCTTGTTTCACATAGACGACATCACCATATTCGGGCAGCGTAATACCATTATAAGGTGACTCATAGCAACCCATATCAACGGTCTGCACTTGGATACGGACATTACCGTCAAGGTCGAGGCTGTCGGCAGCAGCTACCAAACTATTGCTACCACGGTTCACACATACAGATGCATCGCTCAAATGCCAATCCACATTGTCAGTATTATCGGTATAGCCTACCTCCAAAGAAGGATTCACAAAGTGCGGGCTGAAATAAGCACTCTCATTATTGCCTGACATCAAACTGATATTGCCCGTTCCTGTCACCACCTCTTCCGTGGCACAATACTGACAACTGTAAGAACCAGCCAGATTGCTTACTCCTCCATTCGTCTTATTGCCCCACAATACGCTGTTTTTCAGAGTAATCGAATAATTACCATATACACCTGCACCTTGATAGCTAGTATAAGTACTAGAATTGTTGACAATCGTACTATTGGCAATCACCGTATTAGAACTAGTATTATAGATACCACCACCAGAATAAGCAGAGGTGTTATTAGCGATTAAACAGTTGGATATGGTATATCCAAAGTTATTGTTGGCACTATATATATAAACACCTCCACCATAGTATCTGGATGACCTGTTATAAGAAACGTTACAATAACGCAAGATTCCATAACTTGCATTCACACCACCACCGTTATTTTCAGTTGCCGTATTATGAGAAATATTGCAATGGTCAAGCAAAGTGGGTCTATTGTAGTCAGCCACGATATACACACCTCCACCGTCGCTATAAGCAGTATTATTAACAATATTGCAATTGCGCAAAATAGTATTGGCTTGTAGATATGCGGCACCGCCATCTCCATTACTATTGTTAGAGGAAACATAACCATGCTGCAGTGTGAAGCCATCCCAAACAGTTTGGACATCAAAATTGGCATTCTGATAGAGCACTCGCTGGTTATTTTGGCCATCCAAAATAGTGGCATGGGCATCAAAGTCACGCAGACTCAAGTCATAGTCTGCAGGCTCGTTGCCGGCAAAACCGCCATACACATTCACACCTTCCACCATAGTGAAGGCATTAGTTGACACACTGTCACCATAATAGGTACCTTGAGCCACCCAAACCACGGGACTTGTACCAAATTCCTCCTTGATACGGGCGGCCGTATTCATGGTCCAAGCCAAGTCTGACGAAGCCTCGTCCCAGCTGCTGGCATCACCGTTACCCGTCGTAGAAACATACAAATGGTCAAGATTCTTAGGCAAGGTGCGGAATGTACGGGTCACCCAACGGCTTTCCTCTGTATTACACAATGAGCGGATACGAATATCGTAAGCTGTATTCTGAGTCAAACCAGTTAATAAGAATGGACTTGAACTAGGTGTAAGCGTAGTATATACACTACTTCCAGATTCACGATAGGACATTTCATAGCTTGTGGAACCACTACCTGCTACAAACTGCACCATAGCTGATGAATCAGTCACCTCAGTCACCACCAAATTGGCACGGTCACAACCATCAGAGCATTTGGCTGGGAATCGGATATTGCTTCGATATGACGTATACCCATTACTCCAATAATTATTCAAATGATCATAATCTAAATAATCATATCCAGAATAAAACACCGTTTTATTTGTATTCGTATAACTACCATAGAAACAAGTGTTCCACGAACCCTCTGTGCCAGTACTGTCCTTGAAGGCTATCACCAGATTGTCGTTACCATTATATTCAAACGGAGTCTGCAGCGGAATAGCAATCCAGTTGTTGTCACCACTATTGTTAAAGGTAAATACACCACCGTACACTTTCTCAAAACCGATGGTTACAATATCATTACTAGAAGTACCCTCGAAATAGGCTTTATTGGTGTGTCCCATATATACACTGATATTACGAGACTGTTCCGTACTGTAAAAATATTGCAGGTAGATGGTATCAATGGTTCTTGCGTCACCCATTTCCTCTGCTAAGAATAACTGCTGAGAATAGGAATAAGGATAGCCTGTATAAAACGGAATATAAGAATAGTCCGTGTAAAGATTTGTACCTATCGTCAATTCTTCAGCATAATCGCCTGCGCAATTGGTACTGAAAACAACAACATTAGTATAATCAGAGCTGTGCTCACTATCGCAAGTCACACGCACACGAACCATATAGGAAGTCTGCGTCTGCAAACCACTCAACATATAGTAGTTCACATGAAGTTGATCTACAACTGTCCATTCTGTGGCATTTTCGGTCTTGTATGACAGTTCATAATACAAAGGTTCATTCACATTGCCATTGTTCCATGTCACCATAGCCGAGCTTCCGGTGACATCCCCTACTACCAAATTGTAGGGTTCTGAACAGTATTCCTCACCATGGAACTCATAACAACCGATGTCCAACGTATCGCCATAAACACGAACACCTCCAGCCAAATCGGTATTAGGCATATTTTCAAGTACCATACCCGCATTAATCAGGGCTGAACCAGCACGCAAACGATAGTCATCACTGCCTGGGGAAACGAAGAAAGGATAATTCAAATGGCTTGCTGTTCCATAGTTGGTACTCTGTAAAGCAATCACATTGTCATAGCCATCCACACCGCCTTCTACAGCCGAATTATTGAGTGTCGGATTACTGCTGAAATTAGAGACTGTTCCTTCCAACATATTACCCCAAATCACACAGTTATTCAACACATTGTAGCTTTGGTTACTATAGCCAAAATACAAGCCTGCAGCATAATTCGTCGCCTGGTTGTTGACAATAGTAGTATTGTCGATACGGCTATAATAACTCGAATAAACACCACCACCGCTATATGCCGTATTATGAGCAATCAAGCAGTTAGACACAAGAGGACTGTATGTACTGCTAGAATAAACACATATACCACCTCCATAGCTATTGGGCGTACTATTATGAGTAATAATACAATGATCTGCGATGCTGTAATAAACATAAGCACCTCCTCCCTGGCCTGAAGTTGATGTATTATAGCTAATAGTACTGTTCTTCACCTGGGAATAATAGGCATACACACCACCACCATTATATCCTGCCGTATTGTCCCTAACAATACATGAATCCAAAACCGGCTGATTGCTACTAATTGAATTATTCGAATACAAATAGGCGCCACCACCCTGATTATAGGCATTATTATTCAACAATTGGCAGTGAAGCAGGCTTGCATTCTGACGCAAATATGCAGCACCACCGTTTCCGTTGTAATTGGAAGAATTAGCATAACCATGTTGCATGGTGAAGCCGTCCCATATAGTTCTCTGTGAGAAATCAGCCGGCTGATATAACACTCGCTGGTTGTTCTGACCATCCAAAATTGTGGGATGAGTATTATAGTCTCGTTGTGACAATTCAGTTTCGTTACCGGCAAAGCCGCCATACACATTTACGCCTTCCACCATCGTGAAAGCACTATAAGAGGTGCTGTCACCATAATAAGTACCTTCGGCCATCCACACCTCCACATTGGTACCAAACACTTCCTTAACCTGTGCCGCAGTGTTCAATGCCCACGCCAAATCCTTAGTAGCATTCTCCCAACTGCTACCATCACCCGTTCCTGTGGTAGTCACATACAAGCGATCAACATTAACTATTTGTGTGGTAAAGCTTACTGTTTTCCATGGACTCAGCTCATTACCACTACAAAGGGAGCGGATACGTGCCTCGTAGGTGGTATTGTAACGGAGTCCTGTCAATTGATATTCGCCATCTTGAACAGGCAGGGTTTCATAATTGTCACTACCTGCCACTGCATACTGCAGCTCTACGGCAGTAGCACCCGCACTTGGAACAAACACTAATTTGGCAGAATTAGCCGTCACATCCACCACTGCTAAGTTAGATCGGGAACAATCTTCGTTAAGACATTGACCGTGCAGTTTCAAATTATTCCGATAACTAGAGAATGTACCCGAATAAGAAGATGCCGATTCCGGATTATAAGCGCTATTATCTGTAAAAGTATAGAGAGCTGTATTATCCGGAGCCGAATGAGTATAAAACTTTTCGCCACTGTATTGATAAGTTCCGGTTTTATCAACCACCATTAATACTAAATTATCAGAGCCATTGTATTCAAAACTATTTTGAAGGCCTATATTAAACCAATAATCAGTACCGCTATTTGAGAAATTAACATAACCGGAATAGACCAAAATCATATTATCAACTGGCACCCAGTCATTATTTGTACTAAAGGAAGTCTTTGAAGTATGTCCCAAATAAATGTCCAAGTTTCTATTCTGAGTATTTGAATAAAAATACTGGAAGGCCAGCGTGTCAACCATACCTCCACCACCTAATTCAGAAACCTGATATATCTGCTGAGTGAGAGAGTAGCAATAATAAATATTACTAGGAAGATAACCTCCATTATTCGATTCAAGAGATGTTCCTTGAACATACGCATTACCATCAGCATCAAAGGCGCAGAAACCCGTGCCAGGAGTGGCAAACGCAATTTCAGATGTATAGTCTGACGTCTGTCCTGAAGTACAGAAAGTTCGCATACGAATCGTGTAAGTGGTTCCTGCCTGCAGACCAGTCATCATCTTATAACTACCATGAAGTTGCTCTGCTATCACTGTCCATTCTGCATCACCATCCATCTTGTATGACAGTTCGTAATAAGAAGGTTCTTCCATATTTCCATTCTGCCATGTCAGCATAGCCGAAGTACTCATCACTTCGCTGATATGTAAATTGACAGGGCACACACAATATTCTTCATTATGGAATTCATAGCAACCGATATCCACCGTATCTCCAAACACACGACTTTCTCCAGCCAAATCAGTGAGAGGCATATCCTCCATCATCATACCGGCATTAATCAGAGCTGAACCGGAACGCAAACGATAATTACCTCCTTCTGGTGAAACAAACACAGGATAGTGAGCATTCTCGTCCGAACCAACATTATTGCCCGACAAATTCATCACACCTGTTGTGTTTGTCTTGCCCTCAATAGCACAATTCTGGAAAGTAGGCGTAATATAATTGTTGTCTAATGTATTGTTGGAATGATTTCCCCATACAACACTATTGGTCATTTGACCAGAAGTAGCATAAACACCGCCATAGTTATACATCGCAGTATTACCAGCAACAGTAGTGTTGTACATAAAAACACCATTATTAGCATATACACCGCCTCCGTATCCTGCCGCATTCTGCGCAATGAGACAGTTTGAAATCGTATAGGCATTATTACCATAATTATAATATATACCGCCACCATTATAAGAACCATTGGATGTATTACCAGTGATAATACAATGACTTAAAGAAGAAGAATAATCAAAAACTCCAGCACCATTGCCATTGGATGTATTTCCAGTAATGGCAGAATGGAGTATTTTAGCATAGTAGGTGTAAATACCTCCTGCGTAACCTGTTGACGTATTATTGGCAATCGTACATGAATCTACCAAAGTATAGGGATATGCAGAATATTCAGACTCTATATACAGACCACCACCTCTATTAGCTGTGTTATTGATAATGTTGCAATGACGCAACACTGCATACGAATGCAGATAAGCGCCACCACCGTATGCATTTACGTTATTGTTATAAACAGCATAACCATGCTGCAATGTAAAACCGTCCCAAGTAGTGCTGGTAGAAAAATAATAGGGCTGGTACAACACACGCTGACTGTTCTGTCCATCCAGGATAGTGGGATGCGCCACAATGTCACGTTGCGACAATGAAGTCTCGTTTCCAACAAAACCGCCATACACATTCACACCTTCCATCATTGTGAAAGCACTAATGGATGTGCCGTCGCCATAATAGGTACCTTCTGCCACCCAGATTTCAGGCGAGAAATTGTAATTTTCTCTAATAAGCGCTGCCATAGACAAAGCGGCAGAAAGATCGTTGGTAGCCTGCTCCCAGCTGCTACCGTTTCCAGTACCTGTTGTCGTCACATACAGACGGTCGTAACGAGCTACCGGTGTGGTAAAATACACCATCTTCCAGTCAGTGGTATCCTCGGTACAAAGAGAACGAATACGCAACACATAACCTGTATTCCCTGTCAAGCCCGTCAGTTCATAGGAACTACCCTGAACAGGAATCGAAATAAACTCGTTGTCATTAACAGCTTTGTATTCCAGTTCCACGGCCTCCACACCAGTACCAGCTGCAATGGACAATTGAGCCGAATGATCAGTCTTGCTCACCACTGCCACGTTAGAACGATCACAGCCGTCTGGCAAACACACTCCAGGAATTCTCAGATTATCACGATACGAGGACCGTGTTCCATTACCAGGACTTTGCATATTATAAGCACTTCCATCTCTGTATGCATACAACGTTCTATAAGATGAATTCGAATGAGTATAGAATCTCTCACCATCGCATTGCCACCAACCTGAATTATCACGGAAAACAATCACAAGATTATCAGATCCATTATATGTAAATGAATTATCAAGAGTAATCGGCAACCAATATCCATCATGAGCATTACTAAAAGTTATTTGTCCGGAATATACCAACTGCAAATCAGTAGATGGAATCCAGTCTGAGACACTGGAAAAATACTGTTTGTCAGTATGTCCCATATAAACCTCCATATCACGCACACGGGTTGTCGCATTATAACACTGCACGTCAATTTCAGAAATATCCCTTGCTCCTCCCAACTCTGAAGCCAAATATATTTGTTGGGCATAAGAGTATTCATAACATATATTAGTGGGAAAATACTGTGTTGTATATGACTGTTCGCCAATTGTTACAAGAGGACTACCATTAACGCAACTGGTTTGGAAGTACACGCTGGAATACGGAGAGGCCAATCCCTCTTCGCAGAATGTACGGATACGAGCCATATAAGAAGTATTTTGCTGCAAGCCACTCAATAAATAGGAACGGTTGGTAATATTCACCACTGTCCAACTATCTGCACCTGCAACTTTGTATGAAAGTTCATAATATGCAGGAGTGTTTTCATTTTGATCAGACCATGTCAACAAAGCAGAGCTTGCCATCACATCACTCGCTTGGAAATTCACGGGAGCATAACAAGCTCTCGTTGTGGTAAAGCTTGTCATATTACCGAAGGATTCTCCCGCCTCATTCATTGCGAATGCCCATACATAATATGTAGTTTCAGGTTCCAAATACGTCACCTCGGTCGAGAAGGTATTGTTCGAACCCGCCACATAATTATAATGAACATTTCCACTATCCAAAGTAGGAATGGTATTAGTATAGAAACCCCGGCTATTGATTTGGGAATTACCATCAAAAGTAATCTCACCATTTAACACGGCGGTAAAACCGGTAATCTCCGTTGCATTATTAGTCACCACTACAGGAGGTACCGGCATAATGGTAGCACAGACAGAAGTGTCAGAAAGTACACCATTGGGGCAAACGCTACAAACCTGATAGCAGGAATTGGCATTAAAGGAAGGAATTATATACCGTGGATAAGTCAAACCCTCCTCGATTAAAGTCCCATTTTCATATACATTGAATGTCAGCGTATAGGAATTATTTGGATCAATCGAATCTATAGGATTAACAATATCCGTCCACCAACTCAGTTCATAGTCTCCATTACTCAGTTCCTCCCAATGAACCATATAAGGAACTTCATAACAAGGTTCCAAATACAATGACATATTACGCACGTTATTGCCAGTATATAGATTTAAAAGAACCAGGCTGCGGGAAAGATAACCCCCAGCCGACAAATTACAAATCAAATTAGTAGGATTTTCTGACACGACAAGCGAATCGAGGAGATAGTGTCCCTCGCTGTCAGTATTCATGTCAGTTATAAAATCTTTCATTGTCCAATATCCCTGCACACTATTATATTCCGCACCATAAAAACTTAACGAAGCACCCTCAATAGGCAATCCTGTTTCGTAAGAAGTAATCGTACCATTTACATTCACATATCCGTAAGTAGTGAAAGTCTGCTGCGGTCCGTATATGACAGGCTGATTATCAATACTACCAAATGCCCGAACATAATAGGTTGTATTATCAGCCAAGCCTTCCGCTGTAAGTGTAAATGACGTTGCCGGCACCGTACTACCTGGTGACATGGGTGCTAACATATACATATCATCAATAGTAGGGTTGGGAGAAGTGCTGTAACACACACCCAACTGCGGCAGTTCATCACCACACATATAATCCAAATATCCACCTAGCAAAGCGGAATTGGTGGTAACATTCTGTACCTGATTGGTACCTACCAGGAAGTTATTCACAATGGTAAGATGCAAATTCACCACCGAATCGCAACCATACTGATTGATATAAGTAAACATATATGTACCGCTTTCTGTGATACCATAATATCCGTCACACGCCGTCACATACTCATCCTCGACAGATTCACACACCGAAGTATGAAAAACCAACTCATTACCTATTTCAAGAGTATCATTAACGACCTCGTAAAAAGAACGAACATAATAAGTGGTATTGGGTTGAAGCATTGTAATAGGCAAATCATAATACATCGGTGCTTGCAAAAAACCGTAATTTTGTACTACGACCAGATTTGTATCAAATGGATCAAAACCTGGATTAGGTGAGGTGGAGCAGAAAAATCCATATTGAATTTCCTGGTCTGGAATATAACCGGCAATCAATGCAGGATTGATGTAACCCGTAACCGTAGCAGATACAGGAGTCACATCACTCACTCCCATCGTGCTAATTGCCCCTGATGCCATAGTTACCGACAAATTATCCAAACAGAGATTACCTATCCCTACCGAATTAAAATGTCTGAATGCAATTTGCACATTGCTTCCCACATAGGCCTCTGGAATGTTAACCGTTACATTTTCCCACTGAGTGGAAGCAACACGCTCAGGCACCAACACTTCAAAATACTCAAGATAGGGATAGAGATTGGAATTTGCAATATACACAGCAAAATGCTCTCCCGGCTCGATCGTAGATCGAACCCAAAACGAGAGTGATGAGGGACCGGTAATTTGAATGGTTGGAGATGTAAACCAGTTGTCTGGAGTCAGTGTTTGACCATTGTACGATGAAAAGGAAACAGCGTACTTAGTTCCAAACATAGCACCATACTCATCAGTCATTCCCGCCCAAAGAAAATTGTCATTGTCCCATTGATCTCGCGACCATGAGGAAAACCACGAATCAAAGTCTTCAAAGCCCTCTGAGTATATCACTTGTCCCATACTACTCATACAGGAAAGGGCAAAGAAAATCAGTAACAAATAAAGTTTTTTCATAAGCGTTTATTTTTATTTCTCTTGATTTTTCGCGTATTATAATTTGAACTTGCAAATGTAAAACCTTTCTTTTAATTGACAATGGATTGTTGATAACTTTTTATAACTTTTTCTTATCCACCGCGGGCTGCAGAGAATTTCGTAGAAAACATCACGGCTAATTTCCCCTTAACCAACCGCTTATAACATTTCGTCAGAACACGACAAATCGTCCATTTCACAACCCATCTTGGACTATTTTACCACCAGTTTCAGTATTTTTCTACCGTTATCCCACCGCTCTACGGCTTAGAGTTGGAAGAAAATTAGAGATAATTGAAAAATAGGCAACGATAAATGACAACAAATATCAGAAGGAAAAAGTCACCTAAAAGGAGTGAAGAATCAACAAAGAATAAGTAGCAGTATGCCAACGTTTCTATTCAACAAATTTATTGTTGCACATCTCAAGAATTTTATGTACTTTTGCAGGTTAAACATCAAAAAAATGAAGAACCTGCGTTTTGTTGTTTCATGCCTCTGTATCCTCTTGCTAGCCAGCATCGGATTAAAAGCACAGGATACTGATATACAAGGCTATGAGCTCAAATTCTTAGCCCCCAACATCAGTGACAATTACCTGTATCTACAAGGCTATTACGGTCAGGAAGCCTACGTTTTCGACTCCTCCAAAGTGAAAGGTCATAAGAGTTTTGTCTTCAAAAACAAAAAGAGAGTGATGCCTGCAGGAGTTTATACTGTCACCGACCGCTTCGGCAACGAGTATCTGGATATCCTCATCGACAAAAATCGACAGTTCTCTGTCACGGGCGTAGGTCTGGACCGTCTGGGCACCACCGCCACGGTGGAAGGCTCTGAGGAGAACACACAGTTTGCAGAGTTCCAAAAGCAATGGGCAAGTCCCGATGCCGTGGCCGCCAATGTGCCACAGGTGTTTTACGAGTCGATGCCCGAATCTTTCCTGGGTCATTATCTCAAGGCGAAATATTACATCAATCCTATGCTGCCACAAGCCGACAAAGGGGACACCGCTGACGCTTCCTTGCAGTACCAACAGCTGATAGACCATTATTTTGACCATTATACTTTCGACGATGCCCGCCTGCTACGCACTCCCGTATATCTGGATCTCAGGAACTATTTTTTGGAGGTGCTGCCCCAAGATGCACAACTTATGAAACAGAAAGCCAACGACTTTTTGAAAAGGTTCAAGGATAAGGAATCTTACGAATACTATACCGCCCTGCTGTTGAGCTTGTTTGACCATAGCGTCAACAATATGGTTCACGACCAAGTGTTTGTGGCTCTGTTTGACGAGCACTGCAAAGGAAAAACGGTGAGTACCATCCCCGACGACCTCCAGCAATACTACCAACGCTCGGCCAACCGAAAGCGCAAGTTATTGCCTGGAGAGACCATTCCTGCACTGGTAAGCTACGATATCAATAACGCCAAACATGCTACCACCGACATCGACAAAGAGCAGATACTGCTCTGGTTTTGGGATGCCGACTGCGACGAGTGTGTGGAAGAGACTCCCAAACTGAGCGACTTTTACAACGAGTTCGCCGCCTATTACAATCTCGAAGTATTTGCAGTGGCCATTACCGACGATTTGGAGAAATGGGACAAGTTCTGCAAAGACAATGATTTCAAATGGATTAATGTCAACTACTATATCAACGAACCCAACTATGATTTTATCGACTATTTTGACATTATCGCCACTCCCGTCATCTACCTTTTGGACAAGAACCATACAATAATTTCCCGCAATTTCCCGTTAGAGGAGCTGCATGAGAAGTTAAGAGTTAAGAATTAAAAGTTAAGAGTTAAAATTCAAATCGAATTAGAAATGAAAAGTACTAAGTATTTTCTTTTAATATTATCACTGCTGATTATTTGTCCAGCTATCCACGCACAAAAAAACAAAGGCGGGAAGAAAGGCAAAGAGACTTACACTTACAACTTTACCGTCAACATCAAGGACGCGAAAGATACCGTTATCTACATGACCCTGAACTACGACGGCAAACTGATGCTGCGCGACTCGGCAAAGCCTGTAGCACCTGGTGTTTACAAATTCAAGAGCAACAAAAAAATAGAATGCGGATTCTATACACTGGTGGCTCAGAAAAGGATACAATACGCCAGCTTTATCATCGACCGAACTCCCTTCACGATGACCATGAATATGGACACCACCGGCGACCCGAATAAAATCACCGTACTCGGTTCTCCCGAAAACACCGTATTGATTGATTTTCAAAAGCACACCGCCAAAGCCCAAGAGGAAATCGGTGATTTGAACAAAGCCAGAAAATATTTTGAGCAACAGGGACAGACCGACAGTGTGGAGCAAGTGCGCGAGAAGATGGAGAAAATCGACAAGGACATGAAAGACTATATTGCCCAACTGATTGAAGAACACCCCGACTTTCTCTTTGTCAAAATGCAGAAAGCCTACACTCAGTTTGACGTGCCCGAAATCAAAGATGCCGAGGGTAATATGGACAACGAGGCCAGAGCCGCCTACTACAGAACTCATTACTGGGACAACTTCGACCTAGGCGACGGACGTATGGTATTCATGCCCGTGATGCAAGGCAAAGTGAAAGAGTACTTCGAGCGGATACTCCAGTATCAGGAGGTGGATACCATCAATAAGTATGTGGACCTGACACTGGACAAATGTACTGATACCCTCACCTACCAGTATATGGTCAACTACCTCTCTCACTACTATGAATCCAGCAAAAGTCTGGGACATGACGGTGTGTTTGTCCACATCGCCAAGAACAACCAGCTGAAAGGCAAGTGCTTCTGGATGGACGAGATTCTGATAGAGCAATACCGCAAATACGTGGAGCGTCAGGAGCCACTGCTGATTGGCCAGCACGGCAAAGAACTGATCATTCCCGACACCAACGACAACTGGCATTCCTCACATGCGCTGCCAAAAGACTATGTCATCATTTGGTTTTTCAGCCCCAATTGCCCCGAATGTCGTAGGGAAACCAAGAAGCTGAGAGCCCTGTACGACTCGCTGCAAAGTGCCGGCACACGCAATTTCGATGTTTACGCTATCGCCAATGACTGTGACATGGCACGCTGGAAACAATATGTGAAAGAGGAAGGGCATCCTTGGTTGGTAGTGGGCGGCAACAAGGGCAACATTGACTATCTGGAGGCCTATAACGCCACCAGCAATCCCACGATGTTTATCCTCAACAAGAAGAGAGATATCATCTGCAACAAGCGCATCCCCATCGAAATGATTCCCTCATTCCTTGAACAATACGAAAAGATTGAGGCTAATAAGCAGAAGAGAGCACAGGGGAATTGATAATTGATAGTTGACAATTGACAGTTGAATTTTATCCTGAAACCTGAAACCTGAAACTTGAAACCTAAAACCTACTATTAAAAGTATAGGAAAAGAATAAAAAAACATATTAACATGAGAAAATTTGGATGTATTTTTTTGGTAATGATGATGTTTGTTAGTACTACGTCCTTACATGCACAGAAAAACAAAGGCGGAAAGAAAGGTAAAGAGGCTTACACTTACGACTTTACTGTCAATATCAAGGATGCAAAAGACACCATTGTCTACTTGACGCTGAACTACGACGGAAAACTGATGCTACGCGACTCGGCAAAGCCCGTGGCACCAGGCGTTTACAAATTTAAGAGCGACAAAAAAATAGAATGCGGATTCTATACACTGGTGGCTCAGAAAAGAATACAATACGCCAACTTCATCATCGACCAAACGCCCTTTACGATGACCATGAAAATGGACACCACTGGCGACCCGAACAACATTATCGTACTCGGTTCTCCTGAAAATGCCGTTTTGATTGATTTCCAAAAACATACTGCCAAAGCGCAACAGGAAATAAGTGAGTTGAACAAAGCTAAAAAATTTTTCGAACAACAGGGGCAGACCGATAGCGTGAAACAAGCGCAAGAGAAGATGGAGAAAATCGACAAGGACATGAAAGCCTATATTGCCCAACTGATTGAAGAGCATCCCGACTTTCTTTTTGTCAAGATGCAGAAGGCATACACCCAGTTTGATGTGCCCGAAATCAAAGATGCTGACGGCAATATGGACAACGAGGCCAGAGCCGCCTACTACAGAACCCATTACTGGGATAACTTTGACCTAGGTGACGGACGTATGGTCTTCATGCCTGTAATGCAAGGCAAAGTAAAGGAGTATTTCGAACGGGTACTCCAGTATCAGGAGGTGGATACCATCAACAAATATGTAGATATGACGCTGGACAAGTGTACCGATACCCTCACCTACCAGTATATGGTCAACTACCTCTCTCACCACTACGAATCCAGCAAAAACCTGGGACACGACGGCGTATTTATCCACATTGCCAAGAACAACCAGCTGAAAGGCAAGTGCTTCTGGATGGATGAAGAGCTGATAGAGAAATACCGCAAACGTGTGGAGCGTTTGGAGCCCCTGCTGATTGGCCAGCACGGCAAAGAACTGATTATTCCTGACACCAACGACAATTGGCACTCTTCACATGCGCTGCCGAAAGACTATGTCATCATCTGGTTTTTCGACCCCGATTGTCCCGAATGCCGCAGGGAAACCAAGAAATTAAGAGCATTGTACGACTCGCTGCAAAGTGCCGGCACCCGCAATTTCGATGTGTTCGCCATTGCCAACGACTGTGACGTAGCCCGCTGGAAACGCTATGTAAAAGAGGAAGGACACCCCTGGATAGTGGTGGGCGGCAACAAGGGCAACATCGACTACCTGGATGCCTATAACACTTACGAGACCGGCAACCCTTCGATGTTCATCCTCAACAAGAAGAGAGACATCATCTGCAACAAGCGTATCCCCATCGACATGATTCCCTCATTCCTCGAACAATACGAGAAGATTGAGGCCAATAAACTAAAAAGACAACAGGGAAATTGATAATTGACAGTTAAATTTTATCCTGAAACTTGAAACCTGAAACCTGGAACCTGGAACTTTGAACCTTGAACTTCTTGAACTCTTGAACCCTTAAACCTCCTATATCATAGCGTAAAACTCCTCTTCTGAAATGATGGGAATATTGAGTTTCTGCGCTTTATTACGTTTCTCCGGGCCCATTTTCTCGCCTGCCAACACAAAATCAGTGTTTTTAGAGATGGAGGATACATTCTTGCCTCCATGTTGCTCTATCATTCGCTTAATTTCGTCTCGGGGTACCGAAAACACCCCACTCACCACGATGGACTTGCCTGCCAGCTTATCAGAAGCAGGGGCAGTTTCCGCAGCCGACAGCTCAAATTGGACACCCGCATTGCGCAAGGCAATCACCGTCTCCAAATTCTCAGACTGCATAAAATAATCCACAATAGAGCCGGCTACCCTTTCCCCGACATCGTCCACCTGCATTAATTCTTCCAAGGTGGCATTGGCCAGTGCATCCACGTTCAGAAAATGACGGGCCAACTTTTTGGCGGTATTCTCGCCCACATAGCGTATACCTATGGCAAATAGCACCCGCTCGAAACTCACTTCTTTTGACTTATTTATACCGTTGAGAATGTTCTCCACCGTTTTCTCACGAAAACTCACGATGCGTTCGGGTTTCCCATCTGCTGCGGGCAACCGTTTCTCCAATCCCAGCAATTGGTCATACGACAGCGAGTAGAAGTCGGCAGGAGTCCTCACCAATCCATTGTCATACAGCACCTCCACTTTCCCCTCGCCCAACGAGTCGATATTCATGGCCTTGCGCGAGATAAAGTGTTCCAGTTTGCCCTTAATCTGCGGGGGACAGTGTAACTCGTTGGGACAGAAAGTACCACTTTCGCCCTCGTTTCTCACCAGTTCAGCCCCACATTCGGGACAATGGGTGGCAAACTTCACCTTTGGAGCATCCAATTCCCTTTGACTCACATCCACCCCCACAATCTTCGGAATAATCTCTCCGCCTTTCTCTACATACAACACATCATGTTCGTGAATATCGTATGCTTCAATAATGTCCCTGTTGTGCAGCGAGGCTCTCTTCACGATAGTGCCGCCCAACGGAATCGGGGTTAGATTGGCTACTGGTGTCACAATGCCGGTTCTACCCACCTGAAAGTCCACACTCAGCAACTTCGATGGCACCCGCTCAGCCTTGAACTTGTAGGCGATAGCCCAGCGCGGACTCTTGGCCGTATTGCCTATCTGCTGCTGCATCGCAAAGTCGTTGACTTTGATAACGATTCCGTCGGTATCAAAAGGTAGCGACTTGCGCTTCACGTCCCATTCGTGCATAAATTCTATCACACCCCCGATATCGCCGCGTTTCTCCATCACATCGGGTTTACGGAACCCCCAATCATGCAGTTTCAACAAGCTGTCATAATGGTTGTTGGCATAATGCTGATGCCCCACCACAAAATAGAGTTTAAAGTCCAGTCCCCTGCGGGCCACCTCGGCGGAATCTTGCAGTTTTAGCGTTCCTGAGGCAGCATTTCTCGGGTTGGCAAAGGGGCTCTCCCCTATCTCCTCCCGTTCGCGGTTCAGACGCTCGAAGTTCTGATGGTTCATGATGATTTCCCCTCTCACCTCTATCAGGTCAGGAAAATCACCTTTCAGTCTCAAGGGAATAGTACCTATGGTCTTCACATTGGCGGTCACATCATCACCCTGCACCCCGTCGCCGCGCGTCACCGCCCTCACCAGCAGTCCGTTTTCATACACTAGACTGATGGCCAGCCCGTCGTACTTCAGCTCGCACACATACTCCACCCCACTGCTGACCAACTCGTGAATACGGCGGTCGAAATCCGCCAAATCTTCCTCCGAATAGGTATTGCCCAACGACAGCATCGGAAACACATGCTTCACCGTACGAAACTGCTTGGTCACACTGCCCCCTACCCGCTGGGTAGGACTATCGGGCTGAGCATATTCCGGGTACTGTTTTTCCAGCAAAATCAGCTCATTCAGCAACTGGTCGAAATCATAGTCGCTGATGGTTGGATTATCCAACATGTAATAATTATAGTTATGCTGATTAATTTCCTCGGTCAGCTGTTTTATTTTTTCCTCTATCGAAGTCATGAGCGAACTGTCAATTTTCAGCAAAAGTGTAAAATTTGTTGCTAAAGTACTATTATATACTATCTTACCATCATCACCTTTCGTGGTGTAAGTCCTTCAATGCGTAGAATGTAAATTCCCGAAGTGGGCATTTGATAGGTACCGTCGGCAGAATTACTAGTCACCAACAGGCGACCCATGATATCGTAGATTTGCAAGTTTCTTCCTTCTGCTCCCCTGATGCCGAGTTGCAGTCCATTGGTCATCACCAAGTAATTATCCTTCTCGTAGATAGGCACCGAAATAGCAGTGTCCGGCTCAACAACGAAATCATTCAGTGCCAACATTACGATAGAACCGACGACGTTGTGATTCCGCACAGCTAACCGAACTACTTGTCCTTGGTACTCATTCAGCGAGGCGGTCAGCTCAAAATCTTCGATGCCCGAACTGGTATAGGTGGCCAATACAGTGGTGAAATCCGTGGGTTCACTGCCAGAAGTGGAAAGCAAAAGGGAAGCGTCCTGAGTTCCGGTGCTACCAATACCACGCAGCGAAACCTTAGCTACCAGGGGCGAGTTGATTTCCATCGGAGCCGCCACAAGCCAATTGTCAGGATTTTCGACCCCATAAACCATGGTGGCGACGGAAGCGGGCAATTTCTCCCAGGATTTTCCGTCCCCGTCAGCGTCAATCAGCTTCCAGCAGGTGAAGTTCTCGTCAAACTCCGCCGTCCACGGGTAATTCCGGATGGTGTCGCAATTATCATAAACAATCGGCTCGAAAATCGCTATGAAAGTGGTGTCGCAAGTGACATTCACCGTGCGGGGATTGTCGGTCACCCCGTCTTCCCATTGCACAAAGCGATACATGTTGTTCGGAACGGCAGTGAGGGTGTGAACTCCTTCCGGTACCACACCGCCACCATCTACACAACCGATTAGATCATCTTGACCAAAGGCGTTGATCAGCCACATCGTGCTGTTGACAGGCAGTCCACCGTAGGCGTTCACCTTGCCGTAGCCCCATGTATTGCTGGGATTGTCGGCTAACGAGCCAGTAAAATGGTCGTTGTGGGCAGTTCTATGTACGATAGAGCGCACAGAGTCGATGCCGAGAGATGGATTTTGCTGCATCCAGAGTGCAATGACGCCTGTCATCACGGGACAAGACATCGAGGTACCCATCATGCTGCCATAATGGTTAATCTGACCGTTCCATTGGGTGGTGTCATATATGGCATAGCCCATGGGCGCATTCGCAGGCAGGTTATAGGGGGCCATCAGCACCTGTCCGGGAGCAGTGATATCGGGCTTCACACGCCCGTCACGCGTTGGACCCAAGGAAGAGAAATACGAGATATCGCCTATAGTGGCGTTCGATGAGGTGAAATAGGAGCCAGTGTATGTGTTATAACTTTTTCGGGTGACATACGAACCCACCGAAATCACGGCATCGGTATTAGCTCCAAATCCACCCACGGTATATTGGGCATCCCCCTCCACCGATTCCGTCACCAAGTCTGAATGTTCGAAGGTAAACCGTCCACACCAGGCATGAAGGGTGGCCATAGTGTCACTCATCGCCGTAAGAATCAAATGTCTATTGGACACAACCGTCGTTTCATTTTCCACCATAATTTCCACATGATACGACTGGTTATAGCTGTCTTTTTGATGAAGTTGAAACCTACAACGCACCGAATCATTGTTGTTGGTAATCAAATAGGTCTCTATCAGGGTGTCAACCCCAGCCGTAAAAAAACCGGTAAAATCCTCCTGCGTCTGCGAAGATGGATTGACCAGGGTCAAACCCACGCGAAAAATCCCATCACACCACATGTCCACCCAACAATCCGGATCTGTTATAGCGACTATTCCCTTGCTCAGCCGAGTGATCAGCATGTTGTCACCAGCCGTAAACTGTTTCCCAATATGAACATTGCTCCTGCCATCGTTACCAGCAGAGCAAACAAGGGCAAAGCTGTCAGGGTGCTGTTGTACAAACGAGGTAACGTATCGATCGTAGGATTCTGTACCGTCATGAGGACCATCAAGTGAGCCAAAACTCATGTTGATAACACAAGGTTTGCTCACCGAATGGGCATAATTATAAATGTAGTTGATAGCATCCAAAATGCTGGGTCCTGTCAGCATGCAGGGCACGAGCACAATGTCAGCCCCAGGGGCAATGCCTCTATAGTTAGTGCCGTTTCCTGACGGAGCTCCGCATCCAGCGGCGATGCCAGTCGTATGGCTACCATGGGTCTGGGTGGTGTCATCTGTAAAGGCTGCCATCATCTGGGCCTCAGTGGTATATTCCGAACCGTAGTCGTAACCCGAGGGAGCTGTTCCGAGCGAATCTTTCTGGTTCCAAACACGCTTTACACGCAGCACCGTGCCTGTAGTGTCGTAGAATGACGGATGACAATACTGCATACCAATGTCGATAACGCCCACCACTACACCACTGCCATCGTAGCCATGCGGCAAGTTCAGTCCGGCGTGGATGTCGTCAATGCCCAGGTTGCCACGCACATGATCCATCATGGTGGTCATCTTGCGGCCCACATCGATACTCTTGCAGAGACCCGACTCAGCCAGTTCCTCAAAGCGTCTCATGGGAATCATCACCGTAACGATGCCACCGGCCTCACTGCCCACACTCACTCCGTATGCCTTGAGTTCCTGCGAAGTATGGCCCTCAGCCAGTTCCACGATAGCCGACACTTTCCCGCGCTGTATGCCGTATTGCTCACGCAACTGCGCCTGTGCAGCCTTCCGGGCAGAGCGGTTCTTCAGCGTGACCGACTGACGATATAGCGACAGAAACTGCGCACTCTCCATCGTCAATCCCTTAATACTCTTCCCCGTGGCCTGCGCCTTCGGGGCTACCGAATAATCTAATTCCACTTGTGCAAAACCTGCCACCGAAAAAAACAGGAGGGTCAAAATAGTAAAAACTCTTTTCATCGTCTTCTTATATTTACTTGATACTTTATAATTCCAAAACTTACCACAAAATCAAACACTACAAACTCCACCTATTATGCTGCAAAAATACATAAAATCTTTTTACAGCCAACAAGCTCATCAAATTTTCATTTCACTGATATTTCTTCTATAGCTCTACACCTACCCTACACCTGCCGTACACCTGCTCTATGCCTGCTCTATGCCTGCCCAATCCCCTTTATCATAAATTTTTTCTGGAACAGTTTGTCAATTCAAAAAAAAGTTGTATTTTTGCAGCCTCATTTGAGAACTGAAACGCTGCATTCGTCTAGTGGTCCAGGACATCAGATTCTCAGTCTGAGGATCGAGGGTTCGAATCCCTCATGCAGTACAAAAAAAGCGACATTTTCATGCCGCTTTTTTTTTGTTTTAGAATGTCAGGAAGCCAAGCCCCACTTTCACCCCAAACCAATAGGCATTGAGTAGGCGGTTGTCGGCAAAATCAGTAACTGTAAGTACAGAGCTGTTTCTGCCTATGGCCTTATAGCCTCCAAAAGTGGTGCCCAAAGAAACTCCCATCGACAGCTTGAGGCAATTGAGCACAAAATAGTCGTAGCCATACTCCACCTTGAAGCCAAACAGCTGGTGCTTACCTGTTGGCGATTCTGTGTCAATTGGTGATGTCTCATCCCAACTAAAAGGATGTATTCCTCCCCCTACTGGTACCTCGTATTTGTAGAAGAAACCGTCAAACGTAAACTTAAGATACTGACCCATGGGAGCCATGGTGGAGCCGAGATACTGTTTGTAGAAAACATTGAAACCGTGGGCGGTCATCATGGGCTTGTCCGACACCTCATAGTTGTAGCTGAACCACGAACCTGAAGAGGAGCGCTGCAACACGAAGGGGGATTTGTAGTAGTTGTAGCCAGCTCCCACCGTACCCTTGCGCCACACTATCACTTCCAAATTGGGAGACAGGAAATAGTTGAGTCCAAAGTATTTGGCGGTCGAGGCTGAAATACCACTGGCAATCATGGCTTCAGACACGGCATTGGGGTTCTTCCACGAGGGCGAGATGGTCACATCCATATTCACCAACACATGGCGACCCATATAGCCGGGATTTTGCGAAAAGAGCGAACCTCCGGCAATAATCAAACTTAATAATATTATCAGTCTTTTCATTTCTTTCCTTTCACATATTTAGATAACTCATCATAAACATCCGCATTCAAATAGGATTCACTCATGGTGGAGTAGTAATTGTGGGAGGTGTGCAAATGTTGCTTGCCGGTGGTGAAGTCGGTAATTACCACATCCACATTGGTGGAGAAACGCGGCAGGGCCATCTGGGCCACTGCAAAAGGAATGGTGTAAGGACATACAATGGAGAATACCAACGACTGCAACTTATAGTACGAGAAGAAGCGGTACTTGGAGCAGGTGGTCACTACTAAGCAAATCTTGCTGCAGTCTATGCTTTTGGCAATACGCGACAGTTCGTCTGACTGCTGGTAACACATTTCCATGCCGCTGGCAATCTTATACTCACGATACCACTGCTGCAAGATAGCATAATCGTTGTACTGACGGGTGTCGAACTGCTGCAACATCTTGTTGTCAAAATAGATGGGGTTCAACTTCAACTTCTTGGCACTCTTCAAGATGTTGTCGGTCAAGCGTAGTTCCAACTTGTCGCTCTTATCAGAGGCCTTCTGTATTGACTGATAGTCCTCTTTTGAGGGCTCAACATAACAAAGTGGCTTCACAATCAGTATTTTCGACAAATCCGTTGCCTTGGGAGTGGAGATGACATCCATGATACGGCTGTTTTCCTCTTCCTGTAGGGCTGTATTCATCAGCGCTATCATCAGCGAGTCGCGATGGATATCCACCAGCATATAGTTGGCGGTCTTGAACTTAGCGGTGGGCTTCACCATATCGGGTTGGTTGGCACGTCTCAGCTTGTCGTATTTGTTTTCGTGTGTGGTACTGCTGTCTCTCATGCTCTTGGGGGTAGTCTCCAACGAACCCATGTCGAAACCCATGGGATAATCAGAGAAGTCGGTGTATTTCATCTTGTTCTTTACAAACACATCCCTCACCTCATCTTTCAGCAGTTCCATGTAATAGGGGTCGTCGGGATACTTGCTGTGTGCCTGCCAAGTTTGGCGCAAGGCCATAAGAGAAGCCTCGGGGCGTGACAGCTTGGACAGGAAATAGCTCACCTGCTGCATCTCGCCCTCCACTTTCTTATATGCGGTGATGGTATAGTTCACCTGACTGTAGTTTTTATGTTTGGAGAAACCATAATAGGCTGAAACAATGGCCTTATCCACATAACTATTGTTGGGCAATTCGGTTTTCAGCACATGGCAGTTGTAAATAACCTTATCATACTGATGGGTTACCAACCACTGGTGGATGCACTCCAAGCGAGACAAGTTGCGTATCTCATTGAACAGCTCTTCCGACTGCACAAAAGCCTTCCGTCCCTCATTTGAGAGTCCAGATACCTGCGCTTTGGCGGCAGCACGGCGTTTCACCAGATTCGGATGGGTGGAAATCGTGTCGGTAATTCCCGAGCGGTCGGTAATAGGGGCTACATTTTCCAAAAAATAGTTGGCAGGGAACTGATAGAAAGAGGTCTCCACCAGTTTCTGCTCAAAGGGTATCTCGTTGAATGGCAGGTCGCCATACTGCAACACATCAAACGCACCATCCATCACAGCATAGCTGTAGGGCGAATGGCCAAAATAGCGCTCAAGAGCCAACCTGTCAGCCTCCGCCTCCTGCTCACGCGAGCGGTTAAAATAGTTGAGGAAGTAGGCCACAAAATCAGAACGTAACTTGCGGCTGTTGTAGTCAAACTGCAGGTTATGATGCTCGGCATAGTGGGCAATCTCATGAGCAAGGATAAAGGCCAACTCAGCCTCGTTGGACACCTGTGCCAGTAAGCCTTCGTTCACCACTATCCTACCCTGCTCGGTGCTATAGGCATTCACTACAGGGGATTTCAGCACATAAAAATGCAATTCAGACTTGAGCTGCGGATAGTCCTTCAACAAATTGTCGGCTATCTGCTGAACATAGTCATTCAAGGGGGTTCCATACAACAAGCGCCCCTCCTCAAGCATGGCCAGCACGAAAGAGCTATTGTCCTTCACCTTATCGGCCTGGGCCAGCAGCTTCGAGAGGTCCGACGGCATCTCGCCCTCCGACTGCAGTGGCCGGAAGTTGTCAACCGACGGTTGCGACCATAGCCGTCCTATGCTGAAGGACAACACTATGGCCAATAAAACAGCTATTCTTTTCATATTATAATTCCACATTCAGTTTTGAAATATTTGTACTTTTCTTATCCACAAAGATAATCATGAAGCCATCGTCTTCAATGGAAAGGGGGGTATACAAACGGCCTTTGGCCAACTTGGAGTTGATGAGTTGCTGCTTCGATTCCTTTCCGCTGTCATCTACTACCAACATGGCGGTGCAATGCTTGTTGTTCATAAACATCTTGATAGAATGTCCGCTCTCACCCGAGAAATTATCGATATTGTCGGCAAAAATCATATAAATCTTATCGTCTTTGAAGAAGGGGAAGTATGACAGACCCACACTCTCGAAGCTATAAGCCATACTACCGGTAGCTGTGGCCTGGTCTTTGTCAAACATCTTAAAATCGATAATGTCGCCATTCTCGTCTGACAAGGTAAACATGATATGCTTAGCAAAATAGTTGTAAGTCACCATACCCTTATTATCGACCACCTTCGTAATATTGCGCTGCTCACCCAACAAAGCCACATTGCCATTAGCAAATTCCACTAGTTTGTCGGCAGTTACATAGCAGTTTTGGTTGGTCACCGTGCTAGAAAAGAACTTGGAGACTGCCTTCTCCTTGTAACTTGAAGGGAAGTTTTGGTTGTTCACACTCTTGATGGAAGAGTATTTGGTGTCGTATCTCAGCATGTAGGTACCATTCTCATTTTCCTTGGGGTTGGTGCAGTAAAAACCACCCAGACATACATCGCCATTGCGGCTTATCAGCATTCTTCCATTGGAGATATGACCAAAGCTGATATCCTCGGTACGAGTGTTGATACCATTGGAATTAATCTCATATACATGCAGTTGCTCATTAGTACGGGTATTCTTGCCAGCCACCTTATAAGATACCATCGAAACATAAACCTCAGCCTCGTCGGTAATCACCATATCCAAGATATTAAAAGTACGATTACTGAAATCGAGTTCCAGCTCGGTATCCCAGATTCTTTCACCGGTATTGTCGAAAGTCATCACCATCGAGCCCTTGAAATCACCCTTCTTGGCGGCAGACATATAGCATAGCACAGCCTTGCTCTTGTCGGGCGACACAGCCAGATAAGAAAAATTATTGTCTTTTTTCTCACTCGGGAAGGTATTCAGCAAGATGGGATCCCATTCTGGAGCCTCGTTGTTTTTGGAAATCTTGTTCATGTACAAGGTCACTATACCTTCCTTGTTATTCTCTTCATAATAAAAACCGATTACTTCCGACTCGCTCTCAATAGCATTAAAGAACTCGATGTTCTTTGGACGATTCAAAGCCACCTGAGATACTTCCGACTGCGCCACGTTGATAGTGAAGAGGGCATCCGACTCCTTATCGCGAGAAGGAGCAGCAAAAAAATCCCGTGAATACAAATAAAGGGTGGACTCATCCCCATCCAAAATCTTAGAAACCATACCGTATGCTTGACGTGCCTTACAAATGGCAGGAGCTATGGTAGTCATCGTCTGAGCCATCAGGCCGAAACAAGCAAATGCAAAAACTGCAACTAATAAAATGTTTTTTCTCATGATAATTATTGTTTTATTGATTATTAGATTCGACTTCTTGATTTACATTACATAACTGATTCTTAGCACAATGTCCATCCACTACAAACAACACCATCATCACGCAGAAGAACGACACCCCCATCTGGCGCTCAAGCATGGATTCGAACAAGATGCTGACAGCAAAAATAATGATGATGGACACCGCCAACCAACGTCTGCGCTTAACAGCATTCACCATAGGCACCAACATCATCAACAGCAAAACCAACACCCCCAAAACACCCGTAGCCATCCAGGTCTCCAAGTATTGGTTGTGGGGACGGTAAACATCCTCTCTAGTTCCATAAAATGGCGTCAAAGCATCCTCAATATCACCTGCGCCCACGCCTATCACCGGATTTTCTTTCACCACAGTCAATGCCCTTTCCATAATGGCAAAGCGGACATCCGACTTATCACCATGTGCCACCTGCTCAGTGGTGGCCGACAGTCTCTTGAATTTCTCAGGCAAAGTGATATACGACACACAACCTATGAGCACTACCGACAACAACATAACGAAAGAAGCACGGTATTTCTTGCGCACAAAGCTCAGATGCGTCCAACACATCACCAGCAATAGAACCAGTCCCAAGGAGCCAGTTCTTGAGTTGATAAGCAACAGGAACGGAAACAGACAGCAGGCACACACCACAATCAATATATTCTTCTTCACGCTTGCGCTTTCTGCAAACAAACATTCGCTATACAGGAAAGCCAAACCCACCACAATATACACTGCCATATAGCTATGGTGAAGATTATAGAACTCGCATCCTATTCTCAACCAGAGGAAAGGCTGACAAGGTTTCACCTGGTCCACGACCAACAACACCACAAACAATACCGACATAAAAATTACATATAGCCAAAGGATGTTGCGCAGCCGTGTCTTGGTCACTTCACGAAAATCAGTACATAAACAAGTTAACGGAATAGCAACAAACCAGGCAAGGCTATACACCTCCAACCAGCCAGTGGTCTTATCTTCCGTCCACAACATGCTCAGTAGGTAAAGCCCCCAATAGACCATCATGGGGATAAGTAAATAAGAACTTTTACTATAATTGTAGTTCTTGTCTTGATGCCAACCAAAAAACGACCAACGCCTTAAGAACGTGTTCTTCAGCACCGTTGAAAGCATCCACAGACAAATGAAGACATAACTGGTGCCAGCGTCCAATGGAATAGACATCAGCATCAACGCCATCGAATAAAGACTCAGTTTTTCAGTCCAGTGCATCACTATCAACTTTTAATTTCACATCTTACTTCTCACAGTCTGTCACTTACTATGTTTCGGGGAAGTACCCCCTTCACGTCATACACCACACCACCTTTGCGGACGAGTTGTTTGATATCAAGGGTAGCGAACTGACGGTGGGCTACAGCCAGTATCACTGCATCAAAACGCTGGTTAGGCAACTCCTTCTCTACATGAATACCATACTCGTTTTCAGCCTTTTCCACATCCACCCATGGATCGTACACGGTAATATTGGGGGTATATTCCGACAGCGTGTGATACACATCCACCACCTTGGTGTTGCGGATATCGGGGCAGTTCTCCTTGAAAGTAAAGCCCAGAATCAGGATATGAGCATCCTTTACCATCACCCCTTGCTTGTTCATACTCTTGATAGTCTGGTTGGCCACGTATGCTCCCATTCCGTCATTCAAGCGCCGCGAAGCATGCATAATGCGAGGCAATACCCCATACACCTGAGCTTTCTGAATCAAATAATAAGGATCCACACCTATACAATGTCCCCCCACCAAGCCGGGAGTCATCTTGATGAAGTTCCACTTGCTAGCTGCCGCCTCAATCACATCGTGAGTGTCGATCCCCATTGCATTGAAAATCTTGGCCAGCTCGTTCATAAAGGCAATATTTACATCACGTTGCGCATTCTCGATGATTTTGGAAGCCTCGGCCACCTTGATGGAAGGTGCCTTGTGGGTACCATTGACCAATACACTATTATATATCTCATCCACCTTGTCGGCCACCTCTGGAGTGGAGCCGGATGTTACCTTCCTGATTTTCTCCACCGTATGCTCCTTATCACCCGGATTGATACGCTCGGGACTATAGCCCGCAAAGAAATCAACATTGAACTTCAAGCCCGACACTCGCTCTATTACAGGAATACACTCTTCCTCTGTCACTCCCGGATAAACTGTAGACTCATATACTACCACATCACCCTTGCTGATGACCGTTCCCACGGCCTCACTGGCCATAATCAGAGGCTCCAAGTCAGGATGGTTGTCGTCATCCACAGGAGTGGGTACCGCCACCACATAAAAATTGCATGACTTAAGTTCTTCCAGGTTGCTGGTACATCTGAATCCATGTTGCTGAATGGCCTCCTGCAACAGTTGGTCATCCACCTCTTGGGTCACATCGTGGCCAGCCATTAGGGTTTCCACCCGCTGCCGGTCCACATCATAGCCAATGGTCTCATACTTCGTCGAGAAGAGACGAGCTAGGGGCAGTCCCACATAACCTAAGCCGATTACTGCAATTTTAGTATTCCCCATCCGTTCAAAATTTATTCAATCACCAGCTCCACCGGACAATGGTCGGAGCCGAAAATGTCGTTATGAATATCAGCCGACTGCACCCTACTCATAAAGGGAGCCGACACTAAGAAGTAGTCGATACGCCACCCCGCATTCCTTTCGCGAGCATTCATGCGGTACGACCACCACGAGTATTTCACCTCTTCGGGATGCAGCTGACGCCAAGTGTCGCAGAAACCCGCTGCCAACATCTTGTCCATACAAGCCCGTTCCTCGTCGGTGAAGCCTGCATTGCGACGGTTGGTACTCGGGTTTTTCAGGTCTATCTCCTGATGCGCCACATTCATATCCCCGCAAACTATCACCGCTTTCTTTTCAGCCAAACGACTCAGATAAGCCCTGAAGTCATCCTCCCAATGCATGCGGTAGTCCAAGCGTTTCAATCCGTCCTGCGAGTTGGGCACATATACATTCACCAGATAATAGTCAGACATCTCCATCGTAATCACCCGCCCTTCGTGGTCGTGCTCGTCAATACCGATACCGTATGTGACCGCCAAAGGCGAATGCTTGGTGTAGATGGCGGTGCCTGAATAGCCTTTCTTCTCGGCATAGTTCCAATACGACTGGTAGCCCATAAACTCCATGTCGATTTGTCCCTTCTGCAACTTGGTTTCCTGCAGACAGAAAAAGTCTGCATCCAGCTGCTCAAAGATGTCGGCGAAGCCTTTTCCCGCCACCGCCCGAAGGCCATTTACGTTCCAACTGATGAATTTAGTCATACTTTATCTTTTCTTAATTTCTTCAACAAGAGCAAAGAATTCGTCGGTTTCTTTGCGTATCTGTTTCACAAAGCTGGCATCCTCGAGGCGGCCAATCACGGCAATCTTCTCCTCGTCATTGCGATAGGTGGCATTTCTGTAAGGATTCTCGTAGTCTTTCTTCCTTGAAAGGAACACCTGGTCGCAGATAAACTGCTGAATCTGACACACCTTCTCCAAACTTTCCTCCCAAACCTTCTCGCTAATCACCTCCATCTCGTCTTTATGCAGGAAGACCAGTGACTGGTAAGCATGGAACAGTTTCTCCATGGGATATTGCTCCCAAAGCTGGTCATAACGTTGGTGGATAGCGTCCCAGCTATTGAGAGTGCCATTGCAGATATCGGCTTTCAGCTGGTCGAGGTCCTCACCGCACATCAGCTGACCACCCATATTGATCCACTCTCTCTTACGTGAGCCGGAACCCAAAGCAATCAGGTCGCGTATGCTGATCTCGGGATGTTCAGCCAGATATTTCACCGCATTTGTCATAGAGTAATACACTATCATATCGCCGTATGCGTGATAAGCCTGATAAGCCTTCAGGATACGCACCTTACGCTTGCTGCACTCCATTCCCTCACCAAAGACTTCCAGTTTCTTAGCCACTTCGGGTTCGTTATCCAAAATATGCTTACCCACTTTTCTCAATGCCTTTGAATCCATTGAAGCGTCGTATTCGCCTTTCGACAAGAGGTATGCCTTTCCTGTCCACTCTTCCAACAACTTACGACCTCTGATGGTTTCCTCCATCGTATCTGGTGCGAAGGTGTCGAATTCAATGTTCTGAACCTTGCGCATACGTTTGTCGCGTTTCTTGTACTTGGAGGTGTTTCTGGCAATAGCATACATGTTGTACATCCACCAGTAGGCGGGCATCACCTCCAGCTCGTCTGTACTGGGGTTGTCGTTCACCAAGCTGAAAGGCAGCTTGATGTTCAGCTCATGCTTGTAATCGGCCTTCGACAGTAGGGTGAAGGAAGCGAAGGTGGACGAGTGCTTAACAGAAGAGCACAGTCCTGGCCAGAAGCCACGCTTGGCGTTGATTTCGCCATCGGTGGCACGACTGTTGTGGTTGGAGCCCACCGTAGCGCCAGCCGCCATATTGCTCTGTCCCATGACGCAAGCAGCAATGAGGAAGGAGTTGTTGTGGTGCTGCTCGTGCGAGGGGAATATCAGGTTGTTCAACACCTCGCAGCACGAGATGGTAGAGTTGTCGCCCATGATGGAATAGATGATACGCGCTCCGTATTTCAGGTTGCAGTTGTCACCCACCACAAAACGCACCGCCACCACCGAGTAGAAAATGTGGCAGCCATAGCCCACAATACCATTCACCAGGATTACGCCCTCGCCTATCTGCGTGGGTTCCTGCTCAGATGAGTTGATGGTGACGTTTTTCAGCTTGCTGGCACCTTTAATGTAGCAGTATGGACCAATCTTAGCATCCTTCAAAATCCAGCAGTTCTTGATGACAGAACACTCACCGATAGTGCCATAGTAGCCACGGCGGTTGTCAAACGTGTGCTGGGTAATCTCGCCCAGACGCTCCTGTAGTTTTCTATCATCCTGATACTTGGCCCACATGTAGGCATCGGCGGTAATCATACCGTCGAACGGCATAATCTGACGACCACCCGCCTCGTTCATCACCTCCAACCACACTCTCACATCCTCAGGCTCACCTTCCTTGACAATACCATTACCGAACTTCGAGTGGTCGGTGGTGGACAGTTCCTGGATATTAAAAAGAATGGCATTGTCGCCAATGATATAGTTGGCCATATAATGCACATCGTGGATAGCCACATTGTCACCTATGTCACACGAAATGATGCTACTGTCGGTGATGCCAACCGGCACACGCAAGTCGTGGTATTGCAGAATCTCGCATGTCACCCGCCCTATACGTACCATACCGAAGAAACGGTTGTTGCGCACCATGTTGGTGTCAAACTCGTCAGTCACCCATATATCATCCCAGTTGGTAGCCGAGTTGCTGTTTTTTACCAAACGCTCCACCTCGTCAGAGCGCAAATGTCTCCAGCCGTTAGCCGGCTTTTTCACCTGCTGGTTTCTGAAATAGTATTCATCATACCCATGCAGGTACTTCTCATCTATAAAGTTCTTATAGATGCGGTCGTAGGGAAGAAGGGTTACTTTGTCCATGTGTTTAATTTTTTGGGTTCAATATTTTTTTCTCTCTCTTTTGTATAGAACTATTCTAATTTTGCAGTCATATTACAATCTCTTCACATAATCCTCTATCTCGTTGTAGAGTATATCCTTCTTGATAACTCTCTTGTCTTTATCAATCAAAAACATATACGGGATGGTCACCAAATAAAAGAGTTCCTCTTTTTCTATCTGGTTGTCATAATTCCACGAGTTCAGCCAGCGGGGGTTGGCCTCTTTTTGCAGATATCTGTCAAATACCTTCTTATCCCTCTCAAAATAAACGGTCAGCACCACAATCTTTCCCTCATCAATAGCCTTGTTCAAGAAAGGATAATCTTTCAACTGACCACGCACCTGACGGCAGGTGGGGCACTCGGGATGCTGAAAATAAAGCAGTATATAGGGACTCTTGATATCATAGAGTGTAGTGGTGTCGCCATTAGCCATCAGCAGGTTGAAATTCGGCAAAATGCTACCATTCAAGTTCTTGTCCAAATGGTTCAGTTCAGCCTCATAGCGTGTCTTACGCACCTTGTCGGTCTTGTCGTAGGCAATGGCATCCTTGAGCATCAATATATACAGGTCTTCCACACGGTATAGCGACTTGGTGGCTCCTAACACCTCTTCCATCTTATCGAAAAAGCTGAAATACACCTTGTCGTTGACATGGGCGGCCTCGAGGGCAGCTTGTAGATAAGGTGCCCCGGCCTCGGCATCCAGATAATAGAGCATGTTGGCAAACTGCTTGTGCTTGTTCACCGCAATGGGGGTATTCATCATCCGCTCGTCATGCCAGGCATAATGGTCGTACAGATGATTGCAGATAAACATCTGCATTTGCAACTGGTTACCGTAGATTTCCCTCGGAGGATTGGGCAGTTCCATAGTGGACTGTATGATAGAGCCCAACAGGTACTGCTTATACTGCTCAGAAGTCTGTTGCTGGTAGGCAGCTTTCTCCTCACCGATACGCAATGCCCGCGCCATCAGCGAATCCACAAAAGGCTGCATCATATATTGGGGCAAATTGCTCTGCTGCATTTCCTTGAACTCTTGGTCCAGCTGGTACATGCGGTACTCAAAGTCCCTCATTTTCGCCATATACTTTTGGTTGGCCTCGTTTTCGGGACTGTTCACAAAAGAAACCACATCATTTTTCTCCACAATAGAGAACTGCTGCGACTTAGGGTCCGAAATCAAAATCTCCGTGATACCCACCGTATCGCCCGCCAACAGGTAGATGCCCGGCTCAAGGGCCTTCTTGCTTTTGAAGGTCACCGTTTTGGCAAAAGGCAGTGCCTGCAAATCCACAAAGTCCTTCTTACCGTCGAATGATTTCAGATGGAGGGAGTCATATTTTTGGCTAGTGAGCGACACTTTGATGTCATAACCTTGGGCGTATGAAACTGTAAAAAGAAACATTGACACCATCAATGCCACCATTTTAACCAGATTGTTTCTACCGTTCATAGCATTCTGAATTTTCAATAAACAAACTGCAAAGATACAAAAAAATCCGTATTGTTATATGGCTTATTCTTTTTATTATCGGGAAAATCGTATCCAATCAAGACTAATGCTCCTCTAGCCACTGATCAATGTCGCGGAGGACATCCTCTGAGATGGTGGTTTCAATCTCACCGTATTCGGTGGGCAAACCAGTGATGCAGGGCTGGAACAGATGGTTCAGTTGCTCGTAGGCACGGGTAGTGA
>Ga0265299_10000214_pt1 | contig 77137 bp, 64 predicted proteins | sample AusTroGonzalo_MG_4_FD_193485 | JGI IMG/M metagenome (GOLD analysis project Ga0265299, IMG submission 193485) | Bovine rumen microbial communities from tropical cattle in Woodstock, Queensland, Australia - Gonzalo_02 | ecosystem: Host-associated > Mammals > Digestive system > Stomach > Rumen ... | reverse complement strand
TGCCTGATGAGTTCACAAAAGAACAGTACTACCAGATGCGTCAGCAACAGGGTAAGACGGGCAGTGGCGACGGTACGCTACGCAGTTGGCAGAGTCGTGGATATATTGTCTACGATGAGGTGAGCGGTAGGTTTTGCAAGACGGAGACGTACAAGAAGAAGTTTGGAGGCAAAGTATGATGGAAATCCAAAACACCCAAGAATGCTTCGTGCAGCTCTGGCTACGGCTGGAGCGCACGAGGCGCCTACTCGCCGGACAATACAAGCGGTTCTGCATCAGGAACGTGCTGAAATCGTGGTTCGGCATCCGCGCCAACGACAACTTCATCTGGGAGGTCATCCATCGCATAGACCTCGACGATGAGGATGTCCCCTGCGGCTACGATGCACTGCCTCCGCCCAAGCTCTATCCCCGCAAGCACCGCGAACTGCTGCGCGCCATCGTGTCGGTCCGACTGGGCATCAGCTACTATCGCGTGAACCTCCGTGCCCTCGATGCCGCCTACAGCGTCGCGTTTCCGGGGAGTACGGGATTGAATGTGAGTAAGAAAGGTTTAAAGTTTAAAGTTTAGAGTTTATAGTTTAAGGTTTAAAGTTATGCAATTGACAAAACATTTTACATTACAGGAGTTCGAGCGGTCGGGGACGGCCGCTCGGCTCCACATCGACAACAGGGTGCCAGCGGAGCTGGTGCCGAACATCAAGAATCTGTGTGAGGAGGTGCTGGAACCGCTGAGGGAGCACTTCGACGAACCTGTTTATGTCAGCAGCGGCTACCGCTGCGAGGAGCTCAACAAGGCTGTAGGGGGAGTGCGGAACAGCCAGCACATGCGGGGGGAAGCGGCGGACATCTGTCCTGTCATCAACGGTCGCCCCGACAGCACTAGCCCCGAGGCGCGGAAGAAGATGCGCGAGTGGGCGGAGTGGATCATGGATAACCTGCACTTCGACCAGCTGCTGCGCGAACACAGCGGCAACAGCTACTGGCTGCATGTGTCGCTGAAGCGAGTGGGGAGGAATCGGCAGGTAACGTTGAAAATTAGAAAATAAGGAAATGAGGAAATAAGAAAATGAAACATCCCCGCTGCATGACGGGACCTGCGGCGGGGATGAGTGCTATATTAAAAAGGTGTGCGCAAATTAGGAGTTAAACCACTTGACGTAGCAGAAGTCCTGACGGTGGGGCAGACGATCGTTCTTGGGGAAGATACGATAGGCTACCTTGAAGCCGCCGGCGTTGTTGCTGACGTGGGTGACGTGGAAGGTGTAGAGGTTGCCTTCGCGCTTCACGACCTCAAGGGGTTCGACGCTGTAGATATGGTCGTCGCCTTTCTTGTCGGTGCTGAGGGTGACGAGCTCGATGCCGATGGCGTTGTCGAGTCCGGCCTCATCGAGGACGATGTTGACGTCGTACTTTTTCCCAGCTTCGAGGACTCCTTCGAGCGGCTCGCTGCGCTCGATGCTGACGACTCGTACGCCTTCCCAGCGCTCGGCAACGGCTTCCTTCCAGAGGGCGATTTCCTTCGCCATCTGATAGTCCTTGGCGAGGAGCTTCTTGGAGCGGGTGGCCAGGGGTGTATAGAACTTGGTGTAGTAGTCGTCGAGCTGGCGCTTCATCGTGTAGTGAGGTGCGATGCGGGCGATGCTGTTCTTGATGACCTGAATCCACGAGGGGCTGTAGCCCTTGGCGTTGCGGGCGTAGTAGGTGGGCATTATCTCATTCTCTAACAGGCCATAAATGGTGGCTGCGTCGAGCTGATCCTGATAGGTCTGGTTCTCGTAGGTGCGCTTCTCGGTGAGTGCCCATCCGGCGCCCTCGCGGTAGCCTTCGAGCCACCATCCGTCGAGGACGGAGAGGTTGACGACACCGTTCATGAGTGCCTTCTCACCGCTGGTGCCGGAGGCCTCGAGGGGACGTGTCGGAGTGTTCATCCAGATGTCAACACCGGAGATGAGACGACGTGCGAGCTGCATATCGTAGTTCTCGAGGAAGATGATCTTTCCGAGGAACTCGGGACGCTGGGAGATTTCATAGATTTTCTTAATCAGACCCTGTCCTGCGCCATCGGCGGGGTGTGCCTTACCGGTGTAGAGGAACTGCACGGGATAGTTGGGGTTGTTGACGATCTTCTCCAGACGCTCGAGGTCGGTGAAGAGGAGGTGTGCGCGCTTGTAGGTGGCGAAGCGGCGACCGAAACCGATGAGGAGGGCGTTGGGGTTGATCTTGTCCATGAGGCTGACGACGCGGCTGGGGTCGCCCTGGTTCTTCAGCCAGCTGTCGCGGAACTGCTGGCGGATGTAGTCGACGAGCTTGGTCTTCAGCTGCATGCGGGTCTTCCATATCTCGGCGTCGGGCACATCGTAGATGGCGTGCCAGATGTTCTCGTTGCTCTGGTCGGAGAGGTGGCTGGCGTCGAAATACTTGCCGTAGAGCTTGCGCCACTCGGTAGCGCACCAGGTGGGGAAGTGTACACCGTTGGTGACATAGCCGACGTGGCTCTCCTCGGGGAAGTAGCCCTTCCAGATGTTGGCAAACATCTTCTTGCTGACTTCACCGTGGAGCCAGCTGACGCCGTTGACTTCCTGGCAGGTGTTGCAGGCGAAGGTGCTCATGCAGAAACGCTCGCCGTGGTCCTCGGGGTTCTGACGGCCCATGCCGATGAACTCGTCCCAGGTGATGCCGAGCATCTGGGGATAGCCGCTCATGTACTTGCCGAAGAGGCCTTCGTCGAAGTAGTCGTGGCCGGCGGGCACGGGGGTGTGGACGGTGTAGAGGGAGCTGGCGCGGACGAGTTCGAGGGCCTGGTTGAAGGTGAGGCCTTCGTTGACGTAGTCCACGAGACGCTGTACGTTGCAGAGTGCGGCGTGGCCCTCGTTGCAGTGGTACACGTCCTTCTTGATGCCGAGCTTCTGGAGGAGGAGTACACCGCCGATGCCGAGCAGGATCTCCTGCTTCAGGCGGTTCTCCCAGTCGCCGCCATAGAGGGCATGGGTGATGGGACGGTCGAACTCGGAGTTGAGGTCGTTGTCGGTGTCGAGGAGGTAGAGTTTCACACGGCCGACATTGACGCACCATACATAAGCGTGAACCTGATAGTTCATGTAGGGTACGTCGATGACCAGGGGCTTGCCCTCGGCGTCGAGCTGCTGTTCGATGGGCAGGCTTCCGAAGTTCTGGGCTTCGTAGTTGGCAATCTGCTGACCGTCCATGGAGAGGGTCTGGGTGAAATAGCCGTAGCGATAGAGGAAGCCGACAGCTACCATGTCGACATTGGAGTCAGAAGCTTCCTTCACGTAGTCGCCGGCCAGGATTCCGAGGCCGCCGGAGTAGATCTTCAGCACCTGGTTCAGGCCGTACTCCATGCAGAAATATGCCACGCTGGGACGGTCCTTGCGGGGTTCCACGTCCATGTAGGTGCGGAACTCCTTGTAGGTGTCGTTCATCCGCTTAATGATGTCCTTGTCCTTGGCGAGTTCCGAGAGTTTCTCGTAGCTCAGGCGTTCGAGCATGAGGACGGGATTCTGACCGCACTCCTCATAGAGGGCGGGGTCGAGATGGGTGAAGAGACTGCGGGCACTGTGGTTCCAAGCCCACCACATGTTGTGGGCCAGTTCCTCCAACTTGTTGAGCTCCTGAGGGATGTTGCTCTTTACGACAACGTTCTTCCATTGAGCTTCGTTGGCGTTGCTTGCTTTGATTGTCATTTTGCTTTTTCTTTATTGATAGGGGTTGTTTGTATTATTGTTTGTTTCTCTTTTCCGCATTGGCCAGTGCGATGGCATAGGCCTGGCGGTAGTATGTGAAGAAATGCTTCCAGAGGGCGCCCTGTGCGAGTTCGGCTGCGGCCTTGCGGGCTGCATCGACCTGCTTCTTCTCCAGGGCGGCGAAGCCACGGATCTCGGAGGCAATGCGATCGGCCACCTCCTCATAATTATAATCCGTGCGCGCGATGACCTCCACACCGTCGGTGTCGAGATGACAGACGGACTGGGCGGCAGCGCCTGCGGACTGTGCCTTCTGCTCCTCGGCCCAGAGACCGAAACCGGCAAGGGTGGTGGTGAGGCAGGGCACATGGAAGGCCACGGACTCCAGCGGGGTGTAGCCCCAAGGCTCGTAGTACGAGGGATAGACGGTGAGGTCGAGACCCGGAAGGAGGTCGTAGTAATGGAGGTCGAAGATGCCATCGGCACCATCGAGGTAACAGGGGATGAACATCACCTTCACGCGATCTGCCTCCTGATTCACGAGGCCGCGGGAGCGGAGGAAGTTGGTGGCGGGATCGTTCCACGGCTCGCGGAGGACGTGGGTGATGAAGGGGTCGTCGAGGGGTGCGGAAGCTGCGTCGGCAGCGGAGGACTGAAGGCGGGCGAGCAGATCCTCGCGGGGACCTGCCTGCCAGGCGGGAACCTCGACGAGGGCGAGGACGGGACGCTCGACGGCCTCGAGGCCCTGGGCCAGGCGGGCGATGCCTTCGAGATACACGTCGATGCCCTTGTTCTTCCACTCATAACGACCGCTGGTGGAGACGATGAGGGTGTCTTCGCCAAAAGTGGTGCCCATCAGCGCCCCGGCGACCTCGAAGATACGGCGGCGTGCCTTGCGGCGGGCGGCGTTGTACTTCTGGGCCTTCGGCACGAAATCCATCTCGAAGCCGTTGGGAAGAACGATGTCGGGGGTCTTGTCGAGCAGCTCGGTGCATTCGCGGGCGGTGACGTCGCTGACGGTGGTGAAGCAGTCGACGAAGTGCGCCGTCTGGCGTTCGATGCTGTGCTTGGACTGAACGTTCAGCTCCTCGGACATCTGGTTGCCGTTGTAGGCGAAGAGGTAATCATAGAGCGGCTTGCCGTTGCCGGCGATGCTGCGGCCAATGGTCGTGGCGTGGGTGGTGAAGATGGTGGCGATGGAAGGCACATGCTTCTGCAGATACAGTGCTCCGAGGCCCGTCATCCATTCGTGAGCCTGGTAGATGACACGGGGCTGGCCGGCTTCGGCACGAAGATAGAATGCGTAGAAGCTCTCGACCACACGGGCGGCGGCATAGGAGAACATGGAGGCCTCGTCGTAATCGCCGTAGGAGTGGAGGGAATCGACGCCAAAGTCGCGCCACAGGGCTCCGTAGATATCATCCTTCACGGAATAGAACGGGGTGAAGTCCACCAGCAGGGCGATGGGGTTGCCCGGAATCTGCCAACGGCCGATGCGAACGGACAACGACTCGCGCTCGGTCTGCCGACGCCAGTCGGCGAGCAGTTTGCGATCTTCTATAAAAAGGGGATTTTCCTTATTCTGCCAAAAGTCCGGACCGATGAAGAACACATGATCGCGCAGTTCATCCTGCATTGTCTTGGCGCGCGTAGACAGCACCGTATAGATGCCACCTACTTTATTACAAACCTCCCAACTGGATTCAAAAATATAGTCGGGACGGAGGTTATCTTGAGTCATTTACCTAAATTACGTTAAGCCTGAAGGGCAATTTCCTTTTGCGGGTGCAAAGGTACGGTTTTTTGCTCTAACTTCCAACGAAATAGAGCAAAAACTTTATCCACAAGGTGTAAGAAACGGACGAATTTGACCTGAAGGCGCTTTTTATGCCTCTACGGACTGAAGAATCAGCCAAGTAAGATATCCGAGATAAACGGCAATGAGGAGTACTCCCTCCCACCGCTGGATGAGGTGACGGGTCTTGGCGAAGAGCCAGAAAAGGATGCCGCTGAGGACCAGCACGGCGAAGTCCACGGTGGTGACGCCGCCCACATGCATGGGTGAGATGCAGGAGCACAGGCCAAGAATCCAGAAGATGTTGAAGAGGTTGGAACCGATGACATTACCGATGGCCATTCCGCTCTGTCCCTTCCGGGCGGCAATGATACTGGTTGCCAGCTCCGGCAGCGAAGTTCCGCCGGCTGCCAGGGTAAGACCTATAACGGCATCGCTGACCCCGAGGGAACCGGCGATATCCGAAGCTCCCTTCACGAAGAGTTCGCCTCCTGCGATGAGACCTATCAGTCCTCCAACGATATACAACGCCACCTTCCAACCGGGCTGCTCGGCGTCAGCTTCCGAGGAAGCGGTTTCGGCAGGAGCCACCGCCTCTGCGTCCGCTGGCGAAGCGGAAGAGGAAGCGCCGGATGGCGGACGGGAGATGGCAAAAGTGTAGGTCAGGAACACCAGGAAGAAGCCCAGCAGAGCCACGCCGTCGCCACGTGTCAGCACATCGATGGAACCGGGCTCGGCAAACATACGGTCGAGGCCGATGGCGCTGAGGACAATGCTGGCAAGGATGGTGAATGGAATGTCCTTATGGATGGTAGTCTTCTGAACCGCAATGGGGGCTATGGCGGCGGTGACGCCCACAATCATCAGGGTATTGAAGAGGTTGGAACCCACCACATTACCAATGCCCATATCTGCGGAGCCCTTGAGGGAGGCCACCAGGGTGACGATGAACTCCGGCAGCGAGGTGCCGAAGGCGACGACCGTGAGGCCAATGACAAATTCCGGGATATCGAAGCGACGGGCAAGAAATACGGAGCCGTCGGTGAGTTTATCGGCTCCCTTCAGCACCAGCAGTACGCCGGCGAGGGTTATCAGGATACTTATGTAGATATTCACAATTATTTTACATTTCTGTAGGTGAGTTCCAAACGAATTTGAACACCTACTCATTATCACAATGAATCCGTGTTTTCGTCGTGCACGATGCTCTCCAGCTGATTTTCTGCATAATGGTCGAAGTGGGTGATTTCGGGGTTGGGATTCCCCGAAGGCTTGAACAGCGAGCAGATACGCTGCGACTCGGCCACCATACGGGTATGCTCTTCGTAGCAATAGGCGATGACAGGATTATTGAACCAACGCATAAACTGAGCGTTGGCACACTGAAGACAACTGACATAAGTCTTCTCCTGGGTGTTGGGTTTCGGCATACGCAAACGGGAGATTAGGGGTTGTCGAGGATGTAGATCTCACTGGGAACCTTGCGCCGCAGCACATCCATCTTGAAGTCCACTCCGGGCACGATACCGTAGGAACGGAGGATACTATCGACGGTCTTGCGCGCCAACTCGGGATGATTGTTCTCTTCGCTGAGATGACAGAGCCACACGTGGCGCAGGACGGGGCTGGAAGAATTGGCCAGCAGCTCGGCGGCCTCGGTGTTGCTCAGATGACCCGTGGGACCGGAAATGCGTTCCTTGAGGTAGGGGGGATAGGGTCCAGCCATCAGCATTTCGTGGTCGTGGTTGCTCTCCAGCACCAGGTAGTTAGCGGCCTCGACCTCTTCCTTGATACGGTCGGTGACGTGTCCGACGTCGGTGATCAGGCAGAAGCGGACGCCACAGGCTTCAACGCGATAGCCCACGCAGTCGGTACTGTCGTGAGGCACCTCGAAGGGAGTCACCACAAAATCACCGATGGTGAACGGGACATCCTTCACTATGGACACTCGGTTCTCGTCGTGCAGCCGCGGAGAGACGCAATAGTTGCGCCCGATTCCCTCGTGCACGAGTTCTGTTGCATAGACCTTCAGGCCATACTCAGAAACCAACTTACCCACCGACTTGATATGATCTGCATGATCGTGAGTAATGAAAACGGCAAGCAGCTGGGAAACTGGCAAATCGAAGGTCTGGAAATGACGCTTCAACGTCTTGATTCCGAGACCCGCATCTATAAGTATTCCCCCGGATTCCGTCCAGAGGTAATACCCGTTTCCGCTGCTTCCACTTCCTAAGCATATAAACTTAAGCATGGTTACATTTTTTAATTCTGCCGCAAAGGTAGGCATTTTTTTTCAGAAATGCACCATGATACACGATTTTTTATTGACTTTTAGCAATAAAAAGGTCAGAATGGCAGTCCGACGGCAAAATGTAGCTGAAAGTCGCGCTTGAATTTGGGGTGAATGATGGGATAATGGTCCCTGCCATACGCCACTGCCGGATTGATTGCCTTCATACCGGCATCCAGACGCAGGATGAAATATCCGAAATTCAGACGAATGCCCAGTCCATAGGCTACGGCTATCTGGCGCCAGAAGCTGTCGAAGCGGAACTGTCCGCCAGGCTGTTCTTCGTACTCCCGAAGCGTCCATATATTACCGGCGTCGATGAATGCCGCACCATCGATTTTCCAGAAGAGATGGGTGCGCCATTCGGCATTGAGGTCGAGCTTCATATCGCCGGTCTGATGAATGAAGTCCACACGCCCGTCGGAACCCGAGAAACTGCCTGGTCCTAAGCCACGTACGCTCCAACCGCGGACACTGTTCGCGCCGCCCGAGAAGTATCGTTTTTCATAGGGCAGAATCGACGAGTTTCCATAGGGAACAGCCACACCCAGAGCCGCATGAATCGCCAGGGAATTGCGGTCGTCGAAACGGAAGCTCTTGGAGAAGTCGAAGTCCACCTTGGCATATTGCGCATAAGCGATATTAAAGAGTGTATAGGCGTTCAGGTCCTGGGAATAGCGCATATTGAAAAGATGTGACAATCCGTAGAGCAGATTACCGGCCGTCTCGACCGCCAGACGCACACTGTAGGCATTCTGCCCGTAGGCTGCCGACTGGGTGGCGGCAGGCTGGCTGCTGAACTGGAAGGTATAGCCCAGTCGCATGATGAAAAGATTCTCGTAGTTGTAGCGCAGGACGGCATTGCGGCTGCCGTTGTCCGTGAGATATTCGTTTCTGAAGGTCTCGCTGATCCATGGCATGAAAATATAATTCAAATCCACGAGGTCGATGCGGTGCTGGCGCTTGAGGTCATAGCGGTTCCAACGATAGCGCCAGGCTGCCGTGAGCACACGACGATGGAATTCGGGACGGTCCTGGGAATCGAACATCAGCGAGGCTATGCTCTGTGCCTTCACATTATGACGGAACTCCCTGGAAAGGAAGGGGAAGATGAATTCCGGAAAGTTCAGGTTACCCTCGACGCTGTACTCCACATAGTTCTGGTCGGCGTAGCCTTCCAGACCCTTAATGGCCTCGAAGGCACCACGAAGTGTGATGCCGAAGACCGCAGAGCGACGGAAGAAGTTACGGTTCTGATAACCCACACTGACAGCAGCACCGAGGTCACCGGCGGAGTTCGTACCCTCGAGTTCCACACTGAAACTGTGGCGTTTAGCCGATAACATCGATACAAAGGCATGAAGCTGAGAGGAATCGCTGGCGAGGGGCTCCATGGAAACACTCGTACCCATAATCGCAGCGAGCGAAGAGAGGCTGGAGTACGTGGACTGGACATCACTCTCGCGATAGAAGGAGTGCAGGCGCAGGTCGGATTTACCCAGCACGAACTGCGGCCGCAGGGGCAGCGACTTGCGCCAATAGAAGTCGGCGCCGCGAAAATGGAGGCTGTCGATGTCCGAGAGGGAGTCGTGCATCGTGCGCTGATCGACATCAAAGAGATAACTGATGCGTCCGACGCGGAAGCGAGGATGAAGCCCCAGTGTGTCGCGAACAGATGCGCGATAGGCCGGAACCCGCAGGGTGAGGTCCACGTGATGATTGCCGACGGTGGTGTCTGCGTCGTAGCGAACGAGCGATTTGGTGAAACGATAGTAACCCGTGTCCTGCAGCTGGGTGGTGATTCGCACCCGCTCGCGGTCGAGTATATTCACATCAAAGGGGAACACGGAATCCTTGAGGAGCGAACTCGCCCACTCCGCCGTCACGAGGCTGTCGACGGACGGGTCATCGACCTCTCGGCTCAAGGAGTTCACATAGTAACGTTCACCTGGATGAATGTAATAGTTCAGACGGACACGACGGTTGCGGATGCGCTCGTTGAGTTCCACGACAGCGTCGAGATAACCCAGATTACGGACGGCAGCCTGAATATCGTTGCGGGTACGAATGGCGAGCAATGAATCATAGACCACCGGGGCTTCGCCAATTCGCTGGATAAAACGGTTGATGCGCCGGGTGCTGTCCGTTCCGCTGAGGCAGTAGAAGCCCATCGGGGCCTTGAAGAGGGAAAACCAACGGGCGTTGGGGTGTTGACGAATATAACCGCTGAGCTGGTCGGTGGGGATGTCCTTCTTGGAAGCGTGGATACTCACGTTATCCAGCAGGAACTCGTCTTCTTCCAGAAAGCGCGTAGGCGAACAAGCCGCAAGGAGTCCCAGTATCAGGAAACACAACATGATTCCTGAGAAGCAGAACCGCTGAGGGAGGGACTTGAAGCTGAACATACGGCAAAGAAGAAAGACTAAGACTGGCGCCGGCGGAACTCGGCAAGGACGATTCCCGTTGCCATGGCAACATTCAGGCTATCAGTAGTATAGCTGTCGGCAGGATAAGGAGGAATGTAAAGGCGCTGGCGGCAGCAGGCATCCACTTCGGGGCTGACTCCCCTACCCTCGTTGCCCATGATGACGACGCCACAGGGGGCCAGGTCGGCCTGCCAGAGATTCTGACCTTGCAGCGACGTTCCATAGATGGGAACCGAGGGAGGCAGGGCTGCAAGGGCTGCCGGGAGATTATTTATAAGATGTACGCGCACGCGCGCAAGGCCTCCCATCGTGGCCTGAACGGCCTTGGGATTCCACACATCCGCTGTGGCGGGAGTACAGAAAATGTCGCTGATGCCAAACCAGTCTGCCAGACGCACAATGGTTCCGAGGTTTCCCGGATCCTGAACGTCGTCGAGGACCAAGGTCAGAGAGGACGAGGCAACGGCGGCGAAGTCGGCTGTGAAGTCGGGGATTTCGAAGAGGGCAAGGACGCCCTGCGGTGTCTGTTGCAGGCTGGCGCGCGAGAGTTCTTCTGCCGTAAGTTCCACGACAGCCTCTGGCGGCACCCGCTTCAATAAGGAGATAAAATTAGGAATCGACTCTGATGCGACAAAGAGCTGGCGCAACACGAAATGTTCCAGCAGTTCACCCACCAATTTAGGCCCCTCGGCCACAAAGAGCCCCTCGCGCCGGCGACCTTTTCGGCTGTCGAGCGCGCGAATGAGCTTCATCGTGGACTTCGTTAACATAGAACTTCAGCGGCGGATGAAGGAGTGTCGGAAGTCAGTCTATGTGTGAAGCTCGGACACGGCTCAGCGTCTCGGGAGTCATCTGTAAGAATGAGGCCACATGAACCATCGGCGCGCGCAGAACGATCTCGGGTTTGGTCTTCAGCAGGCGGACATAGCGCTCCGTAGCATTTTCAAAGCGCTGGCTATCTGCATGTTCCTGTGACGAGATGAGTGCGTGTTCCAAGATTTTACGATAGAGATTCGCCATCTCCTTGTCAACTTCTATCAGCGCCATCAGCTTATCGTAGGGAATGCCGAATACCCAAGAGGTCTCCAGGGCCTCGACCATCAGTCGCGAAGGCTCCTGCTTCAGGAAACTCTCGATGCAGATAACGATGCGTCCTTCGTAGCTGAAGTGCTCGGTCACGTCGCGTCCGTTCTTGTAGTAGAACTGGCGCACCATTCCACGCTCCACGTAGTACATGAAGCTGCAAACATCCCCCTCATTCATCAGTTGCTCGCCCTTGTTCACCTTGAAGGGTACAAGAATGTTCGCTAATGTCTCAACACCTGCGGGGGTCAGGGTGCAATAGCGACGTCCAATTTCGCGTGCGATGTCTTTTCGCTTGTCAATCATAATGCTTATCTCCTATTAGTTGGTTGGTTTTATAGGTTAATCTAACTTTAGTACGGCGAGGAAGGCCTTCTGCGGCACCTGTACATTACCGATCTGTTTCATGCGTTTCTTTCCTCGTTTCTGTTTTTCCAGCAGCTTGCGCTTGCGGCTCACATCGCCTCCATAGCACTTGGCGGTGACGTCCTTGCGCACCTGCTTCACGGTCTCACGGGCAATAATCTTCGCCCCTATTGCAGCCTGAATGGCAATATCGAATTGCTGGCGGGGCAGCAGCTCCTTCAGTTTCTCGCACATCCGGCGCCCAAAATCCACGGAGTTGTCCACGTGGGTCAGCGTCGAGAGGGCATCAACGGGCTCGCCGTTGAGGAGGATATCGAGCTTCACAAGTTTCGAGGGCCGGAAGCCGTCCTGATGGTAGTCGAAGGAGGCATAGCCCTTGGAGATACTCTTCAGTTTATCGTAGAAGTCAATGACGATCTCGCCGAGAGGCATGGCGAACTGGATCTCAACACGGTTGCCGCTGATGAAATCCTGACGGATGAGCTCGCCGCGCTTGCCCAGGCAGAGGGTCATAATGGGTCCAATGTAGTTGGCCGTAGTGATGACAGAGGAGTGGATATAGGGTTCCTCGATGTGATCGATGAGTGTCGGGTCAGGCATTCCGGCGGGATTGTGCACTTCCTTCACTTCACCTTGTTTATCATACACGAGGTACGAAACGTTGGGCACCGTAGTGATGACGTCCATATTGAACTCGCGGTCCAGTCGTTCCTGCACGATTTCCATGTGCAGCAGTCCGAGGAATCCGCAGCGGAAACCGAAGCCCAGTGCTACGCTGGATTCGGGCTGGAAGGTCAGCGAGGCATCGTTCAGCTGCAGCTTCTCCAGCGAGGCGCGCAGGTTCTCATAGTCCTCGGTCTCAATGGGATAAACACCCGCGAAGACCATCGGCTTCACTTCCTCGAAGCCCTCGATGGCTGCGACGCTTCCCAACGAGTCCACATGGGTGATGGTGTCGCCCACCTTCACCTCAGTTGCGGTCTTGATACCGCTGACGATGTAGCCCACGTCGCCGCAATGAAGTTCCTTGCGGGGAACCATATCCATTTTCAGTACGCCAATCTCGTCGGCCTTGTACTCCTTTCCGGTGTTGATGAATGCCACTTCGTCGCCGCTCTTCATGCTGCCGTTGACAATCTTGAAGTAAGCGATGATACCTCGGAAAGAGTTGAAGACCGAGTCGAAGATGAGCGCCTGCAAGGGGGCTTCCTCGTCACCCTCGGGATGAGGGATGCGGTCCACCACGGCATTCAGGATATCATCCACTCCCTCACCGGTCTTTCCGCTGGCACGAATGATTTCCTCGCGCTTGCAGCCCAGCAGGTCGATGATCTCGTCCTCCACCTCTTCAGGCATGGCATTCGGCATATCGCACTTGTTCACCACAGGGATGATCTCGAGGTCGTGGTCGATGGCCATATAGAGGTTCGAAATGGTCTGCGCCTGTACACCCTGCGTGGCATCCACCACCAGCAACGCTCCTTCGCAGGCGGCAATGCTGCGGCTGACTTCATAACTGAAGTCCACGTGTCCCGGGGTGTCGATAAGATTGAGGATATATGTCTCACCATCACGTTGATACTCCATCTGAATGGCGTGGCTCTTGATGGTGATTCCGCGTTCACGTTCCAGATCCATATCATCCAACATCTGCCCTTCAGTGACCTGAATGGTGTTGGTACGCTCCAGCAAACGGTCGGCCAGGGTACTCTTTCCGTGGTCGATATGAGCGATGATACAGAAGTTTCTTATATGTTTCATGGTGCAAAGGTAGTGATTTTTTGTTTGCAAAGCAAAAAAATGAATACCTTTTTATTACATAAAGGTGAATTTCTCTATAAAAAAAGGACTTCCCACACGAGAATAACTCATGTGGGAAGTAAATAACACGGCAAAAATGCCTTTTTCTCTCTTTTTTACTTCAGGCTGAAGGTGGGCTCTTTCTCATCACCAGCTACGCTGAGCTTGTCCTCACGAAGCAGCCAACCGAGACCAAGGTAAAGTTCCTTTTCGCTCTTAGCCTTTGTAGCCTTCTTCAGTTCCTTTGCACCGAGGGTGCCATTCTCATTCAGGGCATTCCAAATTGCACCTGCCATTGATCCTGCGTTTTCAAACATAATCTTTTTACTTTGAACAATTAATTATTAACCTAAGGATGTCGCATGTCAGAGTCGCCTCTTTCATTTTGACGGTGCAAAGGTACGGCTTTTCATTAAAAAAAGCAAAAATAAAACGAAAAAGTTGCGTCAAAGAACACATTTTTCGACAAAATGACTACTTTTGCGGCCTGTTGGGCACGAAATCGCCAAAAATCGTGGCATTTTTAGCCCATATTTCAAAAAATAAAAAACACCTATGGAAGCATCATTTTCCCTCCCCGAAGGGCTCACAAAAGCCCAAGCCTACGAACAATTTCTGACCGACTACCGTCTGCTTTTGGAAGGCGAGACAGACCTCATCGCCGTACTGGCAAACACCGCCGCTGCCCTTCGCGAGGCCTTCGGCTTCTTCTGGGTCGGCTTCTACCTGGTGCACGATGAGCAATGGCTTTCGCTGGGTCCCTTCCAGGGTTCCGTAGCCTGTTCCCGCATCCGCCGCGGACGGGGAGTCTGCGGAACAGCCTGGGCCGAGGAGCGCACGATCCTGGTTCCTGATGTCGATGCTTTCCCTGGGCACATCGCCTGCAGCAGCCTCAGCCGCTCGGAAATTGTCATTCCCCTGAAGGACCAGTCTGGCCAAATTCACGGAGTCCTCGATATTGATTCCGACCGCCTCAACTCCTTCGACTCTGACGACCAACACGGCCTGGAATCCCTCGTACACATCCTTTCCCAGCACCTCTTCTGAACATCACCAAAACTTTACAGAACAATTCAGGAGGCCATCGTCGTCTGCCGATAGAGAAAGTCCTGAGCACACCCCTGGGCATCTGCCTATTCGCAGTAGATGCCAATTTTAGCGTGGAGAGGCCGGTGGTCTGAGGCGGTTTCTTCTCCTACCCACGTACGATAGAAAGAGAGGGAGTAATCTGGAGTGGATGTGGGTTTGCTGATGGCCACATAATCTATGCAGCGGTCGGGATTGTCGGAGGGGAAGGTCTTTTCGTAGGCGGGATTCATGAGCAGGAAGTGCTGCTGCATCTCGCTATAGAAGGGGGAGTCGGGCGTGTCATTGAGGTCGCCCATCAGCAGGAAGGGTTTCTGCCATCTCGCGGCTTCCTCCATGATGATGGGAATACTGGCCATGCGGTCCTCGTCGGTCAGGCTGAGGTGGGTGCAGGCTACCACATAATGCTTGAATTCTGCCACCAGAAGCACACGCGGTTCCTCGCTACCGGGCAGGGGAATGCGACGCACGCTCATGGGACGCTTCTTGCTGAGGATTCCGACGCCATACTTGCCTCCCTGGTAGTTGATGGCTGGCGCAAAGGTGGCTGTCATCTTCGCTCTCCGTCCTATCTCCTCCAGTGAATAGAGCCCTCCTATACGGCGCGTAGCGCTATCGACTTCCTGAACTGCCACCACTTCGGCTTTTGACTTCCGAAGAATACGGGCCAGCCGGTCGTAGTCGATCCTGCCGTCCAATCCCTGACCGTGCTGAATGTTATAGGAGGTGAGGCGCACAGTGCGCAACCTTTTTCCCTGCACGGGCGATGCACAGACAACTGCCGTCAGTACTACCAACAGCCATATTGCAATTCTCTTCATGGTCATTCAAAAAATCCCTTATGATGCTTGCAGCGACTACAGCGGCTGCAAAGTCAGCTCCTTAGCGTCTTCTGAAGCCGCGGTGATGCTGATGGTCTGACCGGGAGTGAGGCTGCCATCGAGGATCAGTTGGCAGAGGGCGTCCTCCACGGAGGTTTGCAGCAGACGCTTCAGCGGACGGGCACCGAACTGGACATCATAGCCCTTGACGGCCAGCCAATTGCGGGCACTGTCGGTGAGCTGGATATCATAGCCCATCTCATGAATGCGCTTCTGCAGCGGACGCATCTCGATATCCACAATCTGATGCAGGCTCTCCTTGGTCAGCTGGTCGAAGAAGATGATGTCGTCCAGGCGGTTGAGGAACTCGGGCGAGAACTGCTTCTGCAAGGTTTTGCGAATGATGCCGCGGGCAAATTCGGGGTCGGCAGCATCACCGGCACGGGTGAAGCCCATTCCCTGTCCGAACTCCTTCAGCTGGCGAGTACCGGTATTGGAGGTCATGACGATGACGGTGTTGCGGAAATCCACGGTGGTGCCGCCGCCATCCGTCAATCGGCCTTCGTCCATCACCTGCAGGAGGACGTTGAAAATGTCGTGGTGCGCTTTCTCTATTTCATCGAGGAGAATGATGCTATAAGGCTTCCGGCGCACACGGTCGGTCAGCTGCCCACCTTCCTCGTAGCCTACGTATCCCGGAGGGGCACCAACCATGCGGCTTACTGTGTGCTTCTCCATATATTCGCTCATATCCACACGGATAAGTGCATCTTCCGATCCGAAGAGTTCTACGGCCAGGCGCTTGGTGAGATAAGTCTTGCCAACGCCGGTGGGGCCGAGGAACATGAAGGTGCCGATGGGTTTATTGGGGTCTTTCAGACCTACGCGCGAGCGCTGGATGGCATGAACAAGTTTATCGACAGCCTCATCCTGTCCAATGACAGATTCCTTGAGGGCAGGCCCGAGGTTACGGAGCCGTTCGTTCTCGCTCTCTCCCACCCTCTGCACAGGAATTCCCGTCATCATCGAGACGACTTCTGCGATATCCTGTTCAGAGATCTTTTCCCGCTTGTCGCGCAGTTGGTGCTCCCAGTCTTGTTTCATCTGCTCCAGACGCACCATTTCGTTGGCCAGCTGATCACGATAGTCTGCTGCGAGCTCGTAGTTCTGACGAGAAGCAGCTTCTTTCTTCAGTTCGCTCAGATGGCGGCAGAGTTCTTCCTTACGGATAATATCTTCGCTGAAGGGCACCCCAGCAAGATGCGTCCTGGAACCCGCCTCATCCATCGCATCAATGGCTTTGTCGGGCAGGCTGCGGTCGGTCATATAGCGATCCGTGAGCAGTACGCAAGCACGGATGGCCTCGTCAGAGTAGCGCACATTGTGGTGAGCCTCGTAGCGGTCCTTGATCTGGCTGAGAATCTGGATGGTCTCCTCAACGGTGGTAGGTTCGACCATCACTTTCTGGAAGCGGCGCTCGAGGGCCCCGTCCTTCTCGATGCTCTTCTTGTACTCATCAATGGTGGTGGCACCTATGCATTGCACCTCGCCTCGTGCGAGAGCAGGTTTCAGCATATTTGCAGCATCCATCGTTCCGGCAGCAGAACCTGCGCCGATAATGGTATGTATCTCATCGATGAAAAGAATGATTTCCTTGTGATCCTGCAGCTCGTTGATAATCGCCTTCAGGCGCTCTTCGAACTGTCCGCGGTACTTGGTGCCGGCGACGACTGCCGCCAGGTCGAGCACCACGACTCGCTTGTCGAACAGCAACCGTGCCACCTTCCGTTGGACAATCCGCAACGCCAGACCCTCCACAATAGCACTCTTGCCCACTCCGGGCAGGCCGATGAGGATGGGGTTGTTCTTCTTGCGGCGACAGAGGATCTGTGCCACCCGTTCTATCTCGCGTTCACGTCCCACAATGGGATCCAGCAGGCCCTCTTCAGCTGCCTTCGTGAGGTCCGTGCCGAAAGTATCCAGGGCCGGAGTGCCCGAACCCTTACCGTTATTCTTAATGACGTTGGTCTGAACATCAGCTGACTGTCCGGGACGACCACTGTTGTGCAGGTCTTCCTCCTCTTCATCGTCATCCTCATCTTCATCGGTGTAGCCGAATCCTGCCTTGGGATCCTGCTTCTGAGTGAGCGCAGTCTTGGCGGTCTGATAATCCACCCCGGCCTCGTTCAGGACGTGGCAAACGGTATCGTCCGTAGCACGTAGGAGAGCCAGCAGCAGGTGTTCCGTGTCTGCCCATTCCGCCTGCATAGCCCGTGCTTCCAGCAGCATCAGCTTGATGATACGGCTGGAAGCATCACTGAGCAAGGGGTCGCGCTCGGCCTCGGAAGCACGCACCAGCTTTTCCAGCCGGAGCTTCAGGCTCTGGAAGTCCACACCAGCCTGATGCAGGATAGCAGCAGCGGTGCAGTCCTCCTCGCGCAGCAAGGCCAACAAGAGATGTACGGGTTCCACAAATGCATTGTGGAGCCGTACGGCTTCCTGTTTTCCGAAATTCATTATTTCGGTTATCTTGGGTGACAATTTATTCTCCATGTATTCTCTTTTACCTAATATAAAAATGATTCGGGCATCTCACGCAGCCCGGTTTTTGGTCGGCAAGAGGCAATCACCAGTCTTTGTTGCCAGCGGATTGCCTCTTTCGTGACTCCTATAGGATTCAAACCTATAACCTTCTGATCCGTAGTCAGATGCTCTATTCAGTTGAGCTAAGGAGCCGACTTATACCCTCAAAAACGCTGCAAAGATAGGTCATTTCTCTGATATGAACAAATTTTTGGGCGTTTTTCTTCACGAAGGTATAAAAAAGCACCCCATCCATACCGACCGGCACAGAGGAGGCGCCTTTCCTTACGATTATTTCAGCAGGTCAACGCTACGCTTCACAAAACGTGTCAGCGCCTCGCCCTTCAGCAGTCCGTTCTGCAGGAGGGCCAAGTCAATGAGCTGATGTACGAGGTCGTTCTGTGCGGCATAAGCTCCGAGGACATCTCGCTTCTTGCCTTCCTCGGCCTCGATGTCATCCGTACATTTCTTCATATCCTCGCGCTCAGCATCAGTGATCTCGTCGTACTTCTTCTTGTCCTGCTCGGACTGCAGCACGGCCTTGCGGGCCCGGAGTCCGCGCAGCTCAGCCTCGATGGGCTTCAGGGATTCCTCCGTAGCAGCTTCGCTGTCACTCAGGACGCTCTTGACGAGTTCTGAATCGGTGTTGAGCACCAGAGTGTACATATCAGGCATCTCGCCGTAGAATCCCATTCCGGGCTGGATGCGGGCCATATCTTTCATACGACGCATGTATTCGCTCTGAGTGATGACGATTGGCATGGCCTCAGCACCTAAGGCCTGGGTCTCGATATGATACGTCGTTTTGTCACCCTTGGGCATTTGGGATTCAAAGACGGCTGACAGATTGGCAGAACGTTCTGCTTCCAGTTCCTCGCCCTTGGTCTCTTCCTTCTGGATGAGCCGGTCGATGACATCGGCATCGACGCGGGCGAAAGTGGTCTTCTCCAGCTTGCGTTCGAGCATTTGCACCAGCGGAGTATCCAGCTGGCCGTCGAGCAGCAGGACATTATAGCCCTTTGCCTTGGCGGCATCGATATAGGTGTAGTGCTCATCACGGTCGGCTGCATAGAGATAGACAAGCTGTCCGTCCTTGTTTGTCTGCTGGTCCTTGATGAGTGTCTGATACTCCTCAAGTGTGTAGTATTTTCCTTCCGTGTCCTTCAGGAGGAAGAAGGACTTTGCCTTCTCATAGAAGTCCTCTTCAGTCAGCATTCCATAAGAGATGAAAATCTTCAGATCGTCCCATTTCTCCTCGAACTCCTTACGGTCGTTCTTGAAGAGCGAGCTGAGACGGTCGGCCACTTTCTTCGTGATGTATCCGCTGATTTTCTTTACGTTGGCATCACTCTGCAGGTAGCTACGGCTAACGTTCAAGGGGATATCCGGTGAGTCGATGGTGCCGTGCAGCAGCGTCAGGAAATCAGGCACGATACCTTCGACCTGATCCGTGACAAACACCTGATTGCAGTACAACTGAATCTTGTTGCGCTGCAGGTCCAGGTTGTTCTTGATTTTCGGGAAGTAAAGGACGCCCGTGAGGTTGAAAGGATAATCCACATTCAGGTGAATCCAGAACAGGGGCTCGTCTGACATCGGATAGAGATTACGATAGAATTCCTTGTAGTCCTCATCCTTCAGGTCTGCCGGCTTGCGGGTCCACAGAGGGGTGGTGTCGTTGACCTGATTGTCTGCATCGGTGTCCTGCATCTTACCGTCCTTCCACTCCTGTTTCTTGCCGAAGACGACAGGAACGGGCAGGAAATGACAGTACTTCTTCAGCAGACCTTCGAGTTTGTCCTTCTCGAGGAATTCCTTACAGTCCTCAGAGAGATGCATGACGATATCCGTTCCGCGCTCTGCCTTCTCCACATCTTCCAGTGTGAATTCAGGCGAGCCGTCGCAGCTCCACTTCACAGCCTGTGCACCTTCCTGATAGCTGCGGGTGATGATATCCACCCGGTCACTGACCATGAAGCTGGAATAGAAACCAAGGCCGAAATGACCAATAATGGCGGCTGCATCTTCCTTGTACTTCTCCAGGAAATCGTTGGCGCCCGAGAAGGCTATCTGATTGATATACTTCTCAATCTCATCGGCGGTCATGCCAATACCACGGTCGCTGACGGTGATGGTACCGGCATCCTTGTCGATACTCACGTTTACCTTCAGCTCGCCCAGCTCGCCCTGAAAGTCGCCCTTTCCTGCAAGGGTCTTCAGCTTCTGGGTGGCATCAACAGCGTTACTAACTATCTCACGGATAAAGATCTCGTGATCTGAATAGAGGAATTTCTTGATGACTGGAAAGATATTCTCAGTCGTTACTCCAATGTTACCTTTTTGCATAATGGTTGTATTGTTTTATTTATTGAACATGCAAGTATACAACCATTCTCCTTGCAAAAGGCGTGCCAACTCGTGCGAAAGGGAGTTCAGGGCTTGAAGTTGGCGATGGTGACGAGACGGTCGCCCTCATCGTCCATCAGGAAGAAATGCGGCCGGCGGACGTACCGACCATTAACCACGGTATGGCTGTGGAGGCAGCAGAGCAGACGTCCCTTCCAGTCACGAAAAAGCATTCCATGGCCGAAATTGGGAGGGGTGATGGGCTTGGGATCCTGCACCCACGGCCCGTCGATGGTACCCGTGCGGCTGTAGGCCACTCCCTGAGTATAAACATTCCCTATCCAGCTGGTCCATATCATACCGAGCTTGCCTGTCTGGGTGCGGAAGAGGAACGGCCCGTCAGTAACGGCATTCGGTCCCGTGCCCTCATCGTTGCGGCTCCAGGGCGAGTCACTGGCACGGAAAAGGGTGCGTGATGTATAGAGGGTGCTGGAGAGGTCGTCGCTGAGGCGGATTCTCTCTACGGTGCCGTCGAGGTTCTGCAGCCATTCATGACAATAGACCATGTAAGGATGACCGTCGTTGTCCTCAAAGAGGGTGGCATCGAGCGTCGGCATATGAGGCGGCAGATAGACCGGAGAAGACATCGGCCGGTAGGGACCGTCGGGTTTGTCAGAGACCAGCACATGACAGGCACGACGAGGAATTCGGCGACCCGCCACGCTATCAATGGTGATGGCATTGTTCGTGAACGTGGCGAAATAATAGTATTTGCCCCGATAATGATGCAGTTCTGCCGCCCAGATCTGCGGATGACGACCCATCCACGAAGTGGTGTCTATCTCTATGACACTACGCGGCCCGTCCCAAGTCTGCAGGTTCTTGGAAGTCCACAAGAGCCCGCCCGTACCTGTCATATAATAGGTATGGGTGGCGCTGTCAGCGAGGATGAAGGGGTCGCTGAGGATGATACTGTCTGTGGGCACTCCCTCGCGATAACGGGGTTGCCAGCGCTGTGCTTCGGCAGCCAGGCATGACGCCACAAGGGCCAGGATGAGTAGTGTTCGTTTCATTGTGTGAGTGATGGTTATCGGGTGTAGAAATCTATGATACGGCACAGCGCCCGCTGACAGACGGGACAGAAGACCTCGACCTCATTAACTTTCATGCGGCATTCTTGTACAGGTCGATATACGCCTTTCGTCTGGTAGCCTCCGCCCTCATAAACGCCGACCTTTGTGGTGAGGTCGCGGCCGTCGGGACGAGTGGGAATCGCAGTTCCCTCTGGCAGCATATCCTGCCACTTCGAGGCGAAATCCACAAGGGTGGTCAGGTTGGGTTCCCACGGCTCAGCATCAGCGGGATACATGGGTTCGGCCTGAGAATCGTAAGCATATTCGTCACCCAGACCACCGAAACTGTGACCAAACTCATGGACGATGACCTCGTAGCGCGAGAAGGGGCACTTGGCCGAAGCCATATTGTAGCTGTTGTAGATGCCGCCGCCACCGTATTCTGGTGTATTCGCCAAGATGATGAAGTGTTCGAAGGGAATACCCGTCATCAAGTCATAGAGACGCTGAAGGTGCAGGGTCGTGAGATAACGGTTGCTGTAGAAGGTGTCAAAGCTGGAGGCCAGGGGGGTATCGAGCCACAGTCCCTCATGGGGAATGGAGACACCACTTTGCAGAGAAGGAGGCATCACGGCGATGAAGTTGAAGCGGTCGATGAGCGAGCGGAATGGTTCGTGGGCTGTCAGTGCCATGATACTGCTGTCACAGACATTCAGGAACTGCTGCATCTCTGCCTCCGTAAAACCTTCTGCCACAAAGGCCACATCGATGCACTCGCGGGAGTCACCGCCCTGTCGCAGGTATTTCCAGGGAGTCTGCACCTCGCCACTACGGTCACGAATGAGGATGTCACGCGGGTTGAAATGATGACGCAGGCTGGACTGCACCTTCTGATGGTTGTCCCTCAGCTGACAGACGATATCTACAGGCTGTTTGGGCAGCGGAAGGACGAATGTGTTCTCAAAGGATTTCTCTATCTGCTGTGCCTCCGCGGTCTCCTGCCACTCCTGGAAGAGGGTCGAGAAGCTGTGGGCATAAAGCGTATCGCCAGAGGTGGCATCAAGCACGTAGAGCTGTCCATTGCCTAATAACGGCAAGCTGCCGAGGTGATGCCTGCGGCCGTACCACCCTGCAGTCTTCGAAAGCTGTGCGAGAGCAATGTGCTGAGTGCGGTTCGTGCCTGAGAAGACATAATCTACTCGAAGAGTAGAATCCGCGAAGTGGGCATCAAACTCTGATGGCGTCTGAGCCATGAGAGAGAGAGACAGCACACCGGCAAGGAGGAACAGACAGAGACGCTTCATTCTAAGTTAACCGTGATTTGGTTGGTACGATTTGCCTGTCCGTAAAGCTGTCCAGAGGAGGTCTGGGACGAAAGGCTGTAGAAGGCATTGATGGTCACCGTGAGGTTGCTGGCAATATTTGCCGGCACCCAGAAACCAATAACGGGGTCAGCATTGCTGATACCGTCGTAGTTGGTCTTCACGGTGGGCATATATACCGTGGTATCCTTGGTGGCTGCACCATCATAAAAATAGCTATAGCTGAACGACCAGTCGTAGGAAGTGGCATTGATGAGCTTTCCCATCTGGTCCTGACGAGCGGTCAGAGTGATGCTATCACCAGGAGTAACGGGATTGGGCTGACATTCGATTTTCGAGAAATGAGGGACGATGCTATATACCTCATCATTGCTGCATCCCATCCATAAGCCGCAGCACATTGCTATCAGCAAGCTGCTGAAAATAAGACTCTTTCTCATTATATGTTAAAGTTTTGTTTTAATGCTTGATATAACCGTTGGACGGGTAATCCAACGACATTGAAGTAGGAGCCTTCAACACGTTCGACGCCGATAAACCCGATCCATTCCTGCACCCCATAGGCACCTGCCTTATCCAGCGGACGGTAGGTGTTGACATAGTGCTGTATCTCTTCTTCATCGAGGCGGGCGAAGGTCACATCCGTACGGCAGGAGAATGCCACTTGCTTCTCCTTCGTGGTCAGACATACGCCCGTGAACACCTGATGGGTCTTGCCCGAGAGCTCGCGCAGCATCCGACAGGCATCAGCCTCGTCCTTTGGCTTCTCCAGTACCTCCCCGTCCAGCCACACGATGGTGTCTGCCGTGATGAGGAGCTCGTCCTCAGAGAGCGTAGAGAGGTAGGCCTGTGCCTTCGCGCGCGAAATAAAAAGAGGAATGTCTCCTTCGCGGAGGTCGGCAGGATAGCTTTCATCGATACCCTGCAGCACCCGCACTTCGAAGTCCAGGCCCAGGCCGCCGAGGAGTTCCCTGCGACGAGGAGAATTGCTTGCTAATATCAGTTTCACCATCCAAACGCAGTTTTATCGGCCATCCATAGTCCTTGTGCGCGCATCACCTGTTCCAGCACATCGCGCACGCAACCGTGGCCGCCTTTCTTATGACTTATATAGGTGGAGATCTCCTTGATCTCGGGGGCCGCATCAGCAGGACATACAGGACAGCCTACGAGTTTCATAATCTCATAATCAGGGATATCATCGCCCATGTACAGCACTTCCTCGTCCTTCAGATGATACTTCTCTTTCAGGAGCTGGTAGGTATCCGTCTTCACGGAACAACGAAGGTAGATATCGGGCACGCCCAGATATTTATAGCGCTTGCGGATACTCTTGGGGCGGGCACCTGTGACGATAGCCACATGCAAGCCAGAGAGACAAGCGAGTCTCAGGGCGTAGCCGTCCTTGATATTTACTGTACGCTGCGGCTCGCCGTCGGAATCCTGAGAGACCGTCTCGGCACTCAACACGCCATCAACGTCGAAGAGCAGAGCCTTGATCTTTGTGAGGTCGTAGTTTATCATGAACTTTCAATATCTCAATTATCATTTTTCAATTCCTGAATACTCCGTGTCAGGGTATCATAGACAGCCAGCAAATCCGGGCGCTGGAGCAGCATGGCGCGCTGCATTCCTATGACATTCTCGTCCCTGCGAACGGCGGGACCCGTCTGAGCCTCTGAGGGGGGTAGTTCGTGGAGTTTCTGTACGGTTTCTTCGATGAGTGGCAACATGGCATCAAAGGGAATATCAGCCTCCCGCAGCACCTCGTCGGCCAAAGCAAAACAATGGTTGGCGAAGTTGCAGGCAAAGACGGCTGCCAGATGAAGCCTGCGGCGCTCAGCAGAAGAGGCATTATGCACATTCGCCGAGACGACTATACGTGAAGCCAAAGACGACAGGACGTCCAGGTCATCACGAAGGGACGCCTCGAGGAAGATGTGTACTCGTGAGAAGTCTGCCGTCCGTTCCTTAGAGAAGGTTTGCATCGGGTAGAAGACCGCGCCGCGCGTATGTCCTGCCTCGGCAAAGAGGGAGAGAGGCATGGAACCGGCAGTGTGGGCGAAGAGTGCCTGCTCACGGCCTGTGTGCAGCTCACGGATGACATCTACGAGCACAGAATCCTTCACGCTGATGAGATAGAGGTCTGCCTCTCTCGTAGCCTGCTCCACCCTGCCCCAACGGGCCTTGCATCCTATCCGAGCCGCCAAAGCCTCGGCAGAAGCCTGGGTCTTGCTCCAGACCTCCACCACCTCGCACCCCGCCTCCTTCAAGGCTGGAGCCAGATTCGTGGCCAGACGACCTGCACCGATGAATGCAATCTTCATACCTGTTATTGTGCTATTATTCAAACGTGTTCACATGCACCTTTTCCCAGAGCAGACGATCCTCGTTGAAGGGCTTGCGTTCCATACCCTTATGTCCCACAGCCACCATGGCAACAGGCCGCAACGTGTCTGGGATGTGGAGCAGCGAACGGACGATATCCTCCGAGGGCGTACCGTCTGGGTTAAAACGTTCGCGCAGCTGAATCCAGCAGGCTCCCAGGCCCAGGTCTTCGGCCTCATAGAGCAGGATGGTAGTCGCCACGCTGGCATCTTCCACCCATACGTCGCTCTCCTGCGGATCGCCCACCACGACAATTGCCAGAGGAGCTCCGGCGAGGAAGTCCGAGCCTACGGTCTTGCAGCCGGCCAGCTGTTCGAGGGTCTCCTTGTCATCAACGACGACGAAGTGCCATGCATGCTTGCCCTTGCTTGACGGAGCCATCAGGGCGGCCCGCATCAGCGTCTCCACCTGTTCCGGAGTCAACGGTTCATCCGTGAACTTGCGCATCGAACGACGCAGACGGACGAGTTCAGAGAAGTTTTCCATATACCTTAATTATATATCTTTTGTTTTGCGGCTGCAAAGTTACAAAAAAGTTGGGAGTTTATGGTTTAGAGAGGAAAGATTATTGCCTTTACAGCCGAATTTCGCTGCTTTTTCATACGAAAAAGAGAAAAACTTTAACGTCTAAAGTCCAAACTCTAAACTTTTTTACTACCTTTGCACCATGAACAGCGAAAATCAAGAACTGTCGATGGCGCGGAACTACGCGCTCTACACTCGTCGCAACATTTTCCTCACGGGCAAGGCGGGAACGGGCAAGACAACCTTCCTGCGCCGACTGAAAGAAGAGTCACGCAAACGGATGATCGTCGTGGCACCTACGGGTGTTGCGGCCATCAACGCCGGCGGAGTGACTATCCATTCCTTCTTCCAGCTGGCGCCCGGACTGTACCTCCCCGGTGGAAAGATGGTGGCGGGGCGCGACCAGCATAACCGCTACTCCTTCTCGAAACAGAAGCTGAACATCCTGCGGTCGCTGGACCTACTGGTCATCGACGAGATTTCCATGGTGCGCGCCGACCTCCTCGACGCTATCGACGAGGTGTTGCGCCGCTACCAGAAACGAGACCTGCCCTTCGGAGGAGTACAGCTGTTGCTGATTGGTGACCTCCAGCAGCTGGCGCCCGTGGCTACCGACGAGGAATGGCCCCTGCTGCAACAATTCTACCAGACACCTTATTTCTTCTCCTCGCTGGCACTGCAGCAGACAGATTTCGTGTACATAGAGCTGCGCCATATCTACCGCCAGCAGGACGAGCATTTCGTGAACCTCCTTAATGCAGTACGCGACGGGCAGGTCACGGAACCCATCCTGCAAACCCTCAACAGCCGCTACCGTCCTGCCTTCAACCCTCCAGATGACGAGAACTGGATAACCCTGACCACCCATAACCATCAGGCAGCACAGCTGAACAGCCGCAAGCTCGATGCCCTGCCCTCGCCGCCCGTGGTCTTCCAGGCCACCGTCAAAGGCGATTTCCCGGAACTCTCCTACCCCACAGAAGCCCAGCTCACATTGAAAGTTGGCGCTCAGGTGATGTTCTGCAAGAACGACCCCTCGCTGGCCAAGGCGTACTACAACGGACGTATTGGGCGCATCATCAAAATCGAGAACAGCAAAGTCACTGTTCTCTGCGACAAAGACCGCATTGAAGTTGGGCCGCTCCAATGGACCAACAGCAAATATGTCACAGATTCCGCTACAGGTGTCATCAGTGAAGAGGTCGTGGGCACCTTCTCCCAGATACCCCTGCGCACCGCATGGGCTATCACCATACACAAGAGCCAGGGCCTGACCTTCGACCGCGCCATCATCAACGCCGGCAGGGCCTTCTCCCACGGACAGGTATATGTCGCCCTCTCCCGCTGCCGCACCCTCGAGGGACTCATCCTCTCTACGCCCATTCCGCCTAGCGTCATCACCATCGACCCGGATGTCGTACAGTTCACCGACTACGCTCACGACCATGAGCCCACAGCCGCCTCGTTCATTGCCGACCGCCGCTCGTTCATCGAGGACATCCTCTGTGATATCTTCGACTTCCGCCAGTTGTCCATGCGACTGCGTTATTATTTGCGGTTAACGAGCGAATATATGCCCTACTTCCCGGAATATGTCCATCTCGTACAGAACGCTGCAGAACTGAATGACTCCCGCCTCTTTGCCGTAGGCGTGAAGTTCCAGACACAGATCCACGAACTCATCCCCCTGGCCGACAGCTACGCTGCCAATCAGCCGCTACGCCAGCGCGTGAAAGCCGCCATGGCCTATTTCTGTAAGGAGACGGCCGCAGCCCTGAGCGAACTGATGGAAGCCGAGCAGCCCGAGGTGGATAACGCCCGAGGGAAAGAACAGATAGACCGTGAGTTCCAGCTTCTGAAGACAGAGTTCGACCAGAAGATGAATATCTTCATCGCCTGCATCTCCGAGTTCTCCCTTGATGCCTACTGGGACGCCAAGGCACGCGCCTCGATGACCGAAGAGACCACTCCCAAGAAGCGGAAGTCCACCTCCACACGTCACCGCAAGAGCGCCGCCACGGCTCCCGATGGGGCTCCAGGCACGGAGCGTTCCATAGAGGCCACCCCCAAGAAATCCTCCCGCACGAAGAAGGCTGCCGTTGACACCTCCGCCATACACAATCCCACCCTCTACCGCGCCATCATTGACTGGCGCCGGGACGTGGCAAAGGAACGCAAGATGCCACCCGCCTACATCATGTCGCTGCGCACCATCATCGCCATCACCAACGCATGTCCTGCCACCCCCGATGAACTGAGTTCCATCATGGGAATCGGGCCCAAGACCATAGCAGAACATGGCGCCGACCTCCTCGAAATCGTGGCCACACACCGCAGATAAACTATAAAATGCAGCTAAAACGCCTCCGACACCACAAAAACTTCGAACTTTAATCATCAAACTATAAACTTTTCCGTACCTTTGCACCCATGAAACAAGCAATGCTCCTCGCTGCCGGACTCGGCACACGCCTGCGCCCATTAACGGATACGATGCCCAAAGCCCTCGTGCCGGTAGCTGGACGCCCCCTCTTGCACCATGTCATCTCTCGTTTGAAAGCCGCTGGCTTCGAACGTATCGTCGTCAACGTACACCACTTTGGAGAGCAGATTATCGACGACCTGGCCGCCAATCACAACTTCGGCCTCGACATCCGCATCAGCGATGAACGTGAGATGCTGCTCGACACAGGTGGCGGCATCAAGAAAGCATTGCCCCTCTTCGACAGCGAATCCCCCATCCTGATCCACAATGTAGATATCCTCAGCAATATCGATCTGGCAGCCCTCTACGACAGCCCTTATCCCGGCCACGCTGACGCCGCCTTGCTGGTGAGTCCGCGAGAGACGAAACGCTATCTGCTCTTCAACCAGGCCGATTGCCTGGTAGGATGGGTCAATAGGGAAACCGGACAGGTGAAGACACCATATCCCAAAGTAGCCTACTCGGAGATGCTGGCATTCAGCGGCATACACGTGATGATGCCCAGTTTGTTCCCGCTCCTGGAGTCCTGGCCAGACCGCTTCCCCATTATCGATTTCTACCTGCGCCATTGCGACAAGACCGACATCCGTGCGGTCGTTAAGAATGACCTGCGTATGCTCGATGTGGGTAAGATCGACTCCCTTGCCGAGGCAGATGCCTTCGCAGCGACCCTCCCACAACCCCCATTAGCCCCATAAGTCCCATTAGCCCCATAATTTACAGCCCTATATGCAGAAAATCATAATCCTCGATTTCGGTTCCCAGACCACACAGCTCATCGGTCGCCGCGTGCGCGAGCTGGACACCTTCTGTGAGATCCTGCCCTACAACAAATTCCCGCAGGACGACCCCGACGTCATTGGTGTCATCCTCTCCGGTTCACCCTTCTCGGTCTATGACCCCGAGGCATTCAAGATTGACCTCGATGTCATCCGTGGACGTTATCTCATCCTCGGCATCTGCTATGGTGCCCAGTTCATGAGCCACACCCTCGGAGGCCGCGTCGAGCCCGCTCCTTCCCGTGAATACGGACGCCAGCATCTCACAACGATAGACCTCAATAATCCGTTGTTCCAGGGCTTCGAGAAAGGCTCGCAGGTTTGGATGAGCCACGGCGACACCATTACCGCCATCCCCGATGGTTTCCAGTGTATCGCCTCTACAGATTCTGTGAAATATGCCGCCTATTGGAGCGGAGACTCCATCTGGGGCGTCCAGTTCCACCCTGAGGTCTTCCACAGCACCCAGGGTTCTTTGCTACTGAAGAACTTTGTGGTCAACATCTGTGGCAGCAACCAGAGCTGGAGCGCCGCTTCCTTCGTAGATACCACGGTGGCAGAACTGAAGAATCAGCTGGGCAACGACCGCGTCATCCTCGGCCTCTCCGGAGGTGTCGACAGCAGCGTGGCTGCCGTACTCCTCAACCGCGCTATCGGCAACCGCCTCACCTGCATCTTCGTGGACCACGGGATGTTGCGCAAGAACGAGTTCACCCAAGTGATGGAGGACTACAAAATCTTGGGCCTCAACGTTATCGGTGTGGATGCCAGCGCTAAATTCTTTGCCGACCTCGCAGGGGTTTCTGATCCCGAACAGAAACGTAAGATCATCGGCCGTGATTTCGTGGAAGTCTTCAACGCCGAGGCCAAGAAGATTACCGATGCACGCTGGCTCGCACAAGGTACCATCTACCCCGACCGCATCGAATCCCTCAACATCACCGGCAAGGTCATCAAGAGCCACCACAACGTCGGAGGTCTGCCGAAGGAGATGAACCTGCAGCTCTGCGAACCCCTGAAGTGGTTGTTCAAGGACGAGGTGCGACGCGTTGGACGTCAGCTCAATATGCCCGAGCACCTCATCACACGACACCCCTTCCCCGGTCCCGGTCTTGCCGTTCGCATCCTTGGTGACATCACCCCCGAGAAGGTACGTATCCTTCAGGATGCCGATGATATCTACATCCGCGCCCTTCGTAACTACAAGGTACGCCTCAGCGGCGACGAGGCACGCAAGGTCCTTGCTGCTGGAATCCCCGCCCAGATGACCGACGGCGAGATCGAAGTATCTCTCTACGACCAGATCTGGCAGGCCGGTGTCATCCTCCTCTCCACCGTGCGCAGCGTGGGAGTCATGGGCGATGAGCGCACCTACGAACATCCTGTGGCTCTGCGTGCCGTCACCTCCACCGATGCCATGACCGCCGACTGGGCACACCTGCCCTACGACTTCATGGCCAGCGTCTCCAATGATATCATCAACCACGTCCGCGGCGTCAACCGCGTCTGCTATGATATCTCCTCAAAGCCGCCAGCCACTATCGAGTGGGAGTAACACCTTATTAATTATAATTGTCGGCTATAAGTTCGACATGTAAATCCTCAACCTATCCTACTGATACGTTGCAACCTGCCTTCATCGATGAGCTTTATCTTCCGCCCATCGATGGCAACGATATGCTCTGCAGCAAAGACTGAGAGCGTACGAATAGCGTTGGATGTCGTCATATTCGAGAGGTTGGCCAAGTCCTCACGACTGAGATAAATACTGAGGGTACAGCCATCCTCTTCGACTCCATAACAATCCTTGAGAAACAGCAGGGCTTCTGCCAGGCGTCCGCGGATATGTTTCTGCGTGAGGCTCACTGTGCGCTCATCCGCCTGCCCCAGGTTTGCAGAAAGACGCTGGATGAAGAACCACGCCAGACGGGCATTTTCCTGAATGAGCGCTACCATGGCCTTGATAGGGATACAAACAATGATCGACGGCTCAAAGGCTGCTGCGCTGGTCACATAGTTCTGACAGGCAAATCCGGCGCGATAGCCGAAATACTCTACGGGCTTCACGATACGGACAATCTGTGCACGTCCGCCCACACCTTCCTTAAAGACCTTTACCTTGCCGGAGATAAGGCAATAGAGGTAATGAGGGACATCGCCCTCGACATAAATCTCCTTATTCTTCTTGAAAAGCTGAAGACTTATCTGAGGCAGCAACGTCGATTTCTGCTCCTCCGTCAGCAAATTGAAGATTGCAGAGAGGTTCGGAAGGATTTCTTCTATGTTTTGCACATGTCTGGACATAATTATGGGGCCAATTCTTATGTTTTACGGCACAAAATTACGGAAATGTTTCCATTTCGACAAACTTCTTTGCTATTTTCTCCTAAAATATTTTTTCAGACGATAAATAATTGCTATATTTGAGGACGAAAATCAACAAAAAACCCCTTTTAACGATAAAAACAACCATTATAAACCTAACTTATGAGCTATTTACAGTTTGACAAAACCCTGATGACGAATCTGGAGGAAGCTCTGAAGAAAGAGGTGCTGCGAAGCAATCGCTCTGGTGCCTATTCGTGCTCTACAATCCTCGATTGCAACACACGAAAGTACCACGGTTTGCTGGTGGTGCCGGTGCCCGAGTTGGACGACGAGAACCACGTTCTCCTCTCCTCGCTCGACTGCACGGTCATCCAGCACGGTGCCGAATTCAACCTGGGTCTCCACAAGTATCAGGGCGACAATTTCAGTCCTCGCGGCCACAAGTACATCCGCGAGTATGACTGCCAGCAAGTGCCCACGACCATTTATCGCGTCGGCGGCGTCATCTTGAAGAAGGAGCTGATGTTCCAGCACTTCGAAGACCGCGTGCTCGTGCGCTACACGCTGCTCGACGCACACTCCAAGACGACGCTGCGCCTGCAACCCTGGCTGGCGTTCCGTAGCGTGAGGGAGTTCACCCACGAGAACCCGCGCGCCAACCGCGACTACCAGGAAGTGAAGAACGGTATCAAGACCTGCATGTACCCCGGATATCCCGAGCTCTTCATGCAGCTGAACAAGAAGTCCGAATGGGTGTTCCATCCTGACTGGTACCGCGGAGTCGACTATCCGAAGGAGACGGAGCGTGGCTACGCCTCCAACGAGGACCTCTACGTGCCCGGATACTTCGAGTTCGATATCAAGAAGGGCGAGAGCGTGGTATTCTCCGCCGGCATCAAGGAATGCAATCCTGCCAAGCTGAAAGACCTGGCAGACTATGAAGTGAAGATCCGCACCCCGCGCGATAACTTCTACCATTGCCTCGTCAACAGCGCCCACCAGTTCCTCAACTACCGCGAGGGCGAGACCTACGTGCTCGCAGGCTATCCCTGGTTCAAGTGCCGCGCCCGCGATATGTTCATCGCCCTGCCCGGTCTGACGCTGACAAACAATGAGCTGGACCACTTCGAGAAGGTGATGGCCACCGCCGAGAAGGGCATCCGCGAGTTCATTGCCGGCAAGCCCCTCAGCGTACGCATCTATGAGATGGAACATCCCGACATCCTGCTCTGGGCCATATGGTGCATCCAGCAGTACTGCAAGTTCGTAGGCATGGAGAAAGGCATCCAGAAGTACGGACAGCTGCTGCGCGATATCATGGAATGGCTCATCGCAGGCAAGCATCCCAACCTCTATATCCACGACAACGGACTTGTCTATGCCAACGGTCGTGACAAGGCCATCACCTGGATGAACTCCAGCCAAAACGGACGGCCCATCGTTCCCCGCTCAGGCTACATCGTAGAATTCAACGCCCTGTGGTACAACGCCCTGATGTTCAGCGCCAACGTCTGCCGCACCATGAACGATGCCAACGAGGCCGAGCCGCTTGAAGCCATGGCAGAGAAGACCAAGAAGAGCTTCATCGAGACCTTCCTCAACGACTATGGCTATCTGCTCGATTACGTCGATGGCCAGATGATCGACTGGAGCGTGCGCCCCAACATGATTTTCGCCTGCGCCTTCGACTTCTCACCCCTGGAGCCCAAACAGAAAAAGAGCATCCTCGACCTCTGTACCAAGGAGCTGCTCACCCCCAAGGGCCTGCGCACCCTCTCGCCGAAGAGCGGAGGCTACAACCCCATGTACGTCGGTCCGCAGGTACAGCGCGACTACGCCTACCACATGGGTACCGCTTGGCCCTGGCTCGCCGGTTTCTATCTTGAAGCCTGCCTGAAGGTCTTCGGCTACTCCCGCGTCAGCTTCGTCGAGCGTCAGCTCGTGGGCTACGAGGAGGAACTCTTCTACCATTGCATCGGCACCCTGCCCGAGGTCTTCGACGGCAACCCGCCCTTCCACGGCCGCGGTGCCATGAGTTTCGCCATGAACGTGGCAGAAATCATGCGTGTGGTCAAACTGCTCGATAAATACATTATAGAATAAAGAAAGGAGGAAACAGCGTATGAAAGTTTTAATGTTCGGATGGGAGTATCCTCCTCATGTATTCGGTGGACTCGCCACCGCTAACTACGGCATCACTCACGGTTTGAATGCTCAGGGTGACATCGAGACCCTGCTCTGCCTGCCACGTCCCTTCGGCGACGAGGAGCAGGATGCATGCAGGATCATCGGCATGAACTGCGTGCCCATCGCCTGGCGCGACGTAAACTACGACTACGTCAAGCAGCGCATTGGCGATATCATGGCACCCGAGGACTACTACCGCTATCGCGACCACCTCTATGCCGACTTCAACTACATGCACGTCAACGACCTCGGCTGCATGGAGTTCGCCGGCGGTTATCCCAAGAACCTCACCGAGGAAATCAACAACTACTCTATCATCGCCGGTGTCGTAGCACGCACCGAGCAGTTCGATATCATCCATGCCCACGACTGGCTCACCTACCCCGCTGGCATCCATGCCAAACAGGTCTCCGGACGGCCCCTCGTCATCCACGTCCACGCCACGGACTTCGACCGCTCCCGCGGTAACGTGAACCCCACGGTCTATGGTATCGAACGCAACGGTATGGATAATGCCGACTGCATCATGTGCGTCTCCGAGCTCACCCGCCAGACCGTCATCAACCACTACGGTCAGGATCCCGCCAAGTGCTTCGCCATGCACAACGCCGTATATCCGTTGGCACCCGAGCTGCAGGAGATTGTGGACCAGCGCCTGCCCTACAAGGATCGCAAGGAGAAGGTCATCACCTTCCTCGGCCGCATCACCATGCAGAAGGGTCCCGAATACTTCATCGAGGCCGCCAAGCGAGTGCTCGAGCGCACGAACAACGTCCGCTTCTGCTTCGCAGGTTCTGGCGACATGATGAACGACATGATCAACATGGCCGCTGCCTATGGTATCGCAGACCGCTGCCACTTCCCCGGATTCATGAAGGGCAAGCAGGTGTTCGAGATCTTCCGCGACAGCGATGTCTATGTCATGCCCTCCGTCTCCGAGCCCTTCGGCATCAGCCCGTTGGAAGCCATGCAGAGCGGTGTGCCCAGCATCATCTCCAAGCAGAGTGGCTGCGCCGAGATCCTCGACAAGTGCATCAAGACCGACTACTGGGACATCGACGCCATGGCAGATGCCATGTACTCCCTCTGCACCAACGACTCCCTGCACGAATACCTGCAGGTCGAGGGCAAGAAGGAAGTCGACGGCATCACCTGGGAGAAAGTAGGTGTGCGCATCCGCAAACTCTATGATCAGTGCCTGGAGCGGTACAAGTAACTACAACAATATCAAATCATTATTCACCATCTAACAAATGAACCAATAACACCCTCTCAAATACATTCCACACTCCCCCTACGAGAGGGAGCAGGGAGGGGGTCCGGTCCTCTACTAATATGAAAACAATTTGCTTATATTTCGAGATCCACCAGAACGTCCACCTGAAGCGCTACCGCTTCTTCGAGATTGGTAAGGATCACTACTATTTCGATGACTACGAGAACGAGCGCGGCATCACCGAGACCGCCGAGCGCTCCTACATTCCCGCCATCAAGACCTTCCTCGAGATGGCTAAACTCTACGGCAAAGCCTTCAAGGTAGCCTTCTCCATCAGCGGATGCGCCATCGAACTCCTCGAGCAGTATGCTCCCGAGGTCATCGAGATGCTGCAGGAACTCAACGAGACTGGCTGCGTGGAATTCCTCGCCGAACCCTACAGCCACGGCCTCAGCTCGCTGGCCAACGAAGACGTCTTCCGCGACGAGGTGGCACGCCAGGCCAAGAAGATGAAGGAACTCTTCGGCAAGAAACCCACCGTGCTGCGCAACAGCTCGCTCATCTACAGCGATGACATCGGCGGCCTCGTGGCAGACATGGGATACAAGGGTATGATTGCCGAGGGCGCCAAGCACATCCTCGGTTGGAAGTCCCCCCACTTCCTCTATCATTGCGCCCAGAACCCGCACCTGAAGCTGCTGCTGCGCGACTACAAGCTCTCCGACGACATCTCGCTGCGCTTCAACGATTCCTCATGGAACGAGTACCCGCTCTTCGCAGACACCTATATGGACTGGATCTCCCAGCTGCCCGAAGAGGAGAAGGTCGTCAACATCTTCATGGAGCTCTGCGCACTCGGCATCTACCAGCCACTCAGCAGCAACATCCTCGAGTTCATCAAGGCCCTGCCCGCAGTCGCCAAGGACCGCGGCATCAGCTTCGCTACGCCTTCCGAGATCATCGCCAAGAGCAAGAGCGTGGCTCCGCTCGAAGTGCCCTACCCCATGAGCTGGAACGACGAGGAACGCGACACCAGCTGCTGGCTCGGAAACGTCATGCAGCGCGAAGCCTTCCAGAAACTCTACAGCGTGGCAGAACGCGTGCTCATCTGCAAGGACCGCCGCATCACCCAGGACTGGGACCGCATCCAGGCCTCCAACAACTTCCGCTTCATGACCACCAAGAACATGGGCGTAGGTTTCTATCGCGGCATCTATGACTCGCCCTACGATGCCTTCACCAACTACATGAACATCCTCGGCGACTTCATCAACCGCGTCAACGCCCTCTATCCCCTCGACATCGAAAACGACGAACTCAACGCCCTGCTGACTACCATCCGCAACCAGGCCGATGAGATCACCGTGAAGGATGCCGAAATCGCCCGTCTCCAGGCCCGTCTCCAGAAGTTCGAAGGCAAACCCGAGGAGAAAGCAGCAGAGAAGAAGGCACCCGCCAAGAAAGCTGCCGCCCCGGCAAAGAAAGCTGAACCGAAGAAAGCTGAGCCCGCTAAGAAGCCAGAGCCTGCTAAGAAAGCAGCTGCCCCCGCACCAGCTCCAGCAAAGAAGGCTGCCGCTCCCGCAAAGAAAGCTGAGCCCGCTAAAAAGGCAGAGCCTGCAAAGAAGGCAGAACCTGCTAAGAAGCCAGCAGCTCCCGCCAAGAAGGCTGAGCCCAAGAAGGCAGCTCCCAAGAAGAAGTAATGCCTCGCACGCGCGCGTACCTTATTGATATCTCGCGCGCATAAAAGAACGAGAGAAGCCTCCCTGCGATGAGCGGGGAGGCTTCCTGTTTTCAGTCAAAGGAAAAGAGGATTTACTTTACCTTAGCGACGATGGCCTTGAAGGCTTCCATGTGGTTCATGGCGAGGTCGGCGAGCACCTTGCGGTTGATCTCGACGCCAGCCTTGTGCAGAGCACCCATCAGCTGGCTGTAGCTCATACCTTCCATGCGAGCGGCAGCGTTGATACGCTGGATCCACAGAGCGCGGAAACTGCGCTTCTTGTTCTTACGATCGCGGTAGGCGTAGGTCAGACCTTTCTCCCAAGTGTTCTTGGCAACGGTCCAGACGTTCTTGCGGGCACCGAAGTAGCCGCGGGTGAGCTTCAGGATTCTCTTTCTCTTTGCACGTGAAGCAACGTGATTTACTGATCTTGGCATAATTTTGTTTGTTTTTGAACGATGGCGGACTGGAGCACGTTAACAGGTTAACAGGTTAACAGGTTAACAAATTAACAATTAACAATTAACAATTAACAGATTAACAGTCTCTTTTGAGGTGCCGGCGTTCGGTTTGACTTTGGGTGATTTCCAGTAGGGAAATACTTGTTTAACTCTCTGTCCTGATGTGGGATTAGCGAAGGAGGAGGAGTTCGCGGACCTGCTTGCGGTTGGCAGTGACAACGAGGTCGCTGTGCTGCAGGTTGCGCTTCTGCTTCTTACCTTTCTTGGTCAGGATGTGGCTGTGATAAGCGTGATGACGCTTGATCTTACCCGTTCCGGTGAGCACGAATCTCTTCTTTGCTGCGGAATTAGTCTTTACTTTTGGCATTTTTTTGTTTTGTTTAAATTGTTATTTAATGAATGGCGTGGCAACGCATATACCGGGCGCAGCGCACAGCCTTTTTTTAGAGTTTGAAGGGTTCCAATGGTTCCAGAGGTTCCAGAGGTTCCAGAGGTTTAAGGAGTTTAAGGGGTTTAAGGGGTTTAAGGGGTTTCAGAGTTTCAGAGTTCAAGGTAATCCTTATTCTTCACTCTTTCACTCTTAGTCGTCCCAGTTTTCTCCTTCCACCTTGGGCCCTGTGTATTCTTTCTGGGCTTTCTGTTGGGGTTTCTTGCGTACGGGTTCCCCTGCCTCAGGAGCATCGTCGAATTCGTCGTCGTCATCCTCATCAAGCACGGGGGTAGCTTTCTTGGGGGCAATCTTCTTGGGAGCGATGAACATGGTCATTCGCTTGCCCTCGAGGACGGGCATGGACTCTACCTTGCCGTATTCCTCCAGATCCTGCGCGAAGCGGAGGAGAAGGACTTCGCCCTGTTCCTTGAAGAGGATGCTGCGACCGCGGAAGAAGACGTAGGCCTTCACCTTGTCGCCGTCGGAGAGGAATCCTTGGGCGTGTTTCAGCTTGAAGTTGTAGTCGTGGTCGTCGGTCTGGGGTCCGAAGCGGATTTCCTTGACTTCGATCTTCACCTGCTTCGCCTTCATCTCCTTCTGACGTTTCTTCTGCTGGTAGATGAACTTGGAGTAGTCGATGAGACGGCACACGGGGGGATCCGCGTTGGGCGAGATCTCCACGAGGTCCACACCTTTCTGTTCGGCGAGGTGGATGGCATCGCGCGTGTTCATGACGGTGGACTCGATGTCGTCACCGACGATTCTGACTTCGCGTACACGTATCTGTTCGTTGACACGGTACTGGCTCTTGAGGTTGTCTTTCTTCATTCAGGGCGCAAAGTTAATACTTTTCTGTCATACTACGCACTTCTTCGTTGATTTTCTTTGCAAAATCCTCGAATTTCATGCTTCCTTGGTCTCCTTGGCCCTGTCTGCGCACACTTACGGTGCCCTCAGCGGCCTCTTTTTCGCCCACGATAAGCAGATAGGGGATGTGCTTCATCTCGTTGTCGCGGATCTTGCGTCCAATCTTCTCGGCGCGGTCGTCGAGTACGGTGCGCACGTCGTTCTCTTTGAGGTAGTCCTGCACCTGCTTGGCGTAGTCGATATACTTGTCGGAGATGGGGAGGATGGCCACCTGGTCGGGCGTGAGCCAGAGGGGGAACTTGCCTGCGGTGTGCTCAATGAGCACGGCCACGAAGCGCTCCATACTTCCGAAGGGGGCGCGGTGGATCATCACGGGACGGTGCTTCTGGTTGTCCTCGCCGGTGTATTCGAGTTGGAAGCGCTGCGGGAGCTGATAGTCGACCTGAATGGTGCCCAGCTGCCAGCGACGTCCGATGGCGTCTTTGACCATGAAGTCGAGCTTGGGACCATAGAAGGCAGCCTCGCCAACTTCCTGACGGGCCTTCATGCCCTTCTCGGCGCAGGCGTCAATGATAGCCTGTTCGGCTGTTGCCCATTCCTCGTCTGTGCCGATATATTTCTTCTTATCCTGGGGGTCGCGCAAGGAAATCTGCACTTCCACATTGTCTTCACTGAAGTTGAAGGTCTTGAAGACGCGCTGGATGATGTCGATGACATTGATGAACTCCTTCTTCACCTGGTCGGGACGGCAGAAGATATGTGCATCGTCCTGAGTGAAGCAGCGCACACGAGTCAGGCCGTGCAGCTCACCGCTCATCTCATAGCGGTAAACCGTACCGAACTCGGCGCAGCGGAAAGGCAGTTCCTTATAGGAACGCGGACGGTTGGCAAAGATCTCACAGTGGTGAGGGCAGTTCATGGGCTTGAGCAGATACTCTTCGCCTTCCTCGGGTGTCTGGATCGGCTGGAAGCTGTCCTTGCCATAGTGATCCCAGTGACCAGATGTCTGATAGAGGATCTTGCCGCCAATATTGGGCGTGATGACTTCCTGATAACCATATTCACGCTGAATCTTGCGCAGCATCTCTTGCAAGCGCAAGCGCATGTCTGTACCTTTAGGAAGCCAGATAGGCAGACCCTTACCAACGCGATCGCTGAACATGAAGAGTTCCATCTCCTTGCCGATCTTGCGGTGGTCGCGCTTCTTGGCTTCTTCGAGCATCAGCAGATACTCATCCAGCATCTTCTTCTTGGGGAAGGTGATGCCATACAGGCGCTGCATATCCTCACGATTGGCATCTCCGCGCCAGAAGCAGCCAGACACGCTCGTCACCTTGGCTACCTTGATCTCACCCGTATTGACGAGGTGCGGGCCACGGCAGAGGTCGGTGAAGTTACCCTGCGTATAGGTGGTGATGGTACCGTCCTCCAGGTCTTGGTCGATGTGCTCGCACTTGAAAGTCTGACCGGCAGCGGCAAACTCCTTCAAGGCGTCGGCCTTGGAAACCTCGCGGCGTACCACCGGTTCCTTCTTGGAGGCCAGTTCCTTCATCTTAGCTTCAATCTCAGCGAAGTCGCTCTCGCCGATCTGTTTGCCGTCGGGCAAAACGACATCGTAGTAGAAACCGTTCTCGAGAGCGGGACCAAAGCCGAACTGAATACCAGGATAAAGCTCCAGCAAAGCCTCAGCCATCAGGTGGGCGCTGGTGTGCCAGAAGACGTGCTTGGCCTGCTCATCTTCCCATTTGTAGAGGACGAGCGTGGCATCTTCGGTGATGGGGCGGTTCAGTTCCACCGTCTCACCATTGACGCCGCAGGCGAGGACTTCCGCCGCCAGACGAGGTGAAATACTCTCGGCAATCTCATAACCCGTCACACCGGCCTCGCGTTCGAGCACCGTTCCATCGGGAAGAGTAATTTTAATCATATTTTGTTGCTTTCGTTTGTAAGAATTCAGAATAACGGGCGCAAAATTACAACTTTATTTCCGAACGGCCACACATTTTCTGCAATTTTCTTTCTCGAAAGCCTTCAAAAGCAGCATTTTCCTACAAAAATCAATGCTTTTGCTATTTTTTGACGAACTCATAGCAACCTGCATCGGGCGCTCCGTCGGCCTGACGGCTGCGTCCAAGACGGTCGAGAGGCCACTCCGCACTTCGGGTGGCGTCGGCAATTCCACGGATGGGCGACTCCTCCACAGGCGTGAAGTCATAGAGGAAGTCATGGCTGTCGAAGAGGGTGAAATTCTTCTCGTGGCGCAGGGTCTTGGAGTCGTCAGTAGAAGGGGTGATCCAGGCGTCGGTGCTGCTCTTGAGGTCGAAGACATTCTCCACAAAGCGGGGTGCATAGTCTTCGTCATCAGGCACTTCCGTAGCGAGGAAGCAGTTCCTGAAGGAGTAGTTGGTCTGGGGATTATCCACATCGAGGACAAAGTCCTTCGGATCCAGTGAGGGGAAGAGGATGACATCGTCGGCATAGCCTGTGATGACGCAGTTCACGTAGTCGGCACGCACCAGCGGCCGATACGTCAGCGAATCCTCCACATTACTGACTTCCAGGGCAAAGCTGCGATTGGACGACAGCGGATAGAACTGGGCTATGGTGCAATGGAGGAAACTGGCATCGCCTCCACATTGATAGACGCAGCGGAAGGCTGCATTGGAGATCTCCGTATTGCATACCTCCACCTTACAATGACGTATGCTGAGGGCATCGCCACCCACGTTGTGGATGATGCTGTTGGTGAGCAGCAGCTTGCGTTCCTCCATCGAAGAGCTGTCGCATTGCAGGCCGAAGCTACCGCTGTGCAAGTCCAAGTAATTCAGCTCATTGCCCAGGCTTGATGCCGTTAGCACTACCCCGCCCCACCGGTTCGGGAGGTTGTCGTAAGGCAGGTAGTCGAACATGTGGTCTGTACGGTCGCCGCGCAGGATGACGGGAGCCGCCAGTGTGCCTTGTGCCAACAGCCGTCCGCGTACCGTCAGCCCCGCCCCTTCGTGGAAATAAAGCTGCGAGCCTGCCTCCAAGGTCAAGGTGGCTGCGGGACCCACCACGAGGCTGTCGAAGACAACGATGGGCCGTCGGGCGCTGAACGTAGTATCATTTAATAAGGTACGCGCACGTAGGAAGAAGGCATCGCGCCCCACGACCATGAGCGGGATGCGCTGTTCGATGCCGCTCTCGAGGTGGAAAACCAGAAAATCTTTGACTTCCCGAGGAGCATCAGCCTGGAATTCAGGCAGCGTCACCTCTGCACGAACGATGATGCTGTCGCGCCCCCGCACCTCGAAATCCGACACCCGATTGGCAGCCGAGCGACTCATATCCTGTCCGTCGATATTGATACGGAAAGGGCTGTTCGCCCCCTGTTCCAGCCACACCTCATTGATCCTCAAGCCCTTGTCGCCGCGGTTATAGACCGACATCGTCAACGTACTGGAAGGTACGGTGGTCAGCACGGTATCAAACTGCAGTGTATCACGGCTGAAGGAGAGTGTGGATGAGCGGTCGGTCGTAAAGGAGTCGTAGGAGTCGCAGGAAAGGAAGCAGAAAAGTAGCAAAATAACAGACCCACCCCTCACCCTCCCTGTGAGGGAGGGAGTAGTAACTCTTGCAATATGAGACAAAAAACGTATCATGCTCTATTTCTTGAAAGTAATCACTCCCTCCCTCACAGGGAGGGTGAGGGGTGGGTCTTCTTCACACATTTTCCAGTATCGCCAACAGATGTCTCCACACCATATCCACGGTGGGAATCAGCAGGCGCTCATCGGGCGAGTGTACACCGCGCAAGGTGGGACCGAAGCTGACCATATCCAGTCCGGGATATTTCTCAGAGAACAGACCGCACTCCAGTCCTGCATGGATGCCGCGCACTACGGGTTCCTTCTGGAACAGACGTACATACTGCTCGCGGGCGATGCGCAGGATCTCGCTCTTCGGGTTCATGGCCCAGCCGGGATATCCTTCGCCGGTCTCCACTTCGGCACCTGCCAGCTCAAAGACGGCAGCCACCGTGTGGGCCATATTGTGACGGTTGCTCATCAGCGAGCTGCGCTGACTGCTGTTGATGAAGATGACACCGGGTTCGGTCTGACGGATGCTGGCGAGGTTAGAGCTGGTCTCCACGAGGGCGATATCCTGACTCATGGCATAAACACCGTTGTCTACAGCCTGCAAGGCGCTGATAAGACGGCAGTTGACATCAGCGGGCAGCACGGTGGCAGCAGGTTCTGCGCTCTCCAGCAGGAACTCCATCGTGGGTTCGGTGCTGCAGAACTCCTCCTGCACTTCGGCAGCAAAGATGTTCCACTTCACGCGCGCCTGTTCCTTATATTTATTAGGGACACAGACGAGACAGGCTGCTTCGCGGGGAATCGCATTATGCAGACCGCCAGCCTGGATGTCGCTCAGACGCAGGCCCCAGGCCTTCATGCCGTCGTAGAGATAGCGCGCCAGCAGCTTGTTGGCATTCGCACGTTTCTTTTCGATATCATCACCGCTGTGACCACCGGTCAAGCCCTTGATGGTCAGCTGGAGGAAGAATGCGTCGGCAGGGGCGGCTTCGGGCGTGAAGCGGAAGGTGGCTGTCGTACGGCAGCCTCCGGCACAGCTGACAAACAGCTCGCCCTCGTCCTCGGAGTCGAGGTTGATGAGCATCTGTCCGGTCATAAAGCCGGGCTGCATACCTTCGGCACCTGTCAGTCCCGTTTCCTCATCGCGCGTGAAGACGCACTCCAGCGGGCCGTGCTTGATGGTGTTGTCGGCCAGAATCGCCATCTCCATTGCACAACCGATACCGTCATCAGCACCCAGGGTGGTACCCTTGGCCTTCATCCATTCCCCATCGATGTAGGTCTGAATGGCATCGGTATCGAAATCGAAGTCCACATCGTTGTTCTTCTCGCACACCATATCCATGTGGCTCTGCAGAATCACGGTGGGTTTATGTTCCATTCCGGGGGTGGCAGGCTTGCGGATGAGCACATTTCCCGTCTCATCGACCTTCGTTTCCAGTCCGAGGCTTTCGCCGAAGTCTTTCAGGAAGGCAATCATCTTCTCTTCGCGCTTCGAAGGACGCGGAATTGCGTTGATTCGAGCGAACATCTCGAACACATGAGCGGGTTTTAATTGAATCTTTTCCATTTTATACTGCTAAATTTGGTTAAAGTCTGTGAGAAAGTTGGTGTGCGAGAGATAGTTTGCTTATCTTTGCACCGTTTTTCGGGCACAAAGATACGTCAAACGGCGTTTCCGTCCAAGAAATCTCATAAAAATAACGCAAGAAATGGTCAAAATATTGCTCATTACACTCGGAATAGTTGCCATTGCGGTCCTATTGCTGTCACTAAAGCTCCTTATCAAGGGCGACGCACGCGGACCCATGACACATATCGGAGCTTCCAAAGCTATGCGCGAGCGCGGAATCCATTGTGTAGAGAGCATGGACGCCATAGAAAGAGCACAGTTGAGAAAAGAAAAAGTCAAGGAAAAAAGAATATAACATAACCAAATAGCTAAACAATGAAGAAAATCTGTACACTCTTCGCCCTCAGTGCCCTCGTTGCACTGACCGCTTGCAACAACAAACAAGAAGCTGCTGCCGAGGCTCCCGAAGCAGCAGAAACAGAAGTCACCGGACTGAAAGTCGCTTATGTGGAAGTCGACAGCCTCATGACCCAGTATGAGTTCTGCAAGGACTACAACCTCCTGCTCAACCAGAAGGGTGAGAACGCCCAGAAGACCCTGGCCGACAAGCAGCGTGCCCTGCAGAGCCATGCCAACGCCCTCCAGAAGAAATACGAGAGCAACGGCTTCACCACCCGCGATGAGCTGGAGCGCGCCCAGAACCAGCTGGCACGCGAACAGCAGGACCTCGCAGAACTCGAGCAGCGACTGATGAGCGAACTCGCCAGCGAGCAGCAGAAGCTGACGATGGAGATGCGCGATAGCATCCAGGCCTTCCTCAAGACCTACAACAAGGCCAAGAAGTATGACTACATCCTCTCCCGCTCTGGTGACAACATCCTCCTCGCCAACCCGAAGTTCGACATCACCCGCGATGTCGTAGCCGGACTCAACAAGCGCTACAAGGCTAAGCCCGAGGTGAAGCAGGCCATTGGAGGACAGTGATTCAGAATTAACACGTTAACAAGTTAACACATTAACACGATAACAGGTTAACACGTTAACACATTAACAGGTTAACACGTTGAAATATTACGAATTAACATTCACAATTACCCCCAACGACGAGGCGGCTGGCGATGTGCTGGCCGCCTTGTTGGCCGAAGCAGGCTGCGAGACCTTTGTCCCCACAGACGAAGGACTCACCGCCTATATCCAGCAGGCATGCTACGACGAGACGGCCATCCGCAACGCCGCAGATACCCTCACCTCCCTCCTGCCCCACTGCACCGCCACCTTCACCTGTGCCGAGGCACCTGACGAGAACTGGAACGCCACGTGGGAGGCCGAGCATCACTTCGAGCCCATCACCCTGCCCGACGGACAGCAGATCACCATCATCCCCCGTCAGGCTTTCGGTAGCGGAGAACATGCCACCACGCGCCTCGTCCTCCAGCTTCTGGCCACCCTGCCCCTGCAGGGCAAGACGGTCATCGATGCCGGCTGCGGTACGGGAGTTCTCGGCATCGCAGCCCTGAAGCTAGGTGCCGCAGGGGTCTTCGCCTACGATATCGATGAGTGGAGCGTACGCAATGCCCTGGAGAACTTCGCCCTCAACGGCCTCACCGCCTCCTCGGCTTCCCCGGAACCTACCGAGAGTCCATCGTTTCCACAGGACAACGCCGCCATCGTCCTCGAAGGCGACGCCCGCATCCTCGCCCACGCTCCGCAGGCCGAGATCCTCCTGGCAAACATCAACCGCAACATCCTCCTTGCAGACCTGCCCGCCTTCGTCGAGCATCTGCAGCCCAGTGGCCACCTGCTTCTCTCCGGCTTCCTCGAAGAGGACATCGCCCCCCTCACCCACCGCGCCGCTTCCCTACGGCTCTCCCTCCTCAGCACCCATGCCGACGGAGACTGGCGCGCCCTGGCATTCCAGAAGGGCTAAAGTGCCCGTTATCCCTTTGCATCTGTTGCAAATCCCAGGGAAAAGAGAGGAAAAAAGCCCTGTTCTGGGGCCGCGGAACGTATTTTTGTGGAAAAAGGGCCGTAGAATATCATTTTTTCAGTAACTTTGCGCCCGCAAATGGAAATTCCATCGGTTTTCCTCGAACGTGCCGTCAGTCAATTTGCCGGTTTACCGGGCATTGGACGCAAGACGGCTATGCGACTTGTGCTGCATCTGCTGAAGCGCGAGCCGCAGGATGTGGTGACCTTCGCCCAGACGATGCAGGAACTGGTGGAGAACGTGCGCTACTGCCACATCTGCCACAACCTCTCCGACGAGACGGAATGCGCCATCTGCTCCAACCCCAAGCGCGACCACTCAACCATGTGCGTCGTAGAGAGCATTCAGGACGTGATGGCCATAGAGGCCACACAGCAGTACAACGGTGTCTACCACGTGCTGGGAGGCATCATCTCGCCCATGGACGGCATCGGCCCTCAGGACCTGGAGATTCCGAGCCTGGTGCAGCGCGTGGCCGAAGGCGCCATCCGGGAGGTCATCCTCGCCCTGGCACCCACAATGGAAGGCGACACCACCTGCTTCTACATCTACCGCAAGCTGGCGGACTACCCCATCACCGTCACCACCCTCGCCCGCGGAGTTGCACAGAACGATCAGCTGCACTACACCGACGAGGTGACACTCGGACGCAGCATCGTGGACCGCAGACCGTTTGCAGGATAAATTATTGAAATATAGAATCATGAATACAATAAAGTTTCTAAGAGTCGTTTATATCGCTACCCTGCTCATCGTGCTGGGTATCGTCATCTGCTACGAGACCAACCTCCTGGAGCCGGGAATGTTCGCAGACAACGAGAAGATGAACTACGAGGTGGAGCTCATAGGCGTGATACAGACCATCGTGTGCCTTCCCCTGGCACTGAAGATGTTCCACTTCAAAGGCATCAAGGCCAAGATCCGTGACAATGAGCAGGCCTACCGCTGGTGGTCGCTGCTGCGCCTCGCCCTGTTGTGGCTGCCCCTGCTCACCAACACCGCCTTCTATTACACCCAAGGCGAAGTGCCCACCCTCGGCTACCTTGCCCTGATGATGGTGGTCGGCTACCTGTTCGTATGGCCCTCCCAAGGCAAGATGCTGTATGAATGTCAGATGGACGGCACGTCCACCCAGGAAGAAGCATAAGACAGACATGAAGCTCAGCGTTATCATAGTCAGTTATAACGTCCGCCATTATCTGGCGCAATGCCTCGACAGCGTGGTGCGCGCCACAGCCGGGATGGAGGCCGACATCTGGGTGGTAGACAACCAGAGCCAGGACGGTTCGGTGGCCTACCTGCGCGAGCTCTTTCCCCAGGTGCACTACATCGAGAACGAGGAGAACGTGGGCTTCTCGCGCGCCAACAACCAGGCAATTCGCCTCTCGCAGGGAGAATATGTGCTGCTGCTGAACCCCGACACCATCGTGGGCGAGGACGTGCTCCAAGGCTGTGTCACCTTCCTCGATCGGCATCCCGAAGCGGGAGCCACAGGCACGATGATGCTCAACCGCAACGGCTCCTTCGCCAACGAGTCGCGCCGTGGCGTTCCCACTCCCGCCACCGCCTTCTACAAGCTCTGCGGCCTCTGTTCCCTCTATCCCAACAGCCACCGCTTCGGCAAATACTACATGTGCTACCTCGACAAGAACGCCAGCACGGAGATCGAGATCATCTCCGGAGCGTTCTTCATGCTGCGCCGCGAGGCCCTGGAACAGGTGGGACTGCTCAGCGAGGATTATTTCATGTATGGCGAGGATATCGACCTCGGCTACAGCCTGTTGCAAGCCGGATGGAAGAACTTCTACCAGCCCCTGCCCATCCTTCACTACAAGGGCGAGAGCACCCAGAAGACCAGCTTCCGTTATGTCCACAGCTTCTACAACGCGATGCTCATCTTCTTCAACCGTCACTTCCGCCAGCGCTACCGTCTGCTCTCGCTGCTGATACGCCTGGCAGTGGTACTCCAGGGCACGCTCTTCATGCTGCGCCAGCAGCTGTGTCGTCCCTTCCGCCGGAAGCACAAGGAGCAGGACGAACAGCGCAGACTGCTCTTCATCGGCAGTGACAGCGCCTGCACAGCCCTTCAGGAGCTCTGCCGGAAGTCGCCCCTCAGCATCGAGCGCATCCAGAATTATCAGGAAGCCGCCGCCATCGCGCGCACGCGTACCTATAATTATATTTGTTTCCAGACGGGCGACAAAGGCATCCCCTATACCGAAGTGCTGCGTGACCTCATCGCCCTGAACGAGGAGGGCATAGACCTCCATCTGGGAACCTTCAACCTCAGCACCAAAACCCTCGTCCTGCCCGATGCCATCATTTACTGACATACGCCTGCGCGCCCTGGAGCCCGAGGACCTGGAGCTCATCTACCGCATCGAGAACGACCCCGACTTCTGGAAGTTCGGTGCCACGACGGTACCCTACTCCCGCTATGTCCTGCGCCAATACCTCGAGACCTCGGCCAATGACCTCTTTGCCGACCAGCAGGTGCGCCTCGTCATCGAGGGACAAGATGCTTCGGGCCGCACTCTTCCCCTCGGTCTGGCCGACCTCACCAACTTCTCACCCCAGCACATGAGGGCGGAGATCGCCTTGGCCGTATTACCCGAATATCAGGGACAACAGGTGGGACATCATGCCGTAAAATGTCTTTTGGACTATGCACGCCGCCTGCGCCTCCACCAGATCTATGCCATCATCGCCGTCAGCAATAAAGCCGCCTCCACACTCTTTCAACAGATTGGTTTTGAAGGAGATACCACGCTTCACGATTGGCTACGCGATGACCAGGGCTACTGCGATGCACGCCTCTGGCAGCAAAACCTCGATACAGAATAGGGAAAATCCCACCACACTTTAGGCTTTTCCTCTTGCTCACCTCACGAAAAGGCCGTACCTTTGCACCATCAAAAACAAACAAAGGTGTATAACTTCTTAAAATTTGAGCAATATGAAAAAGTTTATCCTCTCCCTGATTCTCGCCTGCAGCGCACTTGCTGCACAGGCTATGAGCTACGAACGAGCTCGCGAAGAAGCCCGCTTCCTCACGGACAAGATGGCTTATGAACTCAACCTCAACGACCAGCAGTACAACGACTGCTACGAAATCAACCTCGACTACCTGCTCAGCCTCACCACGGAGGACGACCTCGTCTACGGCAGCTACCTCACCTATCGCAACGCAGACCTGCGCCACATCCTCTTCGACTGGCAGTGGACCCTCTTCGCAGCCGCCGACTACTTCCTGAACCCCGTGTCCTGGATCCGCGGCGCCTGGTATTTCCCCGTCTATCGTTACTATCGCGTAGGATATTTCTACTACGATCATCCCCATGTCTTCTGGAGCTATCGTGGCGGCCACGGACGTTACTACTACAGTGGCGGTTACTACCACTCCCGTCGTCCTCATCACTGGGACGGAGGCTTCCGTGGACGTGACCACGGTCCCGTAGGACATCATCGCGGCAGCTACAGTCCCGGCAGAGGCAGCCACGATCGCGGTCGCGGTGGCATGGCAGGACGTGGTTCCGACCACGGACGCAGCGGCTACTCCATCGGTCGCAGTGGCTCAGACCACAGCCGCAGTGGCAGCTCCATGGGTCGTTCTGACCATAACCGTGGCACCAGCTCCATGGGCCGTTCCGAGCACAGCCGCAGCAGCTACAGCATCGGTGAACCCTCTCGCAGCTCTTCTGCCTCCCGCGGCAGTGTAAGCGGTAGCACCAACTTCGGCTCTCGCAGCACGGGCACCCACAGCGGTGGTCGCTCTTCCTATCAGCACGAAAGCTCCACCCGCACCACGGTACACAGCGGCAGCAGCAGCTTCGGTGGCCGTAGCTCAAGCGGACGCAGCAGCTCTTTCGGCAGCTCCTCTTCTCGTAGCAGCTCCTTCGGCAGCTCCTCTTCTCGTAGCAGCTCCTTTGGCAGCTCTTCTTCCCGCAGCTCCAGCTTCGGCAGCTCCGCTTCCCGCTCCAGCTCTTTCGGCGGTGCCACCCGCAGTGGCGGAATGTCCCACAGCGGCGGCGGCATGTCACGCGGTGGTGGTTCCCACGGCGGAGGTCATCACGGTGGTGGCCGTGGCGGCAGATAAATTAATGGAATAAGACATCTTCCGCAAACCGGAAATAAAACAATTGGGCAACGAGGCTAACCTCGTTGCCCAAAATCGTTTATTACGCTTTGGCGTGGGAGGCACAGACCCTGCACCCTACCCTTCAGGACGTCGTTCACTCATAATGCCTGATCCTCACGTCGATGCCGTCCTCCTTCAGCTGTGCGGGTAGCGGGCTGACGTCGGTCTGTCCGTAGTGATACGGGAAGAGAACCTTGGGACGGATGACCTTGGCAGCATTCACGAGCTGGGCGGGAGTCATCGTGTAAGGCTGGTTGCACGGCAGGAAGGCGATATCGATGTCCTTGATGGCAGCCATCTCCGGGATGTCCTCCGTGTCGCCGGCAATATAAATGCGCAGTCCGTCGAGGGTGAGGATATAGCCGTTGTCACGTCCTTTAGGATGGAACTGCGTACGTCCTTCGGTGATATTATAGGCAGGCACCACCTCTACGAGGAAGTCTGAATCAATCGTCACCTCTTCACCATTCTTCGTTGCCTGACCATAGCCAAGCATCTCTGCACAACGCTGATTGGTAATGAGTTTTGTATTTTCCTTCGACAAGAGCTTTAACGCCTCGCGGTCGAAGTGATCGCCGTGTTCGTGGGTGACGAAGAGGTAATCGGCCTTGGGCATCGTGCTGTAGTCGATGCTGCGGTTGCCAAGCCTCGTCACAGGGTCTATCAGGATCTGACGACCCTCATACTCGATGCGGATGCTGGCGTGGACGAGGGCGTGGAACTTCACCGTCTTCCCCGTGGCGGTCTGGAAGGTATCGACCTCATAGATGTGGGTGGTTTGGCCACAGGCGGTGGTCAGTCCCACCGCAGCCAGCAAGCATGTGAAAATCTTCTTCATCGTTATAGGTGTGTTTGTGTTTCAACATTATTTGATATAGACCTTACGGGTGGTGCCGTCGGTACGTTGTTCGATGCAGAGCCCATGGGGCTTGGTCAGCAGACGCCCGTTCAGGTCGTAATACCTGTTACTCGATGATTTCACACTTTGACGAGAATCCTCAAACTTAGGACTTATGACTGCATCCTCGCCGCGGTCAATCATGAAGATATAGGTGTTCAGGCTGCGCTCCGGCATGACGATCTTCACCTCCTGCGTAGGCTCTTCGATGGGAATCTCCGAGGTCTGGCAGAGCTTGGACGTCTCATTGCCCGTGGACTGCAGCTGGGTACCGCTCTTCACCTTGTAGGGCAGCTTGATGGTCAGGTCATAGGCGTACTCGGTGGTGTCGATGACCATGACGATGAGGGAGTCGCCCTTGATATAGGCGGAGCATTCCGTGGGAGCTCCGGAACCGGAGGTCTTCGTGGGAGTGGAATACAGACGCGTGGAGCCGGTGACGTGCTTGGAGAAATGGGACATCACATAGGCACGCGGCAGCAGTTTGTTCTTCGTATTGCCAGCGATGGTGATTTTCTTACCGTTGATTTCTACGGGTTCTCCCGTTCCTACGAAGGCCCAGTGGGCACGCATATACCAATAGATATAACCCGTACAGCCTGCCAACATACATTCGTTGAGTTCCTCGGCAAAGATCAGCTGCTCGTGCCAGTTCGGCAGATGATCGATGTTATCGGTCACGGAGTGCTCTGTCATCCACACCTCCTTGCCGTACTTGAGAGCAAGAGTGGCGGAATTCTTCATGTAATCGAGGGGAGCATGGCCATAGAGGTGTCCGGCCACGATGTCTATCTGCTCACGACACGTAGCATCGTTCATCAGCGGGTCGGTATAGTTCTGGGTGAAGCCCAGGCTCTCGCCGCTGATAAGCTTTACACCGGGATAGGTCTCACGGTCAAGCATATAGGCGTAGTTCTTAACCAGCTTTACCAGATCCTGAGGGTCATAGAGACAACCGGAATAGCTCACCCACCAGTCGGGCTCGTTCTGGATGGACACCGCATCGACCTTGACACCCCTGGACTTCATATACTGCAGGAAGGTGTTCAGCCAGGGGAAGAACTTCTCATAGCAGTCCTCGCGCAGCTTGCCTCGCTGGTTACCCTGGTTATCGGCATTACCACCTTGTGCAGAACCGTTGGTCTTGTACTCTCCGGGAGGAGACCAGGGCGTACCGAAGACGATACCGCCGCGTTGCTTCACCAGCTTTGCCGAGGGCACGGAACCTTCCCAGTCGTAGGGCGTGTCCCAGCCTACATCGGCAGCGGTGATATTGCCCTTGAAATTCGGAGAGATCTCCATACGCATGATGTTCAGTCCGATCTTGGAGCGGGAACCGTAGAGCAGCGACACGGGCTGGGTGTCGGTGCCATAGGGACACATGGCACCATCGCAGTCCGCAGCGCCGAAGCCGGTAATCTTCTGGTATTCGGTGCTCCTGACCGTTACGGTGAGTCGCTTATTTGCGTGGACAGCCACTACGGCAGCCAGTGCAAGCATAGAAATAAGAATCTTTTTCATAATAGGCTGGAATTTGGTTTATTTTGTCTTATTACGGGGACAAAAGTACGAAAATGCTCTGAAGAAACCGCATAAAAACAACGAAAATCGTACATCGATAGCGTGAAAACAACAAAATGCAGCCCTTGAGAGACTTTTATCGACAGAATAAGGGGGGTATTTTCAAGAAAAGTAGTAACTTTGCCGACGAAAAATGAAAACTGAAATGAAAAGTATCGTACTTCCCCTCCTTCTGTTGGCTGCCACCACCCTTTCAGCCCAACGCCGTACAAGAGAATATACCCCCTCTCCCGTCAGCGGACCCGCATGGAATGTGCCGGGTAACGCAAACCCGTTCATCCCAGGATATTTCGCCGATCCCACCATCCGCAGGTTCGGCGACACCTGGTATCTCTATGCCACCACCGACGGCACGGGCAACGGCTATGGTCCCGCCCAGGTGTGGGTCAGCAAGGACTTCGTCAACTGGAAGAACATCGTGATGAACTGGCCAACGACGGAGGTGGTATGGGCACCCGACGTAGTACAGATGCCCAACGGCAAATACCGTTATTACTACTGCGAGCCCTGCAACATCCTCATCGGCGAGAGCGATACGCCCATCGGCCCCTGGCACAACATCCTCGGCAAGGACGACGCCGTGATGGTGCCCGACCGCTATATCCATAACGTCATCACCCTCGACCCCCAGCTCTTCCGCGATGACGACGGACAGGAATACCTGTACTTCACCACCTGGGGCATCTACAACGGATTCGGCTGTGGCGTCGCAAAACTCAACCCCCAATTTTCAATTTTCAATTCTCAATTTTCAATTTCTCAATTCCCCGAAGCCCGTCGCTGGAACGAACACCACCCCTTCCCCATCACCGCCGATGAGTTCTTCTCCGAGAAGCGCCTGATACCCAACACCGAGCTGAAGGACATCTTCGAGGCGCCCTTCGTCTTCAAGCACAACGGCATCTACTATTTCACCTACTCCTCCGGCTCGTGCCACACCGACACCTACCGCGTGCAGTACGCCACCTCCACCGTAGGCCCCATGGGACCCTTCGAATATAAGGGCGCCATCCTCACCACCAACGAGGACGAGACGGTGCATGGCCCGGGACACCATTCCATCCTCGAACAGGACGGCCGTTACTACATCGTCTACCACCGCCACAACAACCCCAAGTCCGTACATGGCTTCAACCGCCAGGTATGCATCGACGAGCTGCAGTTCGATGCCGAGGGCAATATCATCCCTATCGTCCCTACGCACAACGCCCAGAACGTCAACATCTTCAAAACCTCAAAATACAAAAACCTCGCCTTCGGAGCCACCGTCACCGCCTCCTCCTATTACGACGACTGGTTCAAACCCGAGTATGCCGTGGATGACAACAACGCCACGCTGTGGAAGGCACGCAGGGTCGCCCCAGTGCCCCCGCTACAGGACGAGGCCATGAGAGAGATGCTGCTACAGCATCCAGATGACGCAGGAGAATGGCTGCAGATAGACCTCGGCAAGCCCATGAAGTTCAACGAGATATGGACGCAGTTCGAATACGCCACCTTCTTCTACCAATACGTCATCCTCACCTCCCTCGATGGACAGTCGTGGAGCTTCTATGCCGACCGCTCCGCCAACACCATGCAAGGCTCCCCGATGATTGACAAGAAGTCGGCAAAGGCCCGCTACATCCGCATCATCATCACCGACACCCAGAAGAACGGCCACATGCCTGCAATATGGAACGTGAAGGTGTGGCAGAAAGCCCCCAAACTCCCCGACACAAACGTCGAGAGCAACGACGGCTATCCAGGCATGCACCAAAAAGACGTCCCCTCCCCCTCCGCGCAGCCTAATTTTCCGCTCGGCCCGGAGGGACGCTTGACCCTTCAAGAACAGCCAGAAGCCTCCCTCTCCGCGCAGCCCAATTTTCCATTTTCAATTTTCCATTTTCCGCTCGGCGCCTTGCGACGCTTCACGCTTGAAGAATTTTCAATTCCATCCCCCTTCCTCTCCCTCAACGCCTCAGCCTTCGCCACCGAGCACCAGCTCACCACCCCCGCCGATATCTCTGAGGTCAATGGCTACACCGCCAACAAGCCGCTTCGCCTCAGGGTGAAGGACGGCCACTGGGCATTCTTCTTCAATGGCAGCCAGAGCCTCACGGCACCCTTCGAGCTGCCCACCTACATGCGCTACAACGCCCCCTATTACATCGAGGCGCTGGTGCTGCCAACCAAGACGGGAGCCGTATCCACCGTCGTCTCCCTCTCCGCCTCACGTGCAGACCTCGCCACCACGCAGTTCCGCCTGGGCAGCGATCCCGGTGCCGGCCTCATCAACCACAACGGTTCCTTCGAGAGCAGCGGAGCGCCCCAGGCCATCCGCGAGAACGAGGGCAAATGGCAACATTGGTTCATCGCCTACGACGGATGGATGGAGAAGGTGTATCTCAACGGCAGGCTGCTGAGAGAGCAGAATAACTTCCTCATGATTCGCCCGCAGGGTAACATCGTGATAGGTGCCGACAGCGAGGGTACCAATAACTTCATGGGCTACATCGCCCTCCTCAATGTCTATTCCAATATAAGGTCCTTCGATGAGCACTCGCGGTACTTCACCGATGCTGATGTCCAGCAGCTCTACGAAAGCAGGATGCAGCCCACCTACCCCTCCCTCGGGGACGATGACTTCGAGGAGATAGACCCCGACAGCCGCTTCGTCCTCTCGCCCGACATGAAGCCTGTCTTCGAGAAACGCGAGGCGTTCACGCTGAGCACCACCTCCGCCGCCTTCAACGACGCCCCGCTGCAACATGGCGGTGAACTTTATAAGGAGGTGACGGGAGACTTCGTGGTGATGACCACCGTGGCAGATATGGAAGGCCTGCAACAACATGCCGTGAAAGGCTACAACGAGGGAGGCATCCTCATCGCTAACGGTGACACCTACTACCAGCTCGGTGCTTTCCCGCTCTATAACTGCGGTAATATGCTCACCATCCTCAGCCGTCGCGGACGCCCGCAGTTCCCCAACTACAAGGGCTATGACCTCGACCCCTTCATGCAGTTCGAGCGCCGGGGTGACCAGCTCTTCGCCCGTACCAGCAAGGACGGTACGACATGGAGCAACATGCCCGGCTCACCCATCGAGGTGAAGGCAGAGACCCTGAAGATTGGGGCCTACCAGACCACTTACACCGACAACCCCTCCTGGGTGAAGCTCCAGGACTTCATCATCTATGCACCATAAAAAAAGAGGTATGGACCGCAGCCCATACCTCTTGCAGGATGTCTTTCATCCCCCAGTCTCTGCCGTGTTTCACGGCCAGGGATACTAAGACTTCTCAAAGATCTTCTTCACCGCCTCATAGCTCTCCAGACTACCGATGTCATAACGGGGTCCGGGCATCTCCCATGCATGCACGGCCGTACGGCCGCAGAGCCAGGCGATGAAGCTTCCGGGGGCATCGGTACCGCAACCTTCCGCAATACCTTCGCTCACCAGCTGCAGGTCTTCTTTCTTGTAGTAGTAGAACGGTGGACAGCACCAGTGGCTCTTGGGCTGCGCGGGCTTCTCCTCCATGGTGAGGATACGGTCCGTGGCATCCACCTCCACCACACCGCATTTATGCAGCCGTGCGTCATTCGACTCAAAATACCGCATGATGCATGTCGTGCCTTTCTCGCGGGCATAGTCCAGGAATCCTTTCAGGCTGAAGTCCAACAGGTTATCACCGGCCATCACCAGCAGGTCACTCTGGAGGACACCGCCAGCCCCACCGTCTTTTCCCTGGATGCCCAGCTCAATGTCCTTCACCGCACCCAACCGATGGTCATTGTCGGTGGTACCGTCATCGATGATGGTATACCGACCCTGTGACCACTCCTCAAAGATATGAGCAAACTTATGGTTCGTCACCACAATATACTCATCTATCAACCCCGTCTGCTCCAGGTCATCAATCAGCCAATCCAATATCGCCTTCTCCCCCACCTTCAGCAACGGCTTGGGAAAATTCTCCGTCAAGGGGTATAGTCTCGTGGCGTACCCCGCCGCCAATATCAAGCATTTCATCTTATCCATTATCTCTTAAACTTTTAAACACTTAAACTTTTTATTAATTGAACAAAAACATAAAAAACCACCCTCATTGATGGTTACGGTCTTCGACCTCTGTTGCTGACCTCGTGCCTTTGTGCTTGAAAGCGAGCTTTCGCACCAGTCACAAGTTCATCATTGATTCTACGAATCTCCTCCATCAATTCGGGTTAAAAAACACCGTTTCGCTATCGCTACACTGAAAAACAATGCCTCCGGAATGCTAGCGTAAATTAAAATACTGTGTGCAACCGGTTTTTTAGTGGAATGAAATGGAACGATGTTTTTTCTCTGAGGATGATGTTTAAGTCAATGGCGGCCATTGACTTTTGGGGTGGAGGTTTAGACAGTGAGAGTTCACTCTCAAACTGGATAAACATGCATCCCATTAATATCGGACATCAACGATGGCAGATAAAACATCAGCATCAGAGTGTTTTCTCTGTTTTTGTTTTCAGAGATTTATGTCTCGATTTCCGTCAGATTTAGGGTCCAAATCCCCTTGAACTCTGAAACCTCTGAAACCCCTTAAACTTCTGGAACAGAAAATCTCATATCGTATTTTTGATAGATTTTTGATCCGATTTTGAAAGATTTCTACGCGTAGCGTATCCCATAATAATTTTGAATTGCTCTTGAGCAAGAAAATCTCATATCGTATTTTTGATAGATTTTTGACCCGATTTTGAAAGATTTCTACGCGTAGCGTATCCTAAAAATATCCGCTCGGCGCCTTGCGAGTTTCTTGAAGTATCAAGCGACAAGGTCGAGCGCACACTTGAAGAATTTTCAAATTTCCATGCCCCCTCCGCGCAGCCCAATTTTCAATTTTCCGCTCGGCGCCTTGCGACGCTCCACACTTGGAGAACTACTGAAACCCCTGAAACCTCTGGAACTCTTGAAACCCCTTATTATTTCAATTTCCTTTCCCTCTTTCCTCACTTCACTCCCTCCGCGCTAGCGCAAATCTCCACGCAGTACTTTCCAGTCATCTCAGGATACGACTCGAGATACCGCGCAGTGACCTGCTCCTTGATGGACTCCTCATAGGCAGGGTCGATGAGCGCCATGCAGCAGCCCTTGAAACCCGCACCAGAGAAGCGGCCACCATAGATGCCCTCGGTCTGCGTCATGATCTCATAGAGACGGATCTGCTCGGGCGCACCAGACTCCCAGTTATGGATGCTGCTCCACCCCGACTCAAAGGACAGCTTGCCATAGGCCTCGATATCGCCCCGACGCCAGGCCTCAGCACCCTTCTCCACCCGCTCGAACTCCGTGTACCAGTGTTCACAGCGCTTGGCCCACGGCTCCGGGAGACGGCTCTTGTACTGTTCATAGACCTCACGCGGCACATAGCGCGCATTCGCCTCCTTGAACTTACCATACTCCATGCCCGCCATTGCCTGCAGGGCATAGACACCGGCGCGCAGCTCATCCACACGCATGTTGAATTTCGAGCCCGCCAGGTTATGCTCCAGACCGGAGAAGAAGATAGCAATCTTATAAGGCTTCATCGCGGGATGTTGCGGTATCAGCTCATAACTGCCGTCCTGGGTATCCAGGTACAGCAGATGATCCTTCTTACTCAGCACCTCACAGCTCTGGTCCAGCTTTCCCACACTGACACCCACGTAGTTCAGCTCCGCGTCGTACGCCGTGTCGATGATCTCCTGCTGGCTCAGCGTGATACCATTCACCTGACACAGGGCCTGGAGGAAGGCGATGATGACTGCAGCGCTGGAGGACAGACCGCCAATGGGCAACGAGCCTTCGATGACACCGCAGAGGCCTACGCTCAGCCTGTGCCGCTTGGAGAGGGACAACGTGGCGCCGCGCAGATAATCCGCCCAGTCATTCTGCTTCTGTGAAGGCACCGAGGCGATATGCCACTGGGCACGTTTGGTGAACTGCAGAGAGGCCATCTCCACCACACCGTTCTGCTTGGGGGCACAGGCGATATGAATACCTTTGTTGATAGCCATACCCGTAATCTTACCCAGATTATGGTCGGAGTGGGCACCTATCGGACAGATGCGATAAGGGCAGAAGGCTATCTGTTCCGGCTCCCTTCCATAGATATCCTTAAAACGTTCTTCGCAAAGCATAGTATTAACCGTAATATTCTTTATACCATTCCGCAAAGCGTCGCAGTCCTTCGCGGAGAGTGATCTTAGGCGTGAAGCCGAAGTCGCGCTCGAGGGCGGTGGCATCGGCATAGGTCGTGGGCACATCGCCCGGCTGCATGGGCACCAGCTCCTTATGAGCCTCGAAGTCATAGTCCTGCGGCAGCACGCCTGCGCGCAGCAGCTCCTCCTGCAGGATATTCACGAAGTCCAGCAGGTTCTCGGGCTGTCCGCCACCGATGTTATACACCGCATAAGGAGGTACGGGCAGGCCGTCCTCACCAATCTTACGCTCCGGTGCACCCTGCATCACGCGCACGATACCTTCTACGATGTCATCCACATACGTGAAGTCACGTCTGCAGTTGCCATAGTTGAAGATCTGGATGGTCTGTCCCTTCAGCAGCTTGTTGGTGAACCCGAAGTACGCCATATCCGGACGTCCGGCAGGACCATAGACGGTGAAGAAGCGCAGGCCCGTGGTGGGGATGTTATACAGCTTGCTATAGCAGTGAGCAAACAGCTCATTGCTCTTCTTCGTCGCTGCATACAGACTCACCGGGTTATCCACCCGGTCATCCGTGCTGAACGGCACCTTCTTGTTGCCGCCATACACACTCGACGAGCTGGCATACACCAAGTGCTGCACCCCACGGTAAGTCTGAGGTCTGAGGTCTGAGGTCTGATTATCAGCCTTCGTACTTCCGCCTTCAGCCATCGTCCTACGGCTGGCTTCCAAGATGTTGTAAAACCCGATCATATTACTCGTGATATACGCATCCGGATTCTCGATGCTATAGCGCACCCCGGCCTGTGCCGCCAGGTTCACCACCACATCGAAGGGATACTCATCGAAGAGCCTATCTATCAACGCCTTGTCAGCGATGTCTCCCTTGACGAACGTATAGTTCACATCCACATTATCCCTCTTACTCTCCTGCTCCAGCACCTCCAGCCTGTAATCCTTCAGGCTGGTGTCATAGTAGTCATTAAGATTATCGAGATTAACAATCGTCGCCCCCTTCGTCTCAACAAATAGGCGTCGAATCAGGTTGGAGCCAATAAACCCGGCCCCACCCGTCACAAGAATGGTCTTACCATTCAACTCAATCTTCTCCATAATCTTATCTTTAACTACTTAAACTCTTAAACTTTTTATTAATTAAACAAAAACCTAAAAAACCACCCTCTGAGTTTCTGGCCTCTGGCCTATGTGTTGGTCTCGTGAGCCGGCTTCTGAAAGCGAGCTTTCAATCCGCTCTCGAAACCATCACAGATTCGTACCGAATCCAGAAAACTCATCGGGAAACGAACTTCCGCTGAAAATAGACACTGTGCTTCATACTTGAAGAACAACGAACTTCGTTCTAAAAACAGGCTGCGCAATGCGAACATAAAATCATCATGATAAGTGTCCGGCAGGCAGGTTTTTTAGTGGAATGAAATGGAACGGTGTTTTTTCTCTGAGGATGATGTTTAAGTCAATGGCCGCCATTGACTTTTGGGGTGGAGGTTTAGGAAGTGAGAGCTGGCTGCGCAGGATAGGACTGAGTGTCCTTTTCAAAGCAGACTTCTCAATGCTCGACAGATGCAAGATAGGTTTATCTTAATCGCAGCGGAAGTCGGTAAGCATGTGTTGTCTCAAACTGAATAAACATGCATCCCATAGAAATCTGGCATCAAGATGACAGATTAAACATCAGCATCAGAGGGTTTTCTCTGTTTTTGTCCTCAGAGATTTAAGGTCTTAAACCTCTTACGCTCGGCGCTTGCGACGCTCCACGCTTGGAGAACCTCTTGAACCCCTGAAACTCTTTAAACTACTGAAACCCCTGAAACTAATTCTCAATAAACCTTCACTCTCAGTTTCCCATACGCCCTTTCCACCTTCTCCAGTGCCTTCTCCACGCTCTCTGCCCTTGCCAGCAGCACACCCATACGGCGATGCCCCTGGATAAACGGCTTTCCAAACAGACGGATCTGCACATCAGGCTCACTGAGCACCTCGTCTAAGTTCTCGAATTCCACCATCGTGGTATCACCCTCCACGACGATGGCCTTGGAGGCACTGGGACCGTAGAAGGTCACCTTCGGTATCGGCAGACCCAGCACAGCACGGGCATGCAGGGCAAACTCAGAGAGATCCTGCGATATCATCGTCACCATACCCGTATCATGCGGACGCGGAGACACCTCGCTGAAGAGTACCTGATCACCACACACAAACATCTCCACGCCAAAGATACCATAGCCACCCAGGGCATCCGTAATCTTCTTCGCGATATCCTGTGCCTGTGCCAGCGCCTTCTCACTCATCGGCTGTGCCTGCCACGACTCACGGTAATCACCGTCCACCTGATGGTGACCCACAGGGTTCAGGAAGGTGGTGCCGCCGCTATGACGCACCGTGAGCAAGGTGATCTCATAGTCGAACTTCACGAAGCCCTCCACGATGACCTCACCGCCCCCGGCACGACCGCCCTCCTGGGCAATCTTCCACGACGTATCGGCATCCTCCGGGCGCTTGCAGACACTCTGTCCATGACCCGAGGAACTCATGATAGGCTTCACCACACAGGGCGTTCCCACCTCCTTGATGGCGGCATCGAACTCCTCACGCGTGGCAGCAAAACGATAGTTGGATGTCGGCAGTCCCAGCTGCTCATGTGCCAGCTGACGGATACCCTTACGGTTCATCGTCAGGAACGTGGCATTCGCCGTGGGAATCACATGATATCCCTCCTTCTCCAGCTCTATCAGCGTCGATGTGGCAATAGCCTCCACCTCCGGGATGATCAGATCCGGCTTCTCTGCCTCGATGATCTCACGCAGCCGCGCCCCGTCCAGCATCGACAGCACATAGCTGCGATGTGCCACCTGCATCGCAGGAGCATTCTCATACCTGTCGAGAGCGACAACCTCAACGCCATAGCGCTGCAACTCAATCACTACCTCCTTACCCAGTTCACCAGAACCGCACAGGAGCACTTTCTTTGCCACCTTCGTCAGTGGCGTCCCAATCTTTACCATATCAATTCTATTTTAAAATTATAATATCTTATATTCTGAAACCCCTTAAACTCTTAAACCCTTTAAACCTCTTGAACCTCTGAAACCCTTTACGCTCGGCGCTTGCGACGCTCCACACTTGGAGAACCCCTTAAACCCCTTAAACCCTTGGAACCCCTTAAACTCTTATCTCTTATCTATCAACTATTAACTACTTTGGGATTGCTTCGCAAGAAATCTGAGAAAATCTAAAAATAAAATCCCAGAAAATCTTTTATTATATATTTTTGACTGATTTTTGATCCGATTTTGAAAGATTTCTACGCGTAGCGTATCCTGGAATTTTAACAAAAACCTAAAAAACAATGCCTCCGGATTTGTGGTGTATGTGTAAATTGCTGTGTGCAACCCGGTTTTTTAGTGGAATGAAATGGAACGATGTTTTTGACCTTGTTGAGGTCGGAGTCACTGACTGAAAGGCAGGGACTGGTGGAATGGATGGAGCAGATGTGAAAGCTCGCTTTCGGACAGCTGATCCAGTCAGCCCACCAAAATCTGATGTTTAACATCGGATTCAGACCTCATCAAGGTGGTTTTCTCTGTTTTTGTCCTTATCTTTAATACCTATCAGCCATCATACATCAGCCATCATACATCATACCTCTGAAACCTCTGACGCTCGGCGCTTGCGACGCTCCACACTTGGAGAACTCCTTGAAGAATTTTCAATATCTCTCTTAAATCTTATTTTATATTTTGATAGATTTTGAATAGATTTTGTCAGATTTCTACGCGAAGCGTATCCTAAAAATATCCGCTCGGCGCCTTGCGAGTTTCTTGAAGTATCAAGCGACAAGGTCGAGCGCATGCTTGAAGAATTCTCCACTCTTATCTATTATCTATTAACTATAAACTCTAAATCCTTCCATCTAACACCCACTTCCACACTGGCACTATGGGTATTCCTTGTTCCATCCCCTCCTCATCATAAGTAATCAGCAGACACTTCCAATCATTGTGCGTCTTGGCGTACTTCACCAGTGGTGGTAGCTCCCGGTCTTTAGTTGGCTGGTCAGAGATACTGTATGAGACCTGTATGGCCATTTTCTCGTCAGGCACAATAAAATCGATCTCTTTCTCCCCATTCAGATAAAACACATTCTTCTTGCCATACCGCCTACACAACTCAACAGCCACCAAGTTCTCCAGTAATGACGTTTCTGAGTTCATCAGGAACAGGTTCAGAAGTCCATTATCGATGAAATAATATTTCTTCTGACTCTCCTTCTCTGTCAGCTTACCCACCTCATTCTCCATAGGCAGAATCAACCAACTATCTGCTGCGAATCCGGCATAATCTATCGTGGTAGGTACACTTATGGATGACCCCGTAGCGACTATCACATTCTTTAGCCTGTTAAATGAAAGCGGCTGCTTCACGCTCTCCGCCATTTTCTTGATGAGGATGTTCAATACCCTGTCGTTCTTAATGTTATGTCGTGCACAGATGTCACCCAGATAAATCTTCTGGTACAGGCTTGACAACATGGCCCGCTTATTCTTAAACGACAGTATTTCAGGCAGACCGCCATAATAGAAGTATTCATTCAAATACCGCTTAACCTCACTTCTCTGGATAGTATCATACTCCCAATGCTCTTTCAACACCACCTGCTGAGCTTCCAAAAACTCTTTGAATGAATAAGGGTATGCATCATAGATAAAGAAGCGTCCACCCAGTGTAGTCGCCACCTCCTTACTAAGCATCTTCGCATTACTGCCCGTCACATATACCCTGTATTTAGCATCAGTCAACCTCCGCACAAATTTATCCCAGTGTGGAATGTTCTGAACCTCGTCCAGAAACACCACCGGCTTCTTACCGTATAGCTCCAGATGAGCTTCCAGCAGACTGTTGAAGTCCTCCGTCTGGAATTCCGCCAGACGCTCATCCTCAAAGTCCACAAATAGAATCTCGTCCCATCCTTTACCAGCCGCCTGCAGTTGACGCACACGCTGATACAACAGGTAAGACTTACCCGCATGTCTCACGCCTACGATCACATAGTTGCCATTCTCCTCAAAGTTTATGGGACGGTTCACAATCACCGCCTCATCTACTTCTCGCTGTTTGCTAATCAGGCACTGCTTGATGACATCTTTACTGACACTCATATAAGCTACAATCTATAAAAACTAGCCACTTTATCAAATTTGGTTTACAAAATTACCTGTTTTTTATAAAACACAATTAACAAATCTGCCTTTTTCTCTGTTTTTCCCCATCTTTTTCACTTTTTTTCACCAAACGTCGCTCTTTTCCATCCCAAAACACCATCCACTTCCATCTTCCATCCTCTCTGCATTGCTTCGCAAGAAATCTGAGAAAATCTAAAAATAAAATCCCAAAAAATCTTATATATTTTGATAGATTTTTGACTCGATTTTGTCAGATTTCTACGCGTAGCGTATCCTAATATTTTAACAAAAACCTAAAAAACCAGCCTGCCGGACACTAATCATGATGATTTTATGTTCGCATTGTGCCAACCTTGTTTTTGAGCTCGAAGAGCGGTGTTTTTTCTCTGAGATGATGTTTAAGTCAATGGCACGCCATTGACTTTTGGGGTGGAGGTTTAGGAAGTGAGAGCTGGCTGCGCAGGATAGGACTGAGTGTCCTTTTCAAAGCAGACTTCTCAATGCTCGACAGATGCAAGATAGGTTTATCTTAATCGCAGCGGAAGTCGGTAAGCATGTGTTGTCTCAAACTGGATAAACATGCATCCCATTAATATCTGGCATCAACGATGGCAGATAAAACATCAGCATCAGAGTGTTTTCTCTGTTTTCGTCTTTATCTTTAAAACCAATCATACATCAGCCATCATACATCTTCCCTCTGAAACTCCTGGAACCCCTTAAACCCCTGAAACCCCTGAAACTAATTTTCAATTTTCCGCTCGGCGCTTGCGACGCTCCACACTTGGAGAACCCCTTAAACTCTTAAACCTCTTAAACCCCTGAAACCTCTGAAACCCCTTAATTTTTCAATTTTTAATTTTCAATTTTCAATTTCCCTCTTCCCTCTCACATCCCATTCCTCCGTATCGTCAACCCTATCCCCTCCTGATGCTCCGCAATGAACCGATCCGCATCGGACACCACACACGCGAGATACCCTCCCCCACCCGCGCCCGGCATCTTATAGGCCATTACGAGTTTTCCGTATTTCTCGATGTAAGAAGGAACACAACCCTGAATCATGGCGGGAAACATCGCCACCTGGGCCTCGAACGACGCCTGGTACGCCGCGGCAAAACCCTGCAGGTCTTTCTTCATGATCGCCTGCCAACAGTCATCGGCAGCCTTCGCCAACGCCTTCACCTTCGGTTCGGTGATGTCCTTACCCTCCACCACGCTGCATCCAGGCTGACGCGGTTCCATGGGTATCATCACCAGATGACTCTCCAGCCAGCTGAGGATGCTCTCCTCCTGACACGTCTCTATCTTCTCCGGCCAGAAGCGGTTGTTGTAGTAATGTCGGCAGAGCCCCGGTACACAGATACCGATACTGTCCTGCGCCCCACTGATGATGCCGTCGCTGCGCTCCGGGTCGTTCTCGAAGCAGAACACCAGCTTCGCCAACATCTCCGGGTCCATATTCGGCAGCTGGTACGGCCATATCTTCTTGATCATGTTACGTGTGCTGGTGCTCAGCCCACAACGCTCCCGGATCTCGAAGGTCGGCTCCAGGCTTATCGTGATGGCCCAACCCGGAGCATACTGGCTCACATACGGCTGGTCTATCCACGTCCCTGCGATGTCCAGACGCGTGGGGATGCGGCTCTCCGTCTTCTTCAGATCCGTAGAGCTCCGCGCTGTCAACCCCTCCTGGGGCGTGCGTTGCAACACCACATACCGTATGCCCCGCGCCTCACACAGTGCACGCTTCTCCTCATTGCCACCATCCTCGTTCACCACGAAGATATCTGGCTTCACGATGTCGAGGGTGGGCACGAAGTCCATGATGCCGCTGCCCGCATTGATGTAAGCATCCGTCACATACCGTATGCTCTTCACCATGAACAGCCGCTCCTGCTCGCTGTACACCGTCTTGTGGTGCTTATACCCCTCTATCGTCTTATCACTTCCAATCCCCACATACAACTCCCCATACTCCGCCGCCTGGCGGAAGAACTCCACATGACCGCTATGCAGCAAGTCATAACATCCACTTACAAATACCTTCTTTGCCATGCTTATATATTTAACATCGAAATACCCTAAAGGCCCTAAAAATCTTTCATGTAGATGACAGTCTTAGCCTGCTTTATTCAGGTTCCCTGAAATAAAGGTTGTTATTTTTAAATGAACTTGAAAGCTCGCTTTCTAAAGTTCATGAAATAAATACAACTCCCATCTACTTTTTTCGTCTTTTCCGTGTCTTTAGATGTTCCTAAACCACCAAAACTGCTTTATCTTTTTCGCCTCTTTCGTGTCTTTAGATGTTGCAATTTTAGATGTCCCAATTTTGTAGATGCCCATGCCGCAAGGCTACTTTATTTTAAATAAAGGTTGTTATTATTTGATGAACTTGAAAGCTCGCTTTCTGAAGTGCATCAATAATCACAACTCAGCATCTACAATCCTTTTCGTCTTTTCCGTGTTTTTAGATGTTTTATTCTTTATCCAAACTATTTTGTTCGATTTTGAATAAATTTTGTAGAATTTCCTGCTCAAAGAGCAGTACATAATGTACTCTCTACTAACTCAGACTACTCCGGTACCAATCGAACAGCCGGGCCACACCCTCCTCGATCTCTACCTTATGCGTCCATCCCAGGCTATGCAGCTTCGATACATCGATCAGCTTGCGCATCGTACCATCCGGCTTGCTGGCATCGAATTCCACGGTGCCCTCAAAGCCTACGGCCTTAACCACCAGTTCCGACAACTCACGGATAGTCAGTTCCTTACCCGTACCCACATTGATATGACAGTTACGGATCTCACCGAGACTGGGGATAGCACCGCCACGACCCGTAGAATGGTTGCGGTCCACCACCCCGTCAGCAGCCACACCGTAGTGTACGCTGGAGTATTTCTCTATGCCAATGATGTCCTTGAAGTCCACATTCAGCAGCACATGTACCGAGGCATCAGCCATGTCTTCGCTCCACAGGAACTCACGAAGCGGAGTACCTGTGCCCCACAACGTTACCTTGTTGTCCTCGATGCCATACCATGCCAACACCTTCCTTATCAGCGCCTCGTCGCTGCGGCCGTCGATTACGTAACGCACCTGCTCGCCATTCTCCTTCATGTTAGCACCCACGGGGCGGATATCCAGGTCGCGGCGAATCACATCCCACGCCCCGTCGTGCAGCAGCTTCGCCAGATACACCTTACGCATCATGGCGGGCATCACATGGCTGTTCTCCAGGTGGAAGTTATCGTTGGGGCCATACAGGTTCGTGGGCATCACGGCGATGTAGTTCGTGCCGTACTGCAGGTTATAGCTCTCACACATCTTCAGACCGGCGATCTTCGCGATGGCATACTCTTCGTTGGTATATTCCAGGGGGCTCGTCAGCAGACAGTCCTCCTTCATGGGCTGCGGCGCATTCTTGGGATAGATGCACGTCGAGCCCAGGAACAGCAGTTTCTCCACGCCGTGGGCATAAGCCTCGCTGATGACGTTACACTGTATCTTCATGTTCATCATGATGAAGTCAGCGCGATACAGCGAGTTCGCCATGATGCCGCCCACGAAGGCAGCTGCCAGCACCACGGCATCCGGCCGCTCCTCATCGAAGAACGCCTTCACCGCCTGCTGGTCAGTCAGATCCAGCTCCTTATGGCTGCGTCCCACCAGATTCGTATATCCCCTCTCCACCAGGTTATTCCAAATTGCCGAGCCAACCAACCCGTTGTGCCCCGCCACATATATCTTACTTTTCTTATCCATTTTTTCAATATGTTTCGCCTATCGGCGGAAATTCAATAAATTATAACCAAAATTTCTCAATAATAAATAATTCCTAAATTACCACGCAAGCGTGTTATCTTCTTAGAGCCTGCTCCGCAGGGAAATTAAACAAAATATCTCAGCATAATTAATTTTGTATCAATTCTGATCAATTTCCACGCAACGCGTGTCAGTTTTGAATACCTGCTACGCAAGGAGATTCCCAAATTCTAATTTGTTTCAATTCTGAATAATTTCCACGCGGAGCGTGTTATTATCTTAAGACCTGCTCACAGGGAGATTAAGCAAAAATTAAACCAAATTTTATTTTGAGCCAATTCTGAGCAATTTCCACGCAACGCGTGCTATTTTCAAATACCTGCTCCGCAGGGAAATTTTCCAAAATTAAAAACAAATTTCATTCTGAATCAATCCTGAGCAATTTCCACGCAAAGCGTGCTATTTTCAAATACCTGCTATGCAGGGAAATTAAGCAAAAATTAAACCAAATTTTATTTTGAGTCAATTCTGAGCAATTTCCACGCAACGCGTGTTATTATCTTAAAACCTGCTCACAGGGAGATTAAAACAGAATATCATATCAATCGAACCTTATCTATCTCACCAGTATTAGGATCACGATGGTACCACTCAGAGTAGAGACTCTCTGCCCCAAAGTTTATCAGCATACCATAAGGCATATGCGTCAGATTCATATAGTTCCACAGCTGTTTCCTATGACCAGTTTCGATATGAGAAGCCGCCTTCAATTCTACAATGATGTTGTCATCTATGACCAAATCCATGCGGTAGTGCTGGTCTAACTTGACATCATCCCAGTAAATCGGCAAATCTACCTGTCTTTTTACTTTATGTTTTTTTAATTCCAACAGATACATAAGAGCAGCTTCGTAGGCAGACTCAACGAGCCCGGGTTTGTACTTGCGATGAACATGCATAGCCTCACCCGTTATTTCCTTAAAGAACTGATACTTCTTATTATGTTCCTCTATAAGATCCATCTATTAAAATATCCTGTTTAATAACCACGCAACGCGTATCGTTATCATAGAGCCTGCTCCGCAGGGAAATTAACCAAAATCTAATCAACCTTCATTTTGAGTCAATTCTGATTAATTTCCACGCAAAGCGTGCTAGTTTCAAATACCTGCTATGCAGGGAAATTTTCCAAAATTAAAAACAAATTCTATTCTGAGTCAATTCTGATCAATTTCCACACAAAGCGTGCTAGTTTCAAATACCTGCTATGCAGGGAAATTTTCCAAAATTAAAAACAAATTCTATTCTGAGTCAATTCTGATCAATTTCCACGCATAGCGTGTCACTTTCGAATACCTGCTATGCAGGGAAATTTTCCAAAATTAAAAACAAATTTCATTCTGAATCAATTCTGAACAATTTCCACGCAAAGCGTGCTGATTCTCGAAGTCTGCTCCGCAAGGAAATCAAACAAAACATCTCACCAAAATAATTTTGAGTCAATTCTGATCAATTTCCACGCAGAGCGTGTACTCCTTAAACCATCAAGTTACTTGACGATGCCCTTCTCTAAGTATTCTGCAAGGTTCGTCCTCACCTTGGCCGCGGCACCCTCGGCTGCCACCTTAGCGATGTCATGCTCCACCATCAGCTTCACCAGCTGCTCGAAACTCGTCTTGGCAGGGTTCCACCCCAGCTTCGCCTTCGCCTTCGTGGGATCACCCCACAGGTTGACGACATCCGTGGGACGATAGAAGTCCTCACTCACGGCGACCAGCGTCTTGCCGATGAGCGCCTCAGGACCCTTGACGCAGACACCCTTCTCGTGGATGCCCTCACCCTCGAATTTCAACTCGATACCCGCATGGCGGAACGCGAGGTCCGTGAACTCGCGTACGCTGTGCTGCACGCCCGTGGCGATGACGAAATCCTCAGGCTTGTCATTCTGCAGGATCAGCCACATGCACTCCACGTAGTCCTTGGCATAACCCCAGTCACGCAGACTATCCAGGTTACCCAGGTACAGGCAGTTCTGCAGACCCTGGCTGATGCGGGCTGCAGCGAGGGTGATCTTACGGGTGACGAACGTCTCGCCGCGACGCTCACTCTCATGGTTGAAGAGGATACCACTGCAGCAGAACATGTTATACGCCTCACGATACTCCTTCACAATCCAGAAGCCGTAGAGCTTCGCCACGGCATACGGGCTGTAGGGATGGAACGGCGTGTTCTCGTTCTGAGGCACCTCCTCCACCTTACCGTAGAGCTCAGAGGTACTCGCCTGATAGATGCGGCATGTCTTCTCCAGATGACAGGCACGTACAGCCTCCAGCACACGCAGCACACCCGTAGCATCCACATCCGCCGTGAACTCAGGAGAGTCGAAGCTCACCTGCACATGGCTCTGTGCTGCGAGGTTATAGATCTCATCGGGGCGCACCTTATCCACCACCTTCACGATGGACATCGAGTCGCCCAGGTCCGCATAATGCAGATGGAAGTGCGGTTTACCCTCCAGATGCGAGATACGCTCGCGGAAGTCCACACTACTACGGCGGATGATGCCATGCACATCATACCCCTTCTCTAATAAAAACTCACTCAGGTAGCTGCCGTCCTGGCCAGTCACACCTGTAATTAACGCTGTCTTCATACTTTAAATCTCAATTTATATTTATAATTTATAATCAATTACACTTATATTTATCTCTTAAACTTTTAAACTCCTTGAACCCCTTGAACTTCTTACGCTCGACTTTGTCGCTCATTCGAGCTTGCGAGTCTTGAGAACTCTTAAACGTCTTCAACCTTTCAATCTTTCAAGCCGAATCGTTTCAGCATCTTTGGCGAGGCATCATCGTAATTTGCTGTTATTTGCTTTATTGCAATTAAGCTGACAGCATCTATCACACCTTTTACCTTTTCCTTACCAAAAAGCTCTGCAAATCGTTTTTTCGCAATCACCTTAAAATCCGAGCAGTCGACATACCGGTCAACTCCACATAAAAATGGATTATCTTTTGCTAATATCTTATAGTGAGCATCTTGTCGTTTCTTAGGCAGATTCGGATTAATGGTTGTATCAATAAGTACAAAGCCTATGGCATTACCTTCTGAATCATGGCCTAATACTACGAAATACTTGTTACGCCCTTCATCTCCTATATTCTTCCCCTTCACTCCCTCTTCGGATCCAAGGTGCATACGAAAGACCGCACCCTCTACAGCTTGTGAAGAAATAAGATTCTCTATGCCTTTCGAAGAGAGGAGATCTTTTAGATTAGCCATTACCTCTTAATAAAGAATCCAACTCATCTCTTTCTTTCAGATACTCTACAAAGCCATCTGACGCACCTCCAGCCTTAGCAATGACATAAGGACTGATAATAGAATTAGGCAGTTTTTCCCATGCCTCATGCCATGCTTCATCATGCGATTTATCAGACAATTCCCAAGGAGACTTATTCCTATTCTCAGCAATAGATTTGTCAAGAGAAGCAATATCAGCCTTGCTCAACTCATCCATGTCCGGTTCCTCGGCTGCCATAAAATAGTAGTACAGCTCTGCCGAACCTGGAGTGACGGCATTTGCTATGGTCCACAAAGGATTATCAGCACTCGCTTGCTCCTGTTTCGTTACGAGTTTCAACGCATTATAGAGGAACGATGGAACGGGGCCATGCTCCATAGCAATGAAACAATCCTTTGTAAGATGTTTACCATAGGCAGCATAATGCTCCTTCTCTGCAAAATACAAGATCTTGAAGAGATGAATATAATCTGTAGCGCCACATTTCTTAAGAATGTACAGCGTCACAGCCTTCAATTTTTCAACATCATACTTATCCATCGTTTTTCTTTTTTTCTTATTTCTGCAAAGATATGCTATTCTCCTCATTTCTCAGCCATATCCATGCACTTTATGGTAAAATCGCACACTATTCCAAACATTTATCACACTTTTCACCACCCTTTTGCAAACTCCCCCCTCATTTTCTATCTCTAGCCCCTCAGGCAACATCTCGTCCATGATTGATCGTGACTGATGATGACTATGTGCAACCCGGTTTTTTAGTGGAATGAAATGGAACGATGTTTTTGACCGATGATGCGAATTAAGTTTCGGACGAAACTGAGTTATTCTTGACTGTGTTGCGAAAGCTCGCTTTCAAGCAAAAGCAGGCGAGGATAACAGGGAGAGGTCTAGACCTCATACCGCATCAGAGGTGGTTTTTCTTGTTTTTGTTCTCAGAGATTTAAGTCGAGATTCTAGTAAGATTTATGGTCTTAAACCCCTTAAACTTCTTGAACCTCTGAAACCCTTGAAACCTCTTAAACTTCTTAAACTATCAACTGTAACAGGCTCGCCGGGACATACGCCACCGCCACGCTCGCCACACCTTCCAGCTCCACCACTACCCTCTTGCACCGCTTCACGCGCCGTATCACGCCCTCCACACCTTCAAACGGGCCACCCATGATTCGCACATGCGCCCCTTCCTTCCCGACAATGGTACTTTCATCCAGAAACAGGACGCTGTCGTCCGTCTTCGACGCCACGCGCATGAAGTTCTCCATCTCCCGGTCGGGCACCGTCATGATCACATGCTCGCTCCCCGCCGTGCGATCCATCATATACCGCAGCGGCTCCAGGATCTCATTCGTATTCTTCAGCCCGCTGATCTCTTCTTGTGTCGACCGCACAAAGATAAGGTTATTGATGGCCGGCACCAGCTCTCTCCGCATCTCCGTCTCTCCGTCATGCTGCCTTTCCACCAGCCGGTACGTCATAGGCAGGAAACACACGATTCCCAGCCGGTCCAGCTCCCCCTTCACCTTCATCTCCCGCGAGTACGTCACCCTCATAGGGAACCAAAACTTAGGGTCACCACACACCGTTGCGTGGCGTCCCATTTCTGTTCCGTCATCATTTGCCGTTATCATATCACTCTGGTCTTCAGTCGCTCTATGACATTAGCTCCGGCCCCGGGCTTCGCCCGCCAACCAGATTCTATCGCCGCAAATTTACAGCTTTTCTTTCACCCAGCCAAATTTTCAGCAGATTATTTCTCCACAGCACTCTCTCCCACCCCACTTTTCCTGTTTTTCATGCCCTACAACACACAAAGCCCCCCACCCATCCCAGCTCTAATCAATAAAGCCTTGGAACTCCTGAAACTTTTGAAACTTCTGAAACTCTTATCTCTTATCTATAAACTATATTCCCCTGGAACCCTTGAAACTCCTGAAACTTTTGAAACTTCTGAAACTCTTATCTCTTATCTATAAACTATATTCCCCTGAAACCCTTGAAACTCCTTAAACTTTTGAAACTTCTGAAACTCTTATCTCTTATCTATAAACTATATTCCCTGAAACCCTTGAAACCCCTTAAACTCCTTAAACCCTGAAACCCTTGAAACCCCTTAAACCCTTAAACCCTTGAAACCTCTTAAACCTCTTAAACACCTAAAACCTACGCGTAGCGTATCCTATATATTTTTTAGTCTATTGCTTCGCAAGAAATCTCAGAAAATCTAAAAATAAAATCCTAGAAAATCTTAATGTTATATTTTGACTGATTTTTGTCCCGATTTTGTCAGATTTCTACGCGTAGCGTATCCTTAAACAAAAACATAAAAAACCACCCGCATTGATGGTTCCGGTCTTCGACCTCTGTTGCTGACCTCGTGCCTTTGTGCTTGAAAGCGAGCTCTCGCACCAGTCACAAGTTCATCATTGATTCTACGAATCTCATCCATCAATTCGGGTCAAAAACATCGTTTCGCTATCGCTACACTGAAAAACAATGCCTCCGGAATGCCAGCGTAAGTTAGTATACCGTGTGCAACCCGGTTTTTTAGTGGAATGAAATGAAACGGTGTTTTTTACCTTGTTGAGGTTTGGATTTCTGACCATAGGCAGAAATAGTGTTGGAGAAGGAGTGGAGCGAAAGCTCGCTTTCAGGTGAACACTCATAATCCAATACATAAGATGATGTTGAGACATCAGCTCCATATCTCATCAAGGTGGTTTTCTCTGTTTTTGTCTTTATCTTTAAAACCTATCATACATCAGCCATCATACATCATACCTCTGAAACTCCTGACGCTCGGCGCTTGCGACGCTCCACACTTGGAGAACCTCTTAAACCTTCAATACACATCTCGCATCGCGAGCTCCCCCTACCCTCGCTCCACTTTTTTCTATGAAGTCGCCTTTTGGTCACACATTCCAATCTAAAACAAAAAGGGGTATGAGCGTTTGCCCATACCCCTTTTTGCATTCATTTTTCTTATTCGTTATGTCAAGAATTCATCAAAGAATTCGTCCACGGTTATATGCCTTATATCAAAGTCATTAAACTCTTCTCTTAGGAATCATGGCTAAAATCTCCGGGGATAGTTCGTAATCATCCCAACGATGAGAATGATCACTCTCTTCCTGGGACTTACTGGAAATCTGCAACAACAACATTTCCATTTGCTGTTGCATCCAAGTAGCAATGTCTGTTTCGGCTCCTATTGCTGGCCGAGCTCTTTCAATGAGAGTATCACTGACTGATATCTTAAAAGTGCACATACTACTTACTTTTTTATTGTTTCACGCCGCAAAGGTAGGGCTTTATCTCTAAACCACCAAATTTTCCATCAATTTATTTTATATCAGCTTCCGCCCCCCTCCTTTTTCTCGTCTCGTCTTTTATTATGAGGGCTTACGTTCTATCATACATCTATACTTCTATTTCGCAACTCTTCATCCGTTACTTGTCGTGCCAATTCATTATATTCATCTAAATTGTTTAGGATTTGAGACTCTATTCTGTCAACTGTTCCTTGAGTAGATTTATATCATTTACACAAACGACAAAAAAGCATCTGAAACATTGTACTTTGCATAAATGTCACGTTGACTTCTTTCTGTTATTCCGTCAAACGTAGATTGAAGTGAGAAACTCTATTCATAATTATTTATAACTGATGACTAGGCAAACAATACGCCCGCAACATATGTATAAACTTCCATCAAATCCTCCTGGCCAGAGCGGACGCAACACTTTAACAGCAAGCCAGCTTGAGCAGTAAAATCATAAACTCAAACTACTGGTTGAATAATGTACCCACTACAGTCATATAAACTCTTTTGATAAGCATTCTCTATATACTTATCCATATTGTTAATAAACTCGTCTTCTTCAACATATGAGTCCGATCTCCAAATAACCCTTCAGCGTACTTGCCACACGCATCTGCCGTGCGTACGCCATCAGCCGTGAAATGTTTCTGCCCTTTCGCCCAAGATAAGCCTTCACCACCTCAGTCGCAACGTCCAGTCCAATCTTGTTGCGGAACTTCACTGCATCGCAAACCGACTTCTCTAGGTCGTAAATCCGCACCTTGTGGCCCGACACTTCGGCCTCCACCACGCCCATCTCGTAGTACTTCTGATCCCAGTAGCACAGCGTGATAGGTGGAAACTCCGGTACCACCACCTTCCTGTGTTTTTCCACTGCCACGTAGAAAGCTCCCGGAATCTGTGTTGTCAGCCCATAGTGAGCCCAGGCCGAATACAGGCACAGCACCCCCTTGGGCACCACCCGTTCAATGTCAATCATCGTGTCAGCCAAAGCCTCAGCCGATGCATAAACACCTTTTTTCAGCCTAACCACAGAACCCTCCTCCACGGCTTTCTTAATACCGTAGTAACTCTGCGATTCCATGATTTCCTGCGTTTTCATCACGCCGCTCATAGTCATTTCTTTTTCCATATCACTTCGAGCTATTTTGAGCGCAAAAGTACGGCTTTTTTTTGAATTAGCCGTAGTTTTCTTTAAAAATCTTCACTTTTCGCCCCTTTTTTCACAAAAAAAGTACGGCCAATCCTCAAATTAGCCGTACTTTTCTCGTTATTGCTTTCGTTTTCGTTATCGTTTTAGTTCACCCTTCACCTTTAATCATTCACCAGAGTAGACTTACCAACCTGCCTCGGACCAGATAGCACTTGTATCTTGTCCCTAGGCTCTGCTATTCTTGATTTTAGTTCGTTATATTGTACGCGCCTATACATAACCCATTGATATTTCGGCGGCGAAGTTACACAAAATTCTCAATTCTACCAAACAAAATTCTCAATTCTATCAAACAAAATTCTCAATTCTCATAAATTTTTCAATTTTGAGGCCGTTTTTTTATCTTTTTCCACACTCCAATGGTAGAGTATAGACATTTGTTGATAGAACAGGCGTTTATTAGCCTCTGGTATTACAGAAAGTTCAACAAAGTGGCTCCATGTCAATTGTCTCGACAGTGTTGAGACTGTTTCTTCGTCGGGAAACACTCTGGCCACTTTGAGCATCCTAAACAGATTGGCACGTTGATAACCTTTGCCATAACGTTCAGTCAATTGTCTCGACACCGTTGGGACTATCTTTGAACCATATTTCTCATCGGAGATAGCATCCAGCTCATTTGCGATACAGCGACCGATTCTCCAATAAGTCAATTCACTTCCGTATTAAGATATACGGCAACAGCATGCTTAGAATGCTCAATAATCAGCCCTATATCATCAGAGATACGCTAGCCTATGCCCTCTACATCTACGTTCTCTTCCCTACGTATAATATCTTCTGCCATATTATATAATCAAAAATACTGAACCATTAATCATGAACCATTAACCCTGAATCGTGGACACCTCGACATCATGCATCAAATCATACATCACGCCATATCATCCAAATTCATGACAACTTTTATTCCACCTCTTTTTTATCTATTTTTCCTGAAATGGACACTGGCATTGGATTAATCAGCGGTTGTGGGTTGCAAATTATCTGCCCCATCTGGACTTGAGCTTTGACGCTTTGATAATTCTCATAGTTCCACATCAGATAAGAATCCCACAACCCTAAATCTATATCTTTCAACAACGTGTCAATTTTATCTTTAACAGGTTCACCATTCTTGTCAAAATACATCTGATCCCTTACTTGTTCTCTCAGAACTTGAATTGCTTTAAACTCACCAAGCGTAAAAATTGACCCAAGTTCAATCGGTTCAGTCATTATCTTTGTGTCTGGATTTACCTTACTCTTCGCCAAGATCTCTGTCACATACTTCTTTCCAGCATTTCTCATGGCAAACAATGTGAAATTTGAAGAGAAATAAGAATCCGGATCAAGATAGAACAAATTATCACAATAACCCTTAGTAATTTGAATCACAATACCATCAATATCATCCTCATTGACTATCGTGTCAACAAAATGAATCTTTCTTATATTGAATGATTCATTTGATGGAACGCCAAACGGAATGCCCAATTTGTGCAAAGCAACTATAACTGTCCTTTTCTCCGCAATCGACATCGCTCTATTAAATTCTCCTTCAGCCTCTCTATACGACTTCTTGGCATAAGATTTCAATATATTCAGCGCTTTGACAGCGATATCACGTACAATTTCTTTCTCCTTAGACTCTTTGTCCTTTCGATATTTATCTCCAAAAAACGCTCCAACCCATCCACCTATTCCTGCCGTTAAGATGGGTATCAAAATATAAGCTACAAGATTTAACCAAGTCAATTCCATCTCATTTTTCTCTTTTTATCTCGGCCAACGTGATATTCACCCATCATACCTATCAGCAATAACCCTCCAGTCCACAATCTGCCAAAGGGCAGCAAGATGAGCAGCACGACGGTTCTGGTAATCCAGATAATACGCATGCTCCCAGACATCAAAGGTCAACAGCGGCTTAAGTCCCTTCACCACAGGATTGGATGCCCCTTGCTCCTGCGTGATGACCAAGTTGCCATCAGCATCTGCCGATAGCCATACCCAGCCAAAGCCAAACAGACCTACGCCTTTTGCTTCAAACTCAGCCTTGAAAGCCTCCACACTACCCCACTGCTTCTCTATCTGTGCAGCAAGTGCCCCCTTAGGAACGTGAGATGCCTCACCGATAGGTTTAAACTGCATGAAATACAACTCGTGGTTCAGTATCTGTCCTGCATTGTTAAATACCGCCTCAGCCGGAGCCTTTCGCACAATTTCCTCCAGAGCCATATTCTCATACTCACTGTCTGGAAGCAGTTTGTTGAGATTATCCACATACGCCTGAAGATGTTTCCCATGATGGAAACCAATTGTCTCTTT